>BNJU01002241.1_pt1 | contig 310366 bp, 366 predicted proteins | sample 8539281 | NCBI WGS metagenome assembly BNJU01 (sample SAMD00202456, study PRJDB9452) | human saliva metagenome | isolation source: human saliva | place: Japan | reverse complement strand
ATTCTTCAAAAATAAAAAGGAGAGGTTCGCCTCTTCTTTTTGATTGCTTATTGATTTTTTTATCTTTCATTTTTGTGGCATACTAATAATATGAACTAAATTGAAAAAGTAGAGAAGTTGAATGGAAGGCTCTCTACTTTTTATTTTTTTGTTTAAATAAAAAAAGAATTGCCTTTCGGCAGGAGGAAAAAAATATGAAATATTCATTATTAGGAAATTACGGATATATTTGTCCGATGATTTTTAGCAAAGATTTGAAAGAAGAATTTTACATCGAGCCTACGGACTCGTATGAAGATTTCCTAAAGGAAATTAAAGAGAAACTGGGAATTGAAGATGTTTCAAACACGCCTGTTTATTTACCATTTTGCGATTTTTATTATGGTTACATGAGAAATGGGCTTATGTGTGGGACATTTGAAACCCCAGAAGATGCTTTTAAAGATTTACAAAGATTGAAAAAAAATGGGCAAAGTAGGGACCAGCTAAAACTTGTCCTAATGTCTCAAAAAAATAGGAGGAAAAAACAAATGACAACATTATTCAAAACAGAAAAGGACGTGAAAGTTTCTTTTCCAAGAATTAACATCAACGATGACTTCAAAAATAAATTCTTTAAGTTAGCTCGATACGTTTCTAAAATAGCAGATGTTAATAGCATTGATATTTTTAGAATGTGTTAAGACTTTAGAGAAAAGTGATTTTTCTGCTTATAAAGTCTCTGCTTTTGAAGATATGGCAACTCCAGCCAAATATTCTTCTAAAATTATTTTAGAAGGTAGAGCAAAAAAACAGAAAAATCTATCAGATGTTAAGTTCTTGTACGCTGATGGAGAAACCAAAAAGAAAAATTTACTTAATCGTGCCTAGTTGTTCAGCAAAGCAAATGATGGATGTAGCTTCTATGCTCGCTATCAAGTTGATTATGCAAATTGTAAGCTATATTCTATCGGATTTTTGCTGATCGCTTCAACTTTAGAGAGTGTAGTAAAAAAAATCATCTCGGATGAGTCTTATTCTATCTTTAATTATTCTTCTAAATCATGGAAGTATTCCAAATGGCTTTCAGTCTATGAAACAGCATTGGATGCTATCATTAACGTTGAATATAACCACTCTCTGAATAGAGAGTATGCAAGAGAAAGTGGTAAGACGATTTCAACTTTTCGTACTGACAAGAAATATCAGGATGAAGCTTTAAACAAAAGCACTCTTTTTAATAAGATGGGCTTTAGAAAAGTGGAAATTGATACTCAGAAGTACGAGGGAGAAACTTTTGATTACGAAGAGTTCTCAAAAGTTGAACAGGATTTTCTAGCTGTTCTTGACAAGCTACCTCAAGCAAAAGCGCAACCTGAACTAAAATTCAGACGTTTAGGTAAGCATAAAGCTTGGGGAATTTATTCTCCTGCTCTTAATATTTTAGCGGTAGATGTTCGACATACTGAATCTTTTATCCATGAATATGGTCATTATTTAGACTTTAAGCATGGTGATGAAGTTTATTCAGAATTGCCAACATTCTTCCCTATTATTAAAGCTTATGAGAAGAAATTGACGGAATTAGCAGAAGATAGTAAGTACGCTCAAAAGCTTACAGCAAAACGGATGAGTTATTACTTAATTCCAACCGAAGTTTTTGCACGCGCATTTGAGTTGTGGGTGTCAGGTACGATTGTATCTGATGCAACTATTATCTCTTCGACAGAAAGATATAATAGCCAACCTGAGTATATTGCTTTTAGTCATATCAAAGAGTTGGTTTTTAGTTTCTTCAATGCTATCTTCCCAAATGTAGCAGCAAACAATCAAACTATGGTTGCTGAATTAAAAAGCCAAAAAGAGACAACTGTTTCGAAAGCAAAAGTATGGGAAGAAATCGCCCCTACAAACACTGGAGAGCAGTTGTCATTATTTTAAAGAAAAAGCCTCGAAAAGAGGCATAGGAGGAAAAAATGAAAGTTATTACATCTACTAATGGTATCCAGACAGAACTTTTGAAAGGTCTAGAACCTAATCAAGAGTTCACTCTAAAAGAAGCTTATCAAAAGGTTTCTAGTACAGACAAGAAACATTCTATTCGTGCTAGAATCTATGAAGGCATCGACAAGGGTCTTTCAAAAAGGTGTCTCGTGGTGTCTATAAAATGGTTGACAAGAATGACAATAGTGTTCTTCTTGTTAATGGAGATGGGCGAGACCTATCTATGATCAAAGATGGTAGCATTGACTGCTTGATTACAGACCATCCTTATTCAGACGAAAAGTCTAATAAGGGTGGCAATCGGAATTTTGCTGAGTATGAAAGTTTTCTTTATAACGAAGAAGATTTCAAAGAAAAATTCCGTGTATTGAAGCAAGGTGCTTTCATGGTAGAGTTCTTTGCAGAGGAAAATGAAAATAACTTCGATTACATTTATCAATGTAAGAAGTTGGCTCAAGCTGCTGGGTTTGAATATTACGCAACAGTTGATTGGCAAAAGGGTTCTTTTGTTTCTAACACTGGACGTAAAGCTAAAAACTCAGAACAGATGGTTTTCTTCACTAAAGGGAAATCTCGTTCTTTAAAATTAGATGCTAAGAAGAACTTAGCGAAAGCTAAAGAAGTCGGTATCGACGTTAAAGGTTTGGATTCTTACGGTGTTGCAAAAGCTCTTGAAGATGCTGGAGTTACTATTCAGTATATGAAAGGTACAGCTAAAATGCTACCTACTGTGTTCAATGTTGACAAGACTAGTAAATCTCAACAAATTCATCAGGCGGAGAAGCCAGTAGCTCTTTTCGAAGAATTACTGGAGTATATTACTTTGCCAAATGAATTAGTGTTGGATCAGTTTGCTGGGTCTTGTAACATTGGGAAAGCTTGTCTGAATAAAGGACGTAATGCCTTATTGATTGAAAAAGACATGGATAACTTCAATGCAGCTTCAAAAGCTCTTGAAGAACATGTCGCTTAAACAAAAAAATGTAAAAGCCTCAAAAAGAGGTTAAGGAGGAAAAAATGAATAATTTAATCAAAGTTTGGTTTGAATACACAGTTGAATTTTTGCCAACTGCTCGCTCTCGCAAAACTCGTGTAGGGAAAAAGCGCTCTTTCTTCTGCTTTCCTTTATTGGAAGTTGATGAAAACGAATTTAAAAAAGCTTTCGTCGTTCCTGTTTATGACAGTCGTTATGAAGGTGGAGTAATGGAATACCGTTCTTACAAAGGATGTTTGTATAAACCTATCCTAAATCCTTATAACGAAGATTGCCAGACAGAATGGACGAAAGAAGATTGTATTCGCTATGCGACTCCTATGCCATACCACCATGATTTGTATTTGTCAGATTATGAGGAAATGGGAGAGGGTAGTATCATTTTAAAAGATGATAAGAATAAAATGCTTTCCTATCTCTTGAACCAATATATGCACCCTAGAGTTAGAACAATTATGTTCAATGATACTCTTTGGGAAGTTGCTAAAGAGCCTCGTTATCGAGTAGCTTTTTACAACGGCTTTGGTTCGTATCACCTTCCTCTCATCATGGTTGATTCTGATGGACCTTTCAACGCAAATCAGTTTGATTTAGCTGTTGATTATGCCTTGAAACAATCAAAAGGTGATGAAAGGGTGACAAGAGAGAAGTTGGAAAAAGAAACATACCGAAAAATTGAAGTATTGGACAATACATTTGTGACAGAGTATAAACACAAAGTTGCATTTATGTCTAACAATCCAACTGAATTTGGTATTCTCTTGGCAGAAGAAGCAAGACTTTCAATTGATGGAAGATTGCTATTTAATATGGACGGTCTCGATGAAGAGTATTTGTCTTCACTTCTCTTTGCAGACGGAGTTTTGACTCCGTTAGGTTCTATTTGTATGGAACGTAAACGTTTAGAATTAGTGAAAGATGGCAATTACTTCATTGCACGTCACAAGGTTGACTATTTTGATTAGTCATCGGTAGAATAAAGGAGGAAAAAATAATGAACAAAAATGTAAAAACAACAAAAGAAGTCTTCGGTATTTTCGACGAGTTCGAAAACAAATTAAGAATGGGATTTGTTTCCCACGATGCTAAACAGTTAGTGCTTGACACTGCTAGTCAAATTGTAGAGGTTTCGTTGGCAGGAGGAGAAGAAACTTATGAGTTTTATGAAAATAAGACTCTTAGGTTTAAAGAAGCTCTTGAAATTTTTGAAACTCATGGCTTTATTTTGGCTGTTGTTCCTAATTATATGGAACTACTTTTGAAAGAAGGTGTCCAATTAGTAGTAAGCACTGACTCAGAAGCCTTTTTCGACGGTTCGAATGAATGTGTCAAATTATTGCAGATTCATCGTGGAGATGGAGCAAATGTAGTTGCAAAATACTACGAAGCAACAGACCCAGATATGGTCGTAAAAGGAATTGTTGACATTCCTAACCTAGCTTCAGAAGTGACTTGGAAACAAGCGATTGAAGTTATGGGGAACGTTCAGAAAAAGCATCAAATTGATTTGTTTGCACCTGGATACTTCAATACTTGTTCTTGCTGTGCCGTTCCTAAAGATTTCCGAAGAAGTATTTCTTGAATAAAGAAGATGCCACTTTGGATAATTTTGTGGATCATTTTACTCGTGAAGACGAAAGTAAGCTTAAAAGCATTGTTCTTGCTAACGCTCACAATATTAGTGGAGCGCCAAAATTTAAGAATAAGAAAGGTCCTGAAGTTTTTGGGATGCTTACAGAAGGCTTAAAAGCTATTCATCAATACGTTTATACTCGTAACGTTACAACAGAAGAAACTAAACTTGTTTTAGATGATTTTGTTAATGGGTTAAATGAATTAGTTGGTGAAGAAACTTATTCTTTAGAATTGCCTGAAGAAGAAGGATACGCTTTCGGAATTGTGATTAAACAATAGGAGGAAAAACGATGAAAACTTTTAAATTTAAAGCTTACAATCAAGAGTTCGAAGTTTATTTAGCAAAATCCCAATATGTGAATAACAATTCTTTGGCGATTCTTGCTATTAACGCTTTGACACATGAACCGTTTTGTAACGTAACTGTCAATATTCCTGGCTGGGTTAAAACAGATATTCTTTTCACTTTGAGCGTCAACAACGGCTCTCAAGAGTTGTTTAAAGTTCTTGAAGATGAAGGAATTTATGTCCGAACTGGGGACAGTGTTACAAGCGGTTTTGTAGATTTTCCTATCTGTCGTTTGACAGAAAAAGGAATTGAAGCTCTAGAAGAGCTTAAATAAAAAAAAACAGAAAGAGGTGGGAAACCACCTCTTCTTTAAGGAGGAAAAATAATGAAACTATCAAAATTATTGCTAACAGAATTACAAGAAGGCGACTCAAACAAAGGGGGCGTATCTTACGCAGGAGAACGATTGGTTGATTTTCTACTCGAAACCAATTACCTTCACTTGATTGATGAAGAGGGCGGTTTTGATGAAATCAATGCTTTGTTGTCCGAATGTGGGATTAAGCCCATTGACTTTCCTGATGCAAAAAGGAGCTGGTATTATACTATGTATATCCAGAATCCATCATCGAAGATGATACAGCGTCAGCAAAAAGTCTTTACAAAAAAATGAATTGATTGCTGTTGCTCAAAAGTTGCTGAACGAAGAAAAATGAAGAAGCTGGCGAAGAACCTGAAATTATTGAAGGTGTTCTTGATGCTATGGAGTACCTTGAAACTCATCGTGATTGGACGTATATTCATACGCTCAAAAAAAGAAGTTGACTGGAATACTTTAGGGGCTTTCAGTAAGTCAGAACTAGAAGAAGTAAAAATAGGAGATATAACAATGAAACATTTAATTGCGCACAATCCATTCGACTTAGTTCGAGATGTGAAGTTGTAGAATTAGAGTTAAATACTTATTCTGCAAGCAAGATTAAAGAGTTGTTTAGCTCTTATCCGTCCTCTTTTGGTTCTGGAAAGCCTTTCTATCATCTGAAAGTAACTACTCCAGACTCTATCCAAAAACGCTTATCAAAAGAAAAGGCACAAGAGATTGTTGCTGACATTCGTTTAAGTGATACTATTTTGGAATGGGATTTACTTGGCTTGTCTGACTTCGATAAGAAGAAGCTAGACAGGTTAAACCACCTTGCCTTGATGCGTGAGAAGTTTTTTGAAACCCATACCACTCAAGGCACAAGGAAAGAACTAGGAGAAGAGTCATTATTCAAAAAAGATGTTCATATTTCTTTTATGCAACAACGTTTGGATAGTCTTTTATTCCGAGAAGTTGCTAAAATGGAACGTTATTCATGGTACATCCGTGAAGGTGATGGGGATAACCCAACTCTAGATGTAGCATTTCAACGTGAATTTGTGTGGTCGTTGGAACAAAAGCAAGCTTTGATTCTTTCTATTCTGAACAATCGTCCGATTGGAACTTTCTATTTTAATGAAAGTGATGTAAATGGAGAAATTGATGATGTGCTTTACGACGGCAAGCAACGTTTTAGCGCTATCAAGGAGTTTATGCAGGGTGAGTTCCCTGTAATTGTCGATGGCAAAGAATACCACTGGCATGAATTGCCATACGTTGACTATCGTAATTTCTTATCTTATTCTGTAAGTGTTGCTCTAAGTACATTTGATTCAATGGAAGAATTGATCAAATACTACATTGTATTAAATACAAGTGGGCGTATCCATACAGAAGGGGATATTGAAAAAGCGAAGTCATTATTAAAAATAAAAAAATAAGAAAAAAACGAGGAAAAAAATAAAAATGTATATTAGAAAACTTCAAGAATTTAAAGGGTTCATTAACTCAGTAGAGTTTAATGACAAAAGGCGCTTTTTGCTCAACAGAATATATTTTTGGAGCAAATCGAAGAGAAATTTGGTGATGTCTATAATGATGATTTCATCAAAGACTTGAAGGAAGCTATTGAAACTTTCACTATGAAAGTGGATGATTTCTGCGTTTGCTCAAATGGAGCGTGATCTTGTAAGTGCAATCACAAAAAGCAAAAGTCTTTTGATGATATTTTGTTTAAAGAATATATCTTTTTCCGATTATCTTAATCATAAGATTATGGATGGAAGCTATTCGAAATAACAAGCACGCTAAAAAGGAGGAAAAAAATAATGAATATCAATATTAAAGAATTGGTAAAAAAAGCTGTTAAAACTGGTAACAGTGACATCAGCCTTGTCCCTAGTCTATCTGGTGGATATGACATTCACCTTTCTTCATTTAACAAAGGAGAAGGCAGCACGGCTGTTGAAACTTTGTCTCAGGAAGATGGGGTGGCATTTGTCTCTCAAATTGAAGAAATGAGTAACCTTCCACAAGGTGATATTCGTCGTCCACGAAGTGGGGACTTTACTATTTCAGAACAAGGCTTCTACGCTAATGTTCGAGTCTCAAGCATTTGGACTTTGGCAAGTGTTGTTTCAATTGCTATGCGGATCATGAATCACAACTTTAACAAGTTGCCTTATCACGGTTTTCAAGGTGATTGGTACGATGACTTGTTAAATGATGTGGATGAAAAAGGTTTGCATGTTATTATTGCAGACGAAAAGCATCTTGCTAAAGACTTTGCTTATGAAGTTTTGAAAGACTACTCAAACTTTGGTTCTTCGCTTGTTTCAATTGAAGAATCTGTTGATGAGCGAATCCCTGCGATTCATCAAATGCAAGTAAAACCAACTCAAGGAATGACTTATGAAGCATTGTTTACTTTAACAATAAATCGCCTTCCTTATGGTTCAACCATCTTCTTTGGTGAATCTGAGACAGAAGAACAAGTGAAATATATTCATCTTGCTCTTCAAAAAGGATTTAATGTCTTGACTACATCAACAGACATTGAAGCTTTGCAAAAAGAATTTTTGAATGTGAGTGAACAAGATAAATTTGATTATCATGGAATTATCTTGCATCCATACGAAACAGAAATTCTTTTTCAAAATGAGAAATGTTATTTTGAAAAAGTAACTGTATAAAAAAGAAAATAAAGAAAACCTCAGTCTTGCTGAGGTTTTTTTGTTTGCTTAAAACTTATGATGTCGCAACATTTTGACTGGCACAGGAGCTACCGAAAGTTCTCCACTTCTTAATAATGGATGGCTCATGAATTTAAGTAGCAATTCCATTTCTTCACTTGAAATACCTTCGGAACAAAACGAATGAAGTCTTGGCTTTGTTGTCATTTTGTTTTTTTGGTTAATTCCTCTGCCTCGCTTGTTAGAATAGTAATAGTATCTGCCATCTTTCAACGTATATCCAGAATTAAACACGCTTGGGAAAAAAATTCATCAATTGCATCTACGGAAGCAAAACCTCTGTCAAGTTTTTTATCTCCAATAGACTCTTTTTCTTTTTTTAAAATTTTCGCTTCTTCATGTATCGTTTCAATATCTAGCGAAGTCCCAAATCCAGTGTCAGATACAATTCCCCATTTAGAATCAGGGGTTTTAAAAGCAAATTCAAAATCAATATCTAGCCTTTTAATTACATCAGGAGGAGTTTCGTCTAACCAAAATATATCATTTGCATTTTGAATGTAATAGTTTAAATCTCCGTCTTTAATTTCTAAAAGCTTTTAATTCAACTAAATGTTTTTCTATTATTAACAAGTTTTTCTGCCCAAACAGGAATATAAAAAAATCCAATTGTTTAATTCTGATAAATGACCAAATTCACCAAAAATCAAAATTGGTAAGTGTTTGGAAGTAAAGACTCGCTAGAGAATTGAAGATAATTGCTTTAAATTCAGAATCTGATGCTCCTCCAAAGACTGAGAAGTAATGTGTTGCACTTTATTATTTGTGACATCAAGATATAAATCATGCTCATCTTTATATTCTTCTTTAGCTTTAATAATTCTCAAGGTAGCAACTTGGTTTTTGTTGAAAGGTTTATCACTAATGAAAAATGTTGTTTGCAGAATATGTATTCTTCTTATTAGAAAAATCTTCTGCGATTACTTTTTAACTTTTTCTGCAAGAATTTTATGTTCAGGTTCTTTTTTTGCTATATATGATGTTTAAAGTTGGAAAAAGCAGTTACAAGCAATTCGATGCCTTTTTCTTTTTAGCAGACATCAGCAGATAAGCCAAAAATCTAAAAATTGTCCAATCAGGAAGTTTGTAATCCGTTAACACATAAGCAATCCCAGTATAACATTTATTAAAATTTTCTATTTCAGAATTTCTAACTCCAATTTTATAATCATCAGAAAAAAACTTGTTTCAGCTTCTCTATAATTAAGAGTGTATTGTTTAATAATGTTGTGAGTTCCATTAAAAGCTTTGCTTACATATATAGCATCCTCCTTTTTAGCATAGTTTACAAAGTTGTTTTGCAAAGCATGAGTGGCATATCTTGGTGCTTGTTTTTCAGAGGTTTTTTCATTTTTTGCTTCTTCATTATTTGGTTTTTTAAAAGTCTTAGTATTATTGACCAGAGCTATTCCAAGGCTGGTGTTGTAAAACACTAAATTGTGACAAATAACTGCGTTACTTTGTTTTTTACCTTTTAAAAAATAGCCTGTATTTTTATTTCCATATTCTAAACCGTATAAGATAGATGGCATAGAATTTAAGAGTAGTTGTAGTTGTTTTTGCTTTATCGTGGATAGATGCTAGTCTTTCCCTTTTTAAAGTTCTTAAAGTTTTTACAATTTTCTTCGGATAAAACTAAGGTGTCTAGATAAGATGTAAAAAAGATTTTTGTTTTAACACCTTCTTTTACAGCAACAATTCCTAAAACAAAGCCTAAATCGAATAATTTTAAAGAGACTTCCCTAACATCCGTGTTTTCGACTTCAACTGAATAAACTTCATATTGTTTATTGAAAGCTTGTTCATCAATTTGTGCGTCAACAACGTCCGTAATTAAATCTTTGGACTTTTTAATGATTTTGTTCATGTTCCAAACCTTTCTTCAATTCTTGAATGTTCTCGTCAATATAAAAATACTGATATTCTCCATTGGCGACTTCATCTTTTTTAACTAATTGCAAAATAATAACTTTTACATCACGTCCTTCTTTTTGTTTTTTTACTGTTTTTGACTCTAGGTTTATAATGATTGTTTTTTGCTGGATGAACATTTACAACATAATATTTTGTTACATTTAAAACATCAGCTTTGTATTCGATAATTTTATCAATAACACTAGTAAGGTCAGTATTGTCGTTTTTGTAAGATTTTACATCAACAGCGACAGAAGCACATAAAGAAATGAAATCGGCTCTTTCATATAACTCAGACTCTTTAATCGCTTGAAAAAGGCAAATGCTCGACTTTACACAAATGATTGAAAAAAATTCTTCCCCAAGATTCCTTTGAAGATGCTCATGTAAGCATAAGGATTTAAAATATAAAGTTCTTTGCCAGAACTTTCATTGAAGTAGTTGATACCTTTTATCTTTTAAATATTTTTTTCAAAAGTTTTAAATTCTAAAAATTCTTTTTCAAAGCGTTTATTCAAATCAACTTCTGTATAATTGCTTTTTGGGAATAATGACACATCATATTCATTATTCCATTTATAAGGTTCTTCATTGTTATCAAGCCTGGTTTTGTCTGTAAAATAATAATTTTTGGAAGTCTATTCCCTCTTCAATTTTGACGTAAATGCTCTTAAAAAGATTTCCGACAGTCTTTTTTTGTTTGTTAGTTCATCAAATTTTTCTCTATTTATCAGCAGTCCATTTTCTAAAAATTGTATTTCTAATCAATTCATAGTTGTTTATTTCATCATTATTATTGTTTCCACTAACAATAGTTTTTTTAAAAGTTTTTTATGATAATTTCGAGTTTAGTTGCTCCTTTGAGCCATTAGTTTTTGTGAAGATGTTCTTAGAACTGTTATTTTCAAAGTTTGTAACAAATTTTGAATCTTGAATATTATCTTTTTTTCAGACAAGACGGTTTTTTTGTTAGATGCTCCATAACAACATTTTTAGGCATACATTGAGCTTCTTTAAAATTAGTAGTGTTTTCAAAAAAATCATAATTAGCACTAGTCATAGAAATCGCCATTTTTGTTGAAAGAGCAGTTGTTCTAAACAATCTTCCACAAGCTTGATATAAATAATGAGTTGCATCCATTGCCTTGTTATTATAAACTTCTTGATTGAAATCTTTTGTTTTATTATTTAATCTTGTCATTGTTTGAAGAGTTAATCGGTTATTTTTTTGAAACAATGGTCGATTAGTTCGTCATATTCTTTTGGAGAGATCGCACCCCTCATATACATTTCATTAAAGTCATAAAAGCTTTTTCAAAAGTGTTTTTTTATGCTATTTCTATACCCTTTGTTTTCATTGTTTTTCGAAATTTGAAAAATAAATTAGTTATATTTCAAAAAGCAACTGCTTGGAACGAACGGTCTGTGCTATGTGGTCGCCCTTCTTGCAACATGAATAACATCCTCATTCTCTTGAATGTCAAAAGTGAAATTGACACCTTTTAGCTAAAGAAGCGTATGTGGTTACTACAAAACAATCCGTTCCATTTTTATAACATTCTTTAAATTTTTTTAATTTTACTGTTTGTCTCTTTGTCTGAATTATTTTTTTGTCATTTTCATTCAAATCAGAGGCAAAAATTGTAGTAACAAAACTTTCTTGAAAAACCGAAGGTTTCGTCTAAAAATTTTCAGCTAGATTTTTGCAAATGTCTTCTAATAATTTTTGGATTAAAAAAATAAAACTCCGCTTTTGATTTGTTCTTTTCTAAAGAAATAATAATGTTTCAAAAAAATCAAGATGATTTATTATTAAACTTATGTTCTCTTCGTTAATAGTGGTTCTTTTATTACTTTCGTTTCCAATCAAACAACTTGAAATTTTTTCAGACAAAGCATTTAATTGCATTTCATTTAGTAGCAAAGGCTCTTTTTCTCTAAAGAACGCTTTAGAATTGTTATGTATAAAAGGCTTTTTTTATCCCCAGACTTTCTACACAAATCATAATCTGCAACAGTTTTGTTGAAGGCTACATCAATATTTTGAACTTGCTTGTTATAATTCAGTTCAGTTTCGATCTTATTTGTATCTTCTTCGTTCCAATCTAAAAAGTTAGAGATGTTATTTTTGATATATTCTAAATTGACATTGTTGTGATGCGGTAAAAGAGATGTTGCTGACATTAGAACAACAGGATAGATAGTGGCTAACTGGACTAAGATTTCTTCAGGAGTTATTTGCATGTCAAAACGTTGCATTTCGATATTGCCTCCTTCGCTTTGGTTAATTAAAAGATATTCAAAGCCTGAATTATAAAAATTCTTATTGAAAGTTGTTTCCCACCCTGATGTTCGCATGTTTTTAGGTTTTTCAGGAGTATTTAGAATGTAATTTTTTAATTCATTGTTTTCTCCATTCGCTCTAAATGTGTTGCAATAATTTTCTTTACCCCCTTTGGAAACGTCTTTGTGACCTGAAACTGCCAAAGCCCCTTCAGGAACAGTTGATTTACAAAAGAAATTGATAATCCTCTCAATGTTAGTGATTAGTTCTTGGACATTGATGTGGTTAATTTTTGGGTCGTCTAAGTAGAAAGGTAAATCCTTCTTGTGGCATAAGTAAATGGCATCTTCAAGATTTACAAAAAATAATTCATGCCGTTTTAACCCTGAGCTAATTTGCCTAACTCCATCGTTGTAAAAAAAGTTAATAAGGTATTGTTATTTGAAAGTTCATTAGTTATATCTTCGTTTGCACGAACAAGTTTATTTCGAAAAATTCCAATTATGAAAAATATTTATCAATAATTTCTTTTTAATTGCTCAATAGATTTTTTTGATAATTTGGGTTATTACTGTTTATATCAAAAGGTATATTTATATTTATTACCGAATATATAGTTCCAATGGCATTAAAAGAGTTAATCGAAGAATTGACAGCTTTATCTATAAATTCTTCTCTACTTATTTTTTTAAAAAGCTTCAATCTCGTCAAAAAATGAAGCAATATTCTGTTTTTTTAGTTGTTTTTCCTCTTCATTTTCAGGATTTTTGACTTGAGTTTGTTTTTAAGAAAGAAATCTGCCCAAACGTCTCCATTAAAAAAAGCCACGAGCTTTTCTAAAAAAACATTTTATGTGTCATAGTAATCATTTCATACTCTTTTATAAAGCTTAACGGATATAAACTTCGACACCACTCAAATTCTTTGTGAGAGTTGACAAATTCAACTAAATCATATTCAGAGACTTCGCTACTTCCCTTTTCCTTATCTTTTTTTCAATCTGTTCTTTAATCCATTTAGTAATAGATTTTGAAAAGTGCGTTAAAGTCTTTATCAAAAGTTTCTCTTCTTTTTTTCTTGAATATCGCTTTCGTGATTTTCTATATTTTTTTATATTTATTGAAAGACTCTGTTAAACTTTCGAATTGAAATTTTACAGACTCAAAAAGAAGACCTAGCAAACGATTTTTTTCTTTTTTTAGAGTTAGAGAAAGTTTTTAATCAACATCTCAGTCAAATCTTCTTTGCTTTTGCAGATCAATATTTTTTTCTTGTCTTTAGGATAAGCCTCGTCAATTTTTTTCGTCGTTTCAGTGTAAACTTCGGATACCGAATTTTTTTATCAGCTAAATAAACGATAGTCGGACAGTTAGTTTCTATGTATTCCTCATCTGTTAATTCAAAATCAGAAGGATAATCAAATAAACTTAACTGTCCTGATTTGTTTTTTTATCATCCTTTTGAGCTTTTAGAAGATTTTATATGTTTTTGTAATTTTTATTAAAAAGCCAGTTCTTTTACAGAATGAGTCTTCCCTGCACCAGTAGGAGCAGACAATCAAACAAACACCAGACTCTAAATTGTAAGCCTGTTCTAATTTTTCATATATTATTCCCATATTTTGTAAACCCTTTCTTTTTATAAGGATATTGTACCTCAAAAAAATAAAATAAATCAATAAAACGTTAGTTTTTTTGCAAAAAAACTATTGAATAAAAACACTAAATAGTGGTATAATAAAGAAAAAAAGGAGGAAATTGAATGGAAATTGACCGATACTGCAACGATTGTTTATCTTATTATTCTTATAACGAAGATGAAAAATCCGCAAAAAAATGTCGTTTCTGCGGTTCAACAGATACAGAAGAAGTATAGAAGAGAGATAAGAAAAACTTATCTCTTTTTGTTTTCTATATACATAGCGTTATGTTATAATAAAAAAGAAAAAGAGAAAGATTGATGCAATAATGAAAAAGAAAAAGAAAGTGATAAAAATTATTTTTTTATTTCACTAGGATTATTTTTAGTAGTCTTTTGTGCTGTCTTTGGATTCTTTTTTACTCAAGGTCTCCAAACTGTTACTCAAGAGCTAGATAAAACTTTTGAAGTCTCAGAGGCAATAACAGGTGATGAAACAGCTATTGAAAAAAAGAAGCCTATGACTATCCTGTTAATGGGAGTTGATACAGGTTCTAATGAGCGTCCTGATGATTGGCAAGGTAATTCGGATACTATTTTATTAGTAACTATCAATCCAGAAACCAAAAGAATGAGCATGACTAGTCTAGAAAGAGACTTGATGACAAATATCGAGGGTCAAGGTAAAGTAAAACTAAATGCTGCTTACCCTGCTGGTGGAGTGGAATTGTCTATCTCAACTGTTCAAAAAATGCTGGATGTAAACATTGATTACTATGCTCTCATCAATATGAGAGGACTAATGAGTTTAGTGGATGCTGTTGGTGGGATAGAAGTAACCAATCATTTTGATTTCCCTATTTCTATTGCAAAAAATGAACCAATAACCACTGCGGAAATTCCGCCAGGAACACATCTTATCAATGGAGAGCAAGCTCTAGTCTATTCTCGAATGAGATACGATGATCCAGATGGAGATTACGGCAGGCAGAAAAGACAGAGAGAAGTTATCCAAAAACTTGTTGCTAAATTGCTGAGTTTGGAATCTATTGAGCGATACAAACCAATTTTGTCAGCTATCAGTCATAACATGAAGACAAATATGGACCTTGGAGAGACAAGCACTTTAATCAGCTTGTTGTCTTATAAAGATTCTATGGCAAATGTTAGTTCTTACCAATTAGGTGGGAATGGTGTCATGGTTGATGGGGTTAGTTATCAAATAGCATCAGTAGAAGATGTTATGCAAGCTCAAAATCGAATTAAAAAAGAATTAGGAATCCCTCAAATTTCAAAAGAAGAAGTTGAAACAAATCTAGTTACAGGTGGAGATACAATTTCTCCTTATACCACAGAAGCTTTTTCTGACCCAGAAGGAAAAAACACGCGCTCTATGGCAGATATAGTAAATGGGCGTTAAGTTAGAAAGGACTTATATGCAAAGTTATTTAACACTAAATAATTTATTTATCATTATTTTCTTTTCTTCGTTATATTTTATCTCTAGTAAAGGGATGGATAAATTGATTCGCAAACACAATAATTTAACCAATACTTTTTTAGCAAATGCTCTAAAGGTGTTAATTGTTGTTGTGGGTATTATCACCTTTCTCTCTCAATACGATAGTTTCAAAGATATTTTAAAGTCTTTACTAACTAATTCGGCTATTTTAGTTGCAGTAGTTGGTTTTGCTCTTCAAAATTCAATCAAAAATATTATTGCTGGAACACTTCTTTTATCTGCGGATACTTTTAAAGTTGGAGATCGCATCCGTATCCCTAAAGAAGATATATCAGGAGAGATTGAAGAATTAACACTCAGGCACGCAAAAATTAAATTAGCGACAAGCGAGAGAGCGATTGTTCCTAACTATTTGTTGAATGATGCTGTTGTTATCAATAACAATCTTCATAACGAAGAAACTTGTTATTCACTAGTCGTCCCAGTTCCACTCAGCAGCAATATTCAACAAGCTAAAGAGGTTGTAGAACGCATTATTGATACTCATCCTGATATTTTAAAGAATAGAGATTCATCTGTTATTCTTACAAATTATCAATTAACATCCATTGAGATTCATGCGATGATTTGGACACGAAATATTAACGATAGTTTCCGAGTGTTAAGTGAGTTAAGAATGGCTATTGCAACAGAATTAAATAAAGAAAGCGTGAATGAATGAGAGAAAATATTGAAGAAACACAAGAGTTTGCCTTGATGGTTTTGCCAAATCAAACAAAAGCAGACTCAAACGTGACGGAATTTTTATCATGGTTAGCAAAGGAACTTAAAAGTAGATACAGTAATCAAAATGCCAGTTTAGAGAATCGGCAATATTCACCTTTTGTTGATTATGATTACGTTGTTAGTGAGCCAAGAACTTCTTTTCTAAGCCAAACTGAACCAGAGATTGCTATTGTGGTGCAATCTATGAAGCAACTTGAAGAGGTTTATGGAAAAGAAATTTTGTCTAAGTTATAATTTTTTTCAAAAAAAGATATTTTTTTATTTAAAAAAATTGTGGCATACTAATATTATGAACATAATTGAAAAAAATAGAGATGCAAAAAAACATAAAGGCTCTCTATTTTTTTGTTTTGTTTAAATAAAAAAATAGCCTTTATGGCAGGAGGAAAAAAAGTATGTTTATCAAATTAAACATTGATGTAAATGGGCAAGCTATTGAAAAAACTTTTGATAGCTTAAAAGAGTTAAAAGAGAATTATTTCTCTATGAACATGGCACACACAATACTTGATATTGTGTTGATGGATGGCTTTGAATGTGAAAATTTCGCAAACGAACTATTCAAAGTAGTTTGGCATGATGAAAAGACCAACAAAACTCATTCTTTGGTAGATTATAACAATGAAGAAGATTTGCTAATTGGTCTTGCGTACATCTGTCAAGAGTATGATTGCATGGATGATTTTTACAATGCTATCGAAGATAAGGACGATCTCGTTTGTTCTGAGTATTACCCTAATGAAGAAGAGTATTTAGAACTTCTTTCAAGTGGTAAAAGTTCAACAGAAATCATTCGGATGACTGTTATGGGCGATTACAGATGGACAGATGAATTTGTTCGTCTTGACGGATATGCTAACCTAGAATCAGTGAGAGAATTGCCGTTTGACTCTGATTTTAGAGAGTTGTATTCTCGCTACTTTGACGAGAACGAAATCGACGAAGCTACTTGGGCGGCAGAAGTTCGTTTTGTTCGTGATGGTGAATTTCTAGACTTCGAGGAATTTGAAGTACAAGCTCTCTTTTACGATGATGCTTATGAAGAAGTTCGAGAACAAGCTCTTGAATATATTGAGAGCGAACTTGGTGAAAACGTTGATTTTACCATTGAATTAACCTTCCAAGGTTAAAAGGAGGAAAAATAATGTTTGTAAGACTGATTTTAAAAACGTCAGAAGATAGTTTAACTATTGAAAAGAGTTCAATAGTATCGAAACTTAAAAGATGTTTATCTTCAATAAAGAGGTTTATAATGCTCAGTATCTTTTGGTAGAAGATTTAAAAGCTCTTCTTAAAAATTTCTTATCATTGGAAAATTACAAGAACATGATAGATTAGTTGATTAGCGCATTCGTGAAAGTTTTGATTCTGCAAGATATGTTGAAATACTATGATAAAATCTTTATCCTGGATTATCTTTCCAATGAGGAGGAATTTTTAAACCAAGCTCCAAAAGGTTTCAACTAAATGCGTTGATTCAACAAGGATTACAAACGTTATGATGCTTTCTTCTATGGATGAACGAAGAAATTACATTCTACCAATGTACTCAAGCACTCTCTTCTGCTTGAATTTGATGATTTATACAAGACTTTGCTTTCGATGAATACACCCAGAAGGAGGAATGGAAAGGAACCATTGAAATTTTAAAATAGTGAAAAATCGAAGTTTCGACCTAATTCAAAGAAGCTTTTCGAAGATGCTTAATGAGATTAAAGAAAGCGTCAATACATGTACACGACGAACATTTAAGATGAACCTCGGTTTTATCATACGTTTTATATCTCATTAGACTTAAATGTTAAAAACAAAGAGGGTTCTTCCAATTTACTTGTTGAGGAAAAAAATGATTGCAATCTACAATTACATAAACGAAGCCAACTTCAAAGATGTAGTTAGCAAAATGGAAGAAAAAGGGTATCCAATAATTAACCCTGAGTCACCAGTAGTGTTTATATTCCCTAAAGGTGAGGGCGATGTTTTCTTAAAATCAGTATTTAACATCTACAACAAAAAGTTCGAAAGCTCGTTTACAACACGCGCACACGAAAAAGAACTAGGTGTTACTTTACCTTCAGGTGATAAGAAGTTTGAACAGTTTTTAGTTGATAAAGAACCGATTGCTCCATTGATGGGAACGGACTTCGCTTCTTCTAAAAAAGGCTTATGGTCTGTTGAAAAAGAAATTATTCCGAATAATGATGAGGATACTGATTTTACTCCTCAACATTACGAAGAAGGACTGCTAGTCAATAGTAAAGACATGACCGCCTTTGAAGCTTTAAAAGAAGGATTGTCCTATATTTTAGGCGATTTCTCTCAAGAGCAATTGGATGACTTACCATTTCTTGCTAACGAATTAGACCTTAATTTTGAAGTGAAACATGTTTTTGTTCAAGATTGGGGGACAACGATTACAACTGTTCGCAAGACTGACAAGTTTCGATTGAGAAACAAGTATCATGACTGGTTTAGACCTTTCTTAGTTGATGGTAATGGGAATGAAGTTTTCTTTGACTTTTCTTATCGTTATGCTGATACAGTTGAAGAATTAAGTAAACTCTTATCAGTAAGTGTAAAAGAAGTAGAAGAAACAAAAATTTATCTACCTTACTGCAAAGCTGATGGAACAAAAACAGGTGAAATGTTTTCAACGTATCCAAACCTCAAAAAAGCACATGACCACGCCTTGCACCTAGTGGAAGTCTTGGCAGAAAGAGAGGTTTGATATGAAAAATGTTTTTTATGAACTTGTTTCTCAAACTGAAGGTCATATTGGATACTTTAAAGAGCTGTACCATATCGCAGAATACTTAGAAGACAATCTTCAAGATGTATTTAAAGAATATTGTGCAGATCGCAAAAGTAACGATTATGAATCTGTTCAATTGAGATTAACAGTTGCTTTGTTAAGAGATAAGAACTGTGGAACAAGTTTCGCAATAAAAAATCTCGTTCGAGGGCATTATGCTCCGCTGCAAGTTAAAAGAATTGACTTTTGGCATCCAAATCGAACTATTTAATAAACCCTCTAAAGAGGTGAAGGAGGAAAAAATATGCTAACAATGGATTACACTTTTGTAGGGAAGGACGTTTTGAAATTAAAATCTTCAAATCGTTACTTTCCGAAGGAGGATTAAGTGTCCATGTTTTTGAAGAGCGTGGTGTTCTTGGTGGAGACTTTGAATTGAATGAAGGTTTAAACACTTTTGATTTAATTTTCACGCTTACCTATCTCAATATGCGCGGTGATACTCATAATGAAGCTTGCGCAAATCTAGAACCTACAATTCTCAATGTAGAAGTTAAAGGCGATGAAATTCTAGTAAGCATCCCTTATTTTGAAGGGAACTTACCAAAAGAACGTAGCTGGGTTGATGAGTGGCAAGTAGAATCTTGGACTTCTGATAGTTATTTTACTTCTAGCAATCTTCATCCTGATGATGTTATTAGTAACTTAGTTAATGAAAGATTCAAAAAAGCTAAGATTGATCTATCGTATGAGTTCTTGTTGAAATATCTTGAGAAAAGTCTAGTCTTTAAAAAAGACAATGAAAATATTGGATTTTCCATAAAACAAGAACAACCGAAGAAAAAATAGCAAACGTTAAAGTTTAAAGGAGGAAAAATATGTCTATTTATCTATTGTTTAATTGTAACGACTGGAGAGTTGTTATCTATGGATGTTAGGGTCTCCAATCGCTGTCGCAACGTCAAAAGAGGATTTTGATGTGATGTTAGCTCAAGACCTTGATGACGATGCGAAACATCTATCCGAAAATAACATGAGTGTATTCTTGACTCTTGAAGGAGAAGATGGTGATTTGTATTCAGAAGAAACTCTGCAAAAAGTTTATGATGCGTATGATGAACAACGTATCCAATATAAACACATTGTAGTGCTTGAAGAAGGATACCAAACCAATTAAAAATAAAAAACAAAAAACGTCCTTTGGGGCGTTTTTTTATTTTGCTTTTTGTGGCATACTAATATTATGAATGAAATTGAAAAAGTAGAGCGTCTAATCATAAAGGGCTATCTACTTTTTTATTTTTTGTTTAAATAAAAAATAAGCCTTTTATGGCAGGAGGAAAAAATATGGCAAACGAAACAGCAACAGATGGAAAAATCACTTTCCACGGAAACATAGAAGCTATTGCTACTTTTGTAAGTATGAGTAATAGTTTTTTAGCTTCTCATCAAGAAGCGAAAGATAAAGGGGTTCGTTATTACACAAATCTCTTTACAGATGATAACAACAAGGAATTTTTGGTAGATGAATCAAAAATTGCTCAATACTTAGAAAAATCCAAAACATTTGCTTTGGAGGGTTGTGGTCGTAATGATTACATTAACAATATTGAGTATCAACTAGAATGGTTGCTCTCAGGATTGAAACGTTATTACTCTGAAAATCAAGTTGCCCTTGAGGCAGAAGTGGCTAAATTACAAGCTGCTATTCAGTCTGGGCTAAAAATTGAGTATGAGTTTTTAGATGATGACTTTAACAATTGGGATGAGCGTGAAGGTACAGTTGATTTAACTGGTCTTACATTCTCTCTTGAGAAAGCAAGTCTTGTCGATACGGACGGTCTAGAAGTGACCGATTCATCTTACTAAATTATTAAAAAGCCTCAAAAGAGGCGAGGAGGAAAAAAGAAAATGAACAACAACCTAAATGTGTTTTCTGAAACGTGCAAAACTTTGCTTGCAGCTCTCTATTTTGAAAAATATGATGAGCTAAATTATGAGAATGTAGATGAGTTTTATGCTTATCTCGGCTATAATTTAGGATTAGTATTTTTTGTCGAGACTTTTATTTGCTCGACATCTAATCTCTTAGAGATTATCAAAAGAGAAAGAGGGGAGTAAGCAAAATGGCAGTAAAAACAGAAACAACAGCATTGACAAAAGAAAAAGTGTTGAGAACACATTCTTGTGTGATCGACACTCATAAGAAGTCACTCGAAAAAAATGCTCACTATTTTATGACTTTTCTTCCAGGAGTAGAATTTGATAAAAATGGGAACAATGAGGTACAAGCAATTTGTCCTCATTGTTCTAATATTCTAGGTGTCTATCCAGACGCTATAAACGGAGGAGAAAACGACAGCACAATCAAATGCAATTCTTGTGAAATAGAATATCGTGCAGATGATTACAAGTTCGTTGCTGACCAAGAAGGAAGGGGCGGATATTATCAAAAACGAAAAACCCAATGGGTAAATCAAGTAGAATTTTTTCTAAGTAATGGAGAAATTTTACACATCCGTCCATACATTACAACCTCTTTCATTAGATACAGCGAAAAGGGTAAAAAATATGTTGTTGCAAAACAAACTTACATTTTTAAAATGGCGTTTAATTTGCGTACAGGACTATCATATTTCCTTGGCTGTGTAGATGGAGCTGGAAAAATCTTTTGAAGTCTACGACACTTATGGTGTTGCAAAATTTAAAAAGAAATAAAGGGAATTACCCAATCATTTTTGAAATATCAAGCTGAAAAAAATATGATGTTCTCAAAAAAATGTTTTCCCAGAAATATCTTTTATGGTCAAGGATGTTATAAAAGAAACTCCTTTCACTTTAAATGCAGATGGACTCGAAAATGTCAAATCATTTTTTGATTTATCTGTTTGGAATCGGCTGAAACAAGTTGATTCTAAAAGAGGAGAGTTTTACTCACTCCTTGCAAAGAATTTTTGCTCTTCCAATAACAACTTCAACTGGATGTAATGAATTTCTTTCTAAAAATTCAACTTACATTGCGAAGTTATTAAAAAAAGAGAGAGAAGGATTGTTTGAAGTTTATGTGAATAACATTTCTTCACAAACAAAATCTGGAAAAAGTATTGAAGAAAGAATTTTATAAAAAAATCCTATGAACATTCGTTACAATCATCAATTGTATCGTTTGGGACTGAAAGATGTGAATTATAGATTTACTTTCTTTGATACATTGAATAAAGTAGCTTTTGCTAGGGTTTAACAGCGACAACGATCAATTAGGATTTCAAAAATAATTATTTTGAACTTATCTCTTTCTTTCTTGAGATTCTAAGCTTTTCAGGAGATAAAAAGTAAATTCTTTAATCAAACAATTAGGAAGTTTAATTAAAAAGTTTTGAAGTTTTTGTATAATATTGAACAAGGAAACTTGTCTAATCTACAAGCTCCAATTGACTTTGATAACTTCGTAATGGGTTCTTTCAAGATTCAAAATTATAGAGGAACAAAGATGCTGGAAAAATTCAGTATGTTTAGCGAAACGATGTCTCTCTATTATCGTCTAAAAGATTCTATTGAAGAATTTGACGAAGCTTCTAAAGCAGAATTTCAAAGACTAATCGAAACATCTTTCTTGGGGAAAAACTTCCATGAAATCCATGAAAATCTTTCTGGAATTTCTAAAGCTATCAACTCTTTCAAAGACAACATGCCTATTGATTATTCAGAGGATGACCGTCGTTACGAAGGTGTTTTTGGCGATTATGAATTTTTCTTACCTGAAAGTTGTTGATTTTACTGAATTTGGAAGAGAGTTCCGTAATTGTGTCGGTTCTTATACAAGAACTGTTATTAAAAAAGATCGCCTAATTGTTATTGCTAGACATAAAGATACAAAAAAATTAAAAACTTTGTATTGAAATTTCTGGTGAAAAAAAGTGCTTACACAAACGAAGGTAAGCGATGCTCGTTCCAATATAAGAGTTTTTTTGTAATAATCGTCCTAAAAGAAGCAGATTTGCCTTCTTTGATTGAATGGTATGAAACTCTCGGCATTGACAATCGACATTGTTACGATGCGTATTGGGAAGATAAAGCAACAAAGGATGATTCTCTTGTCCGTGATGTGGACGATGAGGACCTTCCGTTCTAAAAAATATTAAAAAATAAAAACAAAAAAGAAAGCCCTTAAAATGGGGTATGAGGAAAAAATAATGAAAACTACAATTACATTCGAAATCAGCGAAAACCACATTTTAATTTTAAACAGCATGAACCAAAAACATACGGATCAGCTAACTCAAGAAGAGCTATTAGATATTCGCACAATCATTGAAAAATCTTTACGTTATGACAACGATAAGGTTGAAGATGAAGAATACAACACTCTTTTTAAAGGTTTGTCAAAATTGATGAATTATGAGTTGTTCCGTCCTATGGACCAACGTTCACTTCCTGAGTTTGCTATGCACCATTTGTTGAAATGGCTGGATGCGCTTGATGTTAAAACCATCAGTGTTAATGCAGGTGAAAATTTTTATGATGCTTTAGGGGATGACCATACCGTATCTTACAATGATATTCAAGCCCAAAATTACATTCGTGCGTTTTGGGAAGATTTCATTGAAGAAGATTGTGAAGATTGGGATGCTGGTCAAATCTTTAAGCGTCCAGCAGCATTTTTAGACCAACAAGTTGGTTTAATGGCTGCTCACCTTGTTCCAGCAATCTTCAAAGATACTCAACAGGATGATGTTCATATTCTGTTAGAAGATTTTAAGCATCTTGTAAGCGAAATGTCTGCAAGTGATTTGTGGGATTTGGTTGATTAAGATAAAAACAGGAGGAAAAAATAATGAATTTAAAATTTGATGTTTCAATCCGTGACAATGCGGATTTCAATCTTGGTTTACTTTGTAAGAAAAAGGATGCCCAGCCTACCTTAAAAGGTAGAGTTGGTGGAGAGGATGGAATTGATGTCACTATCTATCTTAATAAAGTGATGGAAAAAGGCATGGTTCTAGTAGCTTCAGAAGATTCTTTCGAAGAATTTAAAGTTTCTGAACTAAATTATGGAAACGTTTTTGGTTCAACTGAAGATTATAATATCTTCTGTATAAAAAAACAAGAATTAACTTCGAAAAAAAGTAATCAACTTTTTGAAATTTTCTTAAACAGAAAAGAACTCGAAGCCGTATTCAAAGCGCAGAAATTTTTTTAGTCCCTGTTGTTTACCAAGTTTGGGGCGAAGTTGAAATCGAAGCTACTTCAGTAGAAGAAGCTCGTAAAAAAACTTGCTGATAAAAAAACTTCGTGGATAAAAATGGGTTTGCCAGAAGAATCTCATTACCTTGATGATTCATATATGATTGATGAAGAAGGTGAATTGAAAAATGTAGATACTGGGGAAACTTTCCCTATCTCTGAGGAATAAAAAAATAAAAAAAGAAAAGAGCTAATTTAGCTCTTTTTTTGTTTATAGTATTGACAAATTGCTTGAAAATATGGTATAATATTTTTTTATAAATAAAAAAATAAACAAAGGAGAATTTTTCCAATGGAAAACACACTTACAACTATAAAGAATATACATGACTCACTAGCTTTTTCAGCTTCAAATTGACAAACTTCTGTTTGGTGATATTGTTATCTTGCTAAATGAAGATGGTGTAGAAACAGAAGTGCTACTAGAAAATCTAACAGAAGATTTAGCAAATCATTTCGTTGGCTTTGCTATCCCACTTCAAGGAAAGAATCATTTAGTTACTCAAATTGTGCTATCACTTTCAAAAGAAGACTTGATTCACGATAGCTTTGAAAAAGCACAAGAAGATGCTCTAAAACAACTAAAAATTTTAGATGCAGAAGAATATTTGGAAGAACATTTTTCTCCTGAAACAGATGATGAAAAAACAACACTTCTTAAAAAATTAACGTCTGAAAAAGACTTTATGCTCAAAAAATTCCGCATGCTAAAATTTGGCTAAAAAATAAAAAGATGGTGTATTCCATCTTTTTTTATCTTTTTCACAAACTTTGATTGACAAAACCTCTGCTAAATGGTGTAATGGTTATATAATTACAAAAATAAATTGAGGTTCACTATGAAATGGATTCGCATTATAACAGGTGATATTACAAGTTTTGAAGGGGATGTTGTTGTCAATCCAACGAATAGTTCTCCATTCCTTCGTGGAGAAGGAGGGTTAGATGCAATTATCACCCAAAAAGCTGGGCAAGTCTTGCTTCCAAAAGAAGAATTAGCTGTTGGAGAAGTAATTTCTACGCCTTCTTATAACTTCACATCTATCAAAGCGATTTACAACACGGTAGGTCCACGATACAAGGAAGATACATGGGCTGAAGATAAAGAATTGCTACGTTCTTGCTACCGTAACTGCATGGACTTGTTGCTGAAGGAAGGCTATAAATCTATTGCCTTTCCATTGATTGGAACTGGGACTTTTGGTTGCCCTAAAGAAGAAGTGCTATCTTTAGCAGTTGATGAAGTAAATCGTTTTATCAACGAGCATAAAGACGAATGTGATGATATTAAAGTCATTATTTATAACTATTACAAGGATGCTAATCAAGATGAATAAGAATTTACAAAAATGGTTTAATCTTTTATCTCCAGAGCAAGTTGCTCACATACAAAACTTGACAACTTCTGTTTATTCTCACGAAGAAGTCCCTATTTACCCCTTGAAAGAAAATTTGTTTAAAGCTTTTGAGCTGACAAGTCCAAAAGAAGTGAAAGTGGTTATTTTAGGTCAAGACCCTTACCACACTCCTGGGCAGGCTCAAGGACTAGCTTTCTCGCTCCCAAACGATGCTCCGACACAACCCAGCATGAGGAATATCCTAAAAGAACTAAATTCTGATCTTGGAGAGAGTCGAAATTCTCAAGATTTAACTTCTTGGGGAGAACAAGGTGTATTGCTCTTAAACGCTAGTTTGACTGTAAAAGAAGGACAGCCAAATTCAATGGCTAAAGAGTGGGAAGTTGTTACAAAATGGTTTATTGAAGCTATTGATAACTTACCTCAACCAATTGTTTTTATCTTATGGGGTAAAAACGCTCAATCTTTTATGCCGATGATAAAACATAAAGATATTATTCACTCAGCTCATCCTAGTCCTTTTTCAGCAAATAGAGGTTTCTTTGGCTCAAAACCATTCAGTAAAACAAACGAATTGTTAGAAAGTTATGGTTTAAGTCCGATAGACTGGATTCAATAATTGAGGGGTTTTTATGGTTAAATTAAATGTAGTTTTAGGGGATATTACGGAATATCACGGAGATGTAATTGTTAATGCTGCTAATCAATGGCTACGAGGCGGTGGTGGAGTAGATGGAGCAATTACTCAAAAAGCAGGGAAAGAATTGCTAATACACACAAAAACTCTAGGCGGTTGTCCTACTGGAGAAGTAAAATCTACACCTCCCTTTAATATGAAAAATGTAAAGGCAATCTATCATGCAGTAGGTCCAATTTACAGCAATTATTCTCCAGAAGAAGCTGAGATTCTTTTAAGAAGTTGCTACAAAAATGCAATGAATTTGTTGATTAAAGATGGATACCTTCGCATTGCATTTCCTTGTATTTCGACTGGGGTTTATAGTTTCCCAAAAACCAAAGCGTCATTCATTGCTGTTGATGAGGTGCTGAAGTTTATCAAGCAGCATAAAGATGAAACAGAGGATTTAGAAGTTACTTTCTATTGTTTCGACAAAGAATCTTTAAATCTTTATGAAGAACAAATACATAGACAAAGTTTTTAGAAGCAATAAATAAAAAAAGGGATTATCTCCCTTTTTATTTTTTATTTAAAATTTGAACAGCTTGCCTAATCATTTTTTGCGTCAATCCTGCATCAAGCTCATTATCTTCGTAAAAGCTCGTGCGCAATAGATGTTCGCTTAATTTTAATGACTCGTAATTAAATAATTCATCATCTAAGATCACGAAGTGAGTAACTTTATATTTTTCAATAAATTCTGCAATGTCTTCAGCTCGACGATTATTTGGAGTATCTGGGAGTAATGCACTGATTTTAAGACCTCTTTCTTTTAACGATTCAATCAGGCTTTTAGCGCTATTGTTATAAGCTTTAAAAGAAAAAAGGCTCTTACTAAGATTATACCGCCAAGTAGAAGTTAAAACGATTTTTGCGCGTGTTTTATTAACAATTTTCGCGAGATAATCCAATCTAAAGTCATCCAGAGCTTCATCCCTATGTTTAGTGTAAGAAGTGTTTAAAACTCCATCAATATCTAAAAAAATAACTTTTTTTCATTTTTTTAATCCTATTCGTGACAATTTTCTTTTTTTATTATTATATTTTTATTGAGAAAAATAGCAATAAAATGATATAATCAATTTATAAATAAAAAGAAAGGCTGTTGACAAAAAATGGCAAAAGATTACGACAAGTACGAAGACGAAGAAGTTAATATCTTCGACGACAAAACAAAAGAAGAAACAGAAGGTAGCAAAAAGCAAGGTTATACCAGAGATGAGCGTGAAACGGTCATTTTATATAGTGAGCTAGATAATGCCTGGTCAATTTCTACCAACGTTCGCAAGCACATTACCAAGCTCCAAAAGCGCTCTGATCTTTATAAAGTTATCCGTGAGGAATTGGATGAAGAAACAGGTCGAACTATTTATATTGAAGTTTTAGTTGATGATTTATCAAAAGCCTCGATCTCACCATTCCCACGTCCAAAAAGGAAACGTGAATATACTGAAGAAGAACTTCAAAAACTTCGTGAGCGCCTGGCAAAATCTCGTAACAAATCTGCAAGCATTGACGATGATGATGACGATGATGAAGAATAGAGGGCTTGGATAATGGGACTTTACATTACTGCTTGGTTTGAGGGTAAAGATAAGAAAGGGAAATGGTTCTTAGCAAACCCTAGATTTGTTAATTATAGCAACCCAGACAAAGTTAATCCTCCCACGTCATTAGATTTAAGGATGGATAAAAACTACCTCCTATATGCTGCTTTAGGAGATGTTAGAAATGATTATTCAATCCCTTACATCCAGAGATTGCGTGGGATTCCAAAAGATGCTACGGATGTTGTAAAGGAAGAAGCTGAGATTGCTTATGACAGCATTGGTAAAGGCTATGTCACAGCAAAAGAATTAGAGAGTTATTACCATACCTACATCAATGATGAAGACGAGGCGGTTCGAGCAGCAGCAGGATTTGTTTGGGAAGTGTATTTGACCTTACTACACATTTGTTATGGTGTTCGCAATGATGAAGAAAATTATTTAGACATAGATAATACTCGCTTAATTTTTTGGTTTGAGTAAGTCTTATGTTTGATGGAGAAAATATGATAAAAAGATTTTTCGAAACTTTAATGAATGACGAATCCATATTCTCTTCATTGTCACAAATAGGGCTATTATCTTTAATTGTGATTATCAGTTTTCTTTTGATGTGCTCAGTCGAAAAAAATTCTGAAAAAAATAACAAGAAAGAGGAAGCTTATGTTCGCGATGATGGTTTGATTGTAGGACTTATGAGTATTCTTGCACTTACAATTTCATCTTTATTGTTAGTAGGGGAAATATTTCGTGTCTTTTTAATAATTTTTTTCTAACATTCATAGGAACATTCGCTTAATTTCTTAGTTTGAAAAAAATCTGTTGAAAGGAGAATAGTAGCATGTCTCAATCTCAATACCCAGATTGGCTGAAAGAACGATTTGGTGATGACATCCCTGAATGGGCTGAGGACCGTTGGGGAGATGATAAAGAAAAAGTAAATTTTTAATAAAAATAAAAAAAGAACTTGTAGAAATACAAGTCTTTTTGTTTGCTACGATAATGCCATTTATTTTTTTAAGATGATGTTAGTTATTAACTCACTATCAAGCAATTTTAGGAATAATTCGCTTTTTGCTTTTTTTCGATTCTTGTTCTTCTACAATTTTCTGATAACACTTTTTAAAAAAAGTGGGTATATGCCCTATCGTTATTTGTAGAGTTAGTAATTGTTCGACAAGATACTTTATTTCGTAAAACATCTATCCATTTTGATACTTTACTTTCTTTATATTCAAAAAGCATCTTTAAAACTCCCTAAAAAGTTAAGGCTTAATTCGTAAACAAATTCATTATTTTTTTAAAAGAATGGATTACTTGCAAATTTAATAACCAAAGCTTCCGAATAAAACTTTGTGTCAAAACTTGGTTCATTCGTTTCTAAAAGAGTTAATTCTACTTTTTTAGTCTCATCCCTATGATTGCTACATGCAAAGAAGAATCCTTCGTAAAAATTAACCAATAATACAAGAGCAGAAGTAGCAATAAAAATTCTGTTTTTCACAGAAAAAGAATTATTACCCTTTAACCCCATACGATACATTCTGTACGGCACACAGGTTGCAACATTCCAATCTTCTTCATTCCCAAATAGTGGCTCTAATAAAGTTTCGTTTTTATCACTTGGACTCAAGGTCATCTCTAGAGCGATTATTTTGATAGCATCTGAAACCTTAATCTTTATACTATCGTTTTTAGCTTTCGAATGTAAAGAATCGAATACAGCTACCAAAAGCATAAATTCTTCATTATCATATTCAAACCAACGAAAATCATTAGGCTCGTATTGTTCATATAAACTTTTTGCGTTTTTAACAATCAGTTCAGGTGTATAATATCTCCATTTGATAGAGTCCATAGCACTAAAAATATCAACAATGCCTTCTTTTTCATGTTCTTCAACTTTTTTCAAGGATAGCTCGATCAATTCTTTTCTAAGTTGTGGCTCATGAAATAAAAACTCAGCTAATTCGCTTTTATTCATTTTAGAAACATCTATGCCTTTTAGACTTAAAAAAATTCTTCAATATAATTCATGTAAATCTTCTTTCTTTTTTTAAACGCATCGGTTATTTATTTTTCTCTTTTTATTTTGATAACTTAATATTATTCAAAAATGTAATAACAAACTCTTCATGCTCTTTCTTTTTAATGCCACCATTGTAAGCAGATTGCATTTGGGCAAGATGATAGCCTGCAATTTCATTGTCTTTAACAATAGCTTTAATCTCCAATGTGTAATGGACGTTATCCAACTCGACACTTGCAATAACACATTTCCCTGAATGAACAAAGTAAATATAACTACCAACGCAGTGGTGCATTTTATCACCTTCCATAATAAGGTAGATAGGTCTTGAAAGATATTTGAAGGGATTGTCTCGTTTTTTAAGAGCTTTGACCAAAGGTTTGAAATCTTTGTGAATTTCAAAAGGCACATTTGCTTTTTCATCTCTGTACTCTTTGTTTCTAATAGAGACATATAATCGGTCATGCTTCTCTTCTAATTTTCTCTTTGATGTAAAATTGATGTTTAATTTTCTTCGCCTTCCTCGACACATTCTAACGTAGTCTCTTGCAATAGAGTAAAGACCTGTTCGTTCAATTATTTCTTGTTCTTTAAGCGAATTTTCATATTCTCTAATGCTATCTAAAATAAAAATACAGATAAAAAATGTTCGATAGTATTTGAAGGAGTGGGGAGTGCTTGCAGAAGGAGAAATATAACGTCCTTTTTCTCTAAACCATTTTACAAAATTAACAAAAGTGCGTTCATCAAATTCAGTTGCTGCTTTTATTAAAGTGTAGCTTTCAGTGAGAGAAAACTTATTGACATTTACAACATTCTCTAGTTTTTTAGCATTTTTTAGATGTTTACCAATAATGTCTTTTTTAGACAATCCGTCTCTTTGCGCTCTTAATAAATCTCCGTAGGTAATAGTAGTAGGGAGGTCTATGCGTTTTTCCCTCTCAAAATCCTCTACCATATAAAACAAAGATAATCCATGAAAAATAGTTTGCTTCGTTCCAGTTGCTCCAAATCCACGAAATCCTAATCTAACATCTTTGTAGAATTTCCCTCTTTTGTAAACGAGATCAAGTGTGCCAAAATGAAGTATTTGTTCATTTGTCTCTTTTAAAGAAATACCCCATCTCCCCTGCTTTAGACTATAATTAAAAGCTCTAACTTCATAAGTTCTTAAAACTAGAAAGGTTGGGAACAATTCTATAAGTAAAAAACCTAAAGGAGACTCTTTTTCTTCATCTAAAGGGATATAATTCGTGAATTTCTCAAGTGAAGATAGCCCTTCAAGAATAGTTTTTTTCAGCTTTTTTTATATTGTTCTAAATCTAAAAAAATTCTGCCTATCATAAGCAAATATATACTCAGATATTCGTTCTGAAAGGGAGGTATCATTTAAACGGTTGGTAATTTGAGGATAAGTCTCTTTCAGCTCATCTTGAAGTAAAAAGATTATTTTCTTTTTAAATCAAGAAAATCTTTGAAATAACCTGCGTTTATTATTTCTATTATTTTTTTACTTTGCATATTTTTACTCTTCATAAACACTATTGTATCAATGTTTATAAGGAATGTAAAGTGAAAAAAATGCACTTTTCTTATATACAATGAACTGTACGAAAAAAATGAAAAAGTCCTTTTTTTATAAAAAAAGAGGCGAAACCTCTTTTTCAAACTAATAAATATTTACACAAGGAATTGTAACTTCACGAGTATCCTCTACCTTAACAATATCCTCTCGATTAAAAACCTTCTGGATACTTTTTCATCTTCAGGAATAGGGGTTGAAAAAAGTAAGAGCTTTTACAGAGAAGAAATCTTCTTCAAATTCATCAGAAGTGCTATGTAAACTCAAAAATCCTTTTCGCAATAAATTTTTTTCTCATTTGTTAATTTATAAAGAATTTCTTTTTTTCTTCATTCTCATCTTTATCTTCGAATACAAATTTAAAAGAATCTTCCTTCCCTGCATTTTCAACAAATTCCTGGATTTGTTGTAAGTCCCTCTCTGAACATGAAAAATTCAAGAGGCGTAAAGAAAGGTTGCTTACTGGTTGTCTTTTTCCGAGTAAACCTTTGAATAAATAGATAGAAGAAGTGCATCTAACAAATAAGTTTGCTTATCAAATGGTGAAGCAAGGGAATATTCATCTTCTTCTTTTTTTAATAATTTCTTTGTAATTATGAATAGAAATTTCGATTAACGTTAGATTATCATCTGTAATCCCATAATATGTAACCTCTAAATTAAGTTTATCAGTATTCTCTGTCATTTTTAATGCCTCTGTTTTATTTTTTTATTTTTTTGTTAATGATTTCAATATAATCTACATCAGGTGAATCCAATAGCTTGAAAAAAAGATTTCAGCTTTCTCTTGTCCACTCAAATCAGTTCTTCCAAAAAGACTTATAATGGTGCGAAAGATGTTTGTTTAATCTGTCAATGAAATCAAGTTTGTTGATCTCAGAAGTAAAAAGAACGTTTCTTTAAGAAAAATTTTAGATAAGTTAAAAACTAAAAAGATTAAAATGATTTGTCCAAATCTCATCTTTTTTTTATCTGAGTTGCAGAACTCTCATTGGCTCGTTTTCTATTAAAAATTTCCCTAGCTATTTCGTAAAGAAACTTACTTTCATTAAGAAAAATTCTCCTTATTTTTTTAAAATGAACTACAATAGCCCTTTTATAAAAAAACGATAGTCAAATGGAGGTTTTTTTGTCGTAAGTAACTTTCAACTTAATAGATTGTTGCTTCTTATTTTGCTGAATATTCTTTTGTGCCAACAGTAAAAATCTCTTGTAAATTCGCTAACATGATTAAGCACGAAATAGCAAATAAAACTCGGTTTTCAATTCCTTTTTTTCCTTGTAATAATTGTTAATATAAAGTTGATAAGAGTAGTAGATGCTTTTTATCCTGTTTGCAATCTTCAGTAACAAAAAGTATCAAGTTCAGTAATATTGCCTTCTTCATTGACAATTATAACTTCTTTTTTTATAAGATTTGCAACATCTTGCGTTGTAGGAAGATTTCCAGTTCTTATATTTTCATTAGATATGAAATAATCCATAACAAAGTTGAATAAGCGGTAGTAGGAATTGTCCAATTCAAACCAATCATGCTGACTTCTATCGCAAAAACTTCCATTTGCGTTTTTTTACAATCAACTCACTAATTGCGGCAATTCCTTGAACTGATTTAAGATTTCCCCATAAAGTTTCATTGCAAAAATAAGCTGATTCAACAGTAGCAATATGTTCAACAATTTCTTCTGCAATTTTTATTCTAACATTATGGTTTTTAGCTAATTTTTCTCTAGTATCTTCATCATTCATGTTTGATAAAGCATATTTTTTTAAATATATCTTCAATACTACTCATTAAAAAAACCTCTTTTTTTGTTTTTATTATATATTACTACACAAAAAAATCTTTTTTTGCAATTTTCTTATAAGTTAATGTTGTAATTGTCAATAACATAGCGTTATGTTATAATTAAATCATTACGATAGAAGGAGAAAGTCTAATGGGGATTGATATTCACATGTGGGTTGAAGGCAAAGATGCTGAAGGAAATTGGTTTGTTGCAAACCCTAGATACGTTGATTACAAAAATCCTGAAAAAGTAAGAGATGTAAAAGAGTTCACTGTAAGAAGGGATTATGCTCTTTTTTCAGCCTTAGCAAACATTGAAAACGTCAGTTCTATTCCATATATTCAAGAAAATAGTGGTTTACCTGAAGATGTTTCAGATATTCTAAAAGAAAAAATTGCCCAATGCGATTCGGATCAATTTGGTTTTGGGAGCATTTCTTACAATGAACTAGAAGAGTATTTATTTACAAATATGCACAATCAACACTTGGCAACAATTGCCGCTGTCGCCTCAATGCAAAACCTCTATCGAAGAATTAACGAACTATGTTTTGAAATTATTGATGACGACTATAATTCTTTAGATAAAAATACTGTTCGCTTAGTTTTTTGGTTTGATTAAAAGGAGGAGGAATTATGAAGTTTGAAGACCTAAAACGTAATGTCAAAGATATTATCAGCAACGATTCTAATTATTCACCCTTAGAAGAAAAAAAGAGGTTGATAAAATAAAAATCTTATGGGAAAGCATATTTTATGTTCGAAGAAGAAGTAGGGGATACTCCAAAAGATTTTATGGTGATTGAAGATAAAATTCAATTAGAGCATTTATATGATTATTTAATAGCTGGATATGAAAAAGATGATGTTTGTCCAAGCATAGCAACGTTTGATAACTGTGTTATTGATGAAACTAAGTGCGCTATTGTGTTTGATGTTCTTATATCTAACACTATTTCAAATAAAAAAAGGTCAAAAGAACAGTTGGACTCTACACGCATAAAACTTGCAGAACTGCTGAATTTTATTGCTAAACAAGATGAAAAAACCTTATCTAACTCAGCATACCGATTGATTGACCTGGATTTTGAACACGGTTTTGATAATTGCCGAATCTTTTTAGAAGAACAAATCTAAAAACCAAAAGACCCTCGGTAGCAATACCGAAGGTCTTCATCGAGGCAAATATAAAGATATTTCCCAACGCTCGTTAGAGCTATGTTAGCCGACTTCTTGTATTATACCACATTTTTATAAGATGTCAATAAGAGGTGAGCGAACCATTGTTAAAAAGAAAGAGAAAGAATATGAATCAGAGAATCTATGGTGATGACCTAACAAACAACGAACACCCTTTTGCAAAAGGGATGCAAAACCTGGTGAAAGAAATGGAAAAAATAGACGGTATTACTAAAGGAATCCCAAAACCTAAAAACGACTCTTGTTAAGCAATGTGTGTCACAGCTTAAATAAGAGAATTATAAATAAAATGCAAATCCTTTTTTTACAAAAATGCTTGTGTAAAAAAATGTCTAAAAAAAGTACATAATATTTAGACTCTTAAAGAAGTTTATGTTATTATAAAAGAAAGAGCTTATAATAAAAAAAGGAGTGCAAAATGATAGAACAAATAAATCTTTTTGAAGACGGTTTTTGACGAAGTGCCAAAGGTCGGTCAAGTATTAACAAAAGATAAAAAAATCGAGTGGAGATATGTGGACTGATTTATCAACTCCGATTAAATGTTACAGATCAACATTAGAAAGCATCGAATACTTATCTTTAGAAGAATTATTTGATGGATTTGATAGCGTTAAAATTTTTACTTTTTTTCTTATGCCACACCTTTCTTAGATAAAAATTTTTAGGACATTTTCACGAAGCTAAGATTATTATTGGTGCAGATTTTACAGCTAGAAGAGGAGATTTGAACAATATTATTGTATCTATCTTAACAAACGAAGAACTAGCGCCTAACAGCATTAAAAATAATCAAAAACTATTTGAAGCGTTAAAAGATGGACGTGCAGAAATTCGTGTTCCGAATTTTGAACTTGTTCATAAAAAAATCTATCTATTAAAATCTTCAACAGATGGACGAGTGAGGAGTATCGTTTCTTCTGCAAATGCTACTAACAGAGCTTGGTCACAAAGCCATCAAAGCGAACACGTTGAATTTTACGATGATTATGAAATGTATAACGCTTTAAATGAAGAGTTTGAAACATCGTGGGAAGATTCTCGTGAAATTCTTTTAGGAGAAGTCGCGACTGCCTCATCTGACAAAAACAATTTTAAAAAAGCACTTAAAAATAAGATTAAACATGTAAAAGAAGTAGTTGTTTTAACTCCGCCACAAAATAAAGCGGAGATGGAAACTACAAAATTTTCTCTTGCAGTTGATAAAAATCAAGAAGAATTTGAAGACATCCTGGGCAAATCTAAATTCACAAAAACCAAAGGCTCTCTTACGCTTATTGAATCAGATGTTATCAAAAAAGCCGTAGATAAATACACCAAAAAACAATGTAAAATCGAGACAACTCTTTTAAAAACAACTTACCCTCAAATTTCAATTAGTTACGAAGAGTTAAATGCAAAACTAAATAATGAATTGATTCCCTTTGATTTTTCCAAAGAAGAATTGAAAAAGTCAGTTGCCAATTTTTTAAATGCAATGGCTTTTTACGACAGTGGGGCTTTTCAAGGGGATATTTTAAATAGACAAAAGACTTTTTTTAAATTGATGAATATCATGTTTACGTCTCCTTTTAATGCCAAAGTAAGGTATGAGTCTTATTTAGCCGATGTTGGAGTAGAACATTTGCCATTTTATGTATCAATTACGTCTCCTGCGGATGGAGGTAAGAATTTTGCTATCGAGTTATTTTTAAGAATGATGACAGGAAAGGAAGTTCTTGGTTTTAAAGCTTTCAACAAAGAAGAGTTTCTTGCTACTGTTATGAGAGAAGATGATGTAGTACCAATTTTTCTTGATGAGGTAGATAATAAAAAATATTCAAACTACAAAGAGATTATTAAATTATTGTATTCTCCAGAATTTAAAGCTCTCGATAAACAACCTTTGATAGTTATGGCATCAAACAATGAATTAACAGCAACTAGCGAGATCAGAAAACGTTCTGTTTTTTTCCATGTAGATGGCGGAAAATCAGAAAATTGGAATACAGGCGAGTTGCAAGCTGTTGGAGAAAATTTTAAAAAAAATGCAACCCCATTCTTTTTTCAAGAATATTTAAAGCGAATGATTCCAATTGCAAAATCAGTAATTGAAGATATTGAAAACGGTGTTTATAAACTACCAGAAGGGAAAAATTGGAGTAGATTATCAACGCTCAGACATTGTTTTACCAACTCTAATTGACAAGTCTTCTCAAGTTATTATTGATATTATAAAAGAATGTGGTTTTAACGTCCCTAACTACATGACAGTTCTAGATTGGAACGAAGAAGTTGATGGGCGAGGTTCTTCTGTTGTTATGGAAGTTGTCAAAGAAATCGAAAATCTTTACGAATCATCCCCAAAATCTTTTGCTATATCTGGTGATAAAATCGAAATCATTTTAAAATCTCAACCAAAAAGGTGGGAGTCTATTTTGCCTTATGAAGCTAAATTTGTCTCTGTTTACCTCAGCAACAAAAATATTCATGTGGCAACACTTAACAAAAAATGGTTCTCCAAATACAGTAACATATTTAAAAAACAAAATGGACAAGGATTCTTGCAGCGAATCTTTAGAAAATCAAAAACATGATTTGTATATACCACTACAAGACAGAGCAACATCCGTCTTCATCTACGGAAGATTTTGCGAACGAAGCTTTTGTTTTAATCAAAGATGTTACTGGTAGTGATGCCATTAAATTTTTAACAATAGAGAAAAATAAACGGAGTCAAGAAGAGGCTATCGACGTTATCAAAAAAGCAGACGCTAATGATTATGTCATTATTGATAATATTGGCTCGTTAGGGACGAATCTCTACAATAATTATCAAACAATTACAACATTGTTGATTAACAAAGTCATTGTTTTATTTGCAGATGCACCTATACCTTTGAAAAGACAAATTGACCCAAACTTTAATAAACAATTTTTGGCAGGGATACAGTATCATCTGTATTCATTAAAAGAACAGGAAAATAACAATAAAAAAAGTGTCGGAAGACCTGTTGTTCAATATCCAGTTGGTTGGGAACAATGTTATGCAAAAGTGGAAAAAACAAGGAAATATCTTCAAAAAAACTTTTATGGAACAAATGGGTTTAAAAAAAGCAACATTTTACAATTTATTAACTGAGTATAAATCAGAGAAAAAATATTTAAACAAAAAAACACCATTTTTTTAGTGGTGTTTTTAAATCACTCTATATTTCGCATAATTATAGTTATGCGAAATGATACTTGACTTTTCACTACTGCTGTGGTAGAATAAAGTTAATAAACAAATATCTTATTAAGAGGGATGATAAATGAAAAATTATACTACTATCAAGGAAATCTCAACCAAGTTAAACCAATACTACACTTCATTAGGATATTGCGTGTTATCTGACCATTCCATTAGGCATGCAATTAGAAAAGCAGAAAAGGCAATAAATCCTAAAACAGAATTTGATAAAAAAAAACAACAACCAAAAACATTACGAAGCTTCTTTTTTGGACGAGGCTTTTGATTATATTTTAAAAAATTCCAAATTTGACCTCAAGAAAGTTCAAGAACAAAAGCAGAAAGACCAAGTTCAAGTTCAAGAACAAGAACTAAATCAACATGAAATCTTGTATACAATACTACTCCTTCCTTGCTTTGATTTATTGATAGGTTCTTCTGAAACTTTAGGTATTACCGAGAAATCTTTTGGTAAGACAGCATGGTTTAGTATGATGAACCTTTATAATCTTAGTTCTTCAATAAGTGTAGAAGAATTTAGAGAAAAAGCAACTAATTATGACTCTTAAAAAAAGAGATTGTGAAAGAGAGTTTGATTAATAAAGATGACCCAGATGTTTTTATTATTACAGGAACTAAATTCTATGGAATTGCATTAACTACAATGTCATCACTTCTTTTTGATTTTGAAAAAAATTAATTATAAAAGAAGAAAAAAAGGAAGACATCCTTTTTAATATTAAAGATTTCAATAAAAATAACTAAGCGATTGTATGAAACGCATTACTTTGCTCCTGACAAGGTTATGTTGCCACACTTTGATGAAGATGCGATAAATACCTTTTGTGGAAACAAGTGACAATTCACATATAATGTCGAGAAAAGAGAATCTTTTAATTAAGTATGATGCTGGAAATGAAGACTTTTGGAAAAAAATACTTATAAAACAATAAACAAACTTGTAATGATAATACATATTCATAAAAAAAGCTGAAAGGTGATAATGATGATAAAAAGAGTTGAAATGAAAAAAATAGCTAGAACTAAAAATAACTGATTTAATGAATAATATTTATAATAGTGTTCGTTTTAGAAACAAAAAAATTCAAAGCTTAATTTTTCAAACTTACACTAATGGTGGATTTCAATGTAGGCTAAGTGAATATGGCTACAATTTAATAATCAATATTTATCAAAATGGGAATATTTCTTATCAAGAAATCATAGATGGTGACGAACATGAAAGAATCGAGGTGCTTGGAGAACAATTAGAATATGATGAAAACATTGTCAAAGAAAAAAACTAACGAACATGTTTCAGTCTTTAAAGCGTTCAATTTTAGGTTCTGAAGAAGATTTTTTCGAATAATAAAAGTTTGTTAAGATTTAACAAAAACTTACCTCTAAGAAAGGAAAACTAATGTCCTACTCAACACTCTATGGAGTCAATTCCAAAAACGAACTTATTGAGCTAAAAATCTATCAAAACAGTCACTTAGCCTGCTTTCCTGCATGGAATTATTTTGAACAGAAATATTTTGGGGCATTGCCCAGCCTAACAAAACCAAAATGTTGGGATTTAGAGAAAAAGGATATGGATACTCCTTCAGAATATATGGTACTGCTTTCTACTTTTGACGGATATATCATTCAAAAAGAAAGTTTGCCTCATATTATTTCTTTACTAAAAGAGCATGAGGATTCTATTCCTGGTCTCTCAAGATTGCAAATGTTTGAAGATGCTCTTGCAAACGAACTATACGATTGCTTCTTTATTACAGCTGCTTCTCTTGCTGATTATGAAAAATTTATGACTTATCATTTCGACGAAGAAGGTTTAGAGGAGGTTTCTCCACCTACTCTTACTGACGAGGTGTGGGATATTTGGGAGGCTTATCAAGAACAATGAAATCTACCTTAACTAAAAGAATTGAATATCTTATTTTTAAGCATACTGCCAAGTTAGGTATTAGTGGATGCCGTGAAGTCAAAATAGGCACTCACAAAACAAAATCGTTTCTTACAGGAGAGCAAGAGTTTGTAGATTATATGACAATCACATCTGATGGTGAGATTGATTGCTACGAGATTAAGTCTTCAATGGACGATTTAAAATCTTCTGCACGGCTTAGTTTTTTAGGGCATAGAAATTTTTTAGTTATGCCTAATGATTTGTATCAACAAGTGGAATCACAACCTTGGTTCTTAGGAAAATTAGAAAATCACTCTATCGGAGTGATAACTGTTGATAACGCAAACAAACTTCAACTTGTCAAAAAATGCAAAAAAAGAAAAATATCAATAGGTACTCAAGCACTACTGCTTGAGTCATTTGCTCGCTCGGCAGCAAGAGATGCAGGGAAACTTTATAACTTAGAAAATTCCCTCTAAAGAAAGGAAAAATATGGACGAATTAACTATTAGACTGATTGTACTAGCTTTGTGGTTAGCATTGACTTTTAACCTTGTGTCAAATAATCTTAAAAGAATAGGATTTATTCAAGCATACTCAACTTATTCAAGTCTTTATCGGAAATTATTTATCCCAGTCGTTTATGCAAGTTACGCTGTAATAAATGCAATAATCCCTCCACTCATTCTTGGATTTTTACCTCAAGAGATTTCTAAACCCATTTTGTTCTTATACCTATTCTCTTCTCTGCCTGTTTTCTTTGTTTTATTGGATTTTGAATTACACTTTTCTAAAAGAGTTCAAGAAGAGCATGCTCTTGAGTATCCAAACGAACGTGTTGTTAGGATATTCGTGTTAGAACAAATTGAATCTACTATTGATTCTGAAATTGAAAAACTTGAGAAACTTCAAGAACTCAGAAGGCTTTCCGATTCTAACATCCCTCTCACTCCTTCTGATTTTGTTACTTCAATTCCGATTCCAAGAGAGAAATCTGCTATTTTGCTATTTGCTCATAGTGATAATTACTTAAAGTTGTATCATCAATACACAGAAAATCCAGAAACTCTAGATGGAAAAGAAAAAATTGAAAAATCTAGAGAAGAGCTGATTAGTGTTATGGAAAAGTTTGATCCACGAAATCCTAATTCTGAACATAAATATATTTATGTAAATAATGATAAAGAAGAAGTAGAAAAATTCGGTCTTTATGTCATTCCTTTTTAATGAATGGGAGGATATTCAAAAAGTCCCAACTATTTCAGAAGGTGTTTGGGAAAAAGGCTAAGATTATCAACTTGTTAGAAAAACTAAATCTTTTGAATAGGAGAATGAGAAAAATTATGTATGAGCTTTTATTCGTCCAAGGAAAAAAACGTCAAAAAAACAGAGGTAGGGCAACTCGGATAGCAAATGGAAAAAGACCTTGATCAACTACTAGAAATCATGAAAGATAATTTAAAAAAACTAAAGGGATTGTTGCTCCTTATTTTCGCATGATTACTAAAGAAGATGCAACGGTTATTGATTATGGTTCTTATACCAACAAATATATTATTAAAAAAAGGTGTAATAGGTATGGTTTTTAATAAAAAAATTCAATGCTATTGAATCTCTTTTTGCTGAAGATGAAGAAATTATTCTGTTAAAAAATAGAAGACTACAATGCAGGAAATGAACAATTTTATCTTGCTGTTGTAAGATACTGCTCTAACAATTTCAAAGTTTTACTCAAAAAAAGAACAAAAGCGGATTATGCTGTTATGAGGATTTCCTGTAATAGAGATTTTGTTATTAGTTATAAAAAAACAAAACTTCTCATACTTCTTCTTTCCCAGTTATTATTTCAAAACCTACTGCAAGTTTTGAGCTAGAAACAATTACAAATATCCCTTTTGTTATTAAAGACGTAAAGCAAATCTGTCAAAAAATGTTAGGTGCAACCTTTTCTTTCTCTGAAAGAGAATCTTTTAGAAAAGTCGCTAGCTATGAAAAGGATATTTTTTAATGAATGATACACAAACTTTAATAACAAATTGTGTTATTGATTATTATTTATGGCAATATGGAAAAATGCCTACCAGCATAAACCCACACGAAGATGCTGATATGGTTTGTTGTGTCATGGATAAGCTGTCAGAAGGTAGGTTTAGGACGAATGTTGTTTATGGGAAGGGCGAGTATTTCAAAAAGAATGTGGTTTTTGTAGTCAATGCTCTTAAAAGTAGCAAATTGTTCAAAGAAACTACTCCTTCTGACTCCCCTCAACCAATCTTCAAATATACAGGAAGGAAAGACTAATGAATAAGTACATCCTACTCGATGTAAATGGGACTGTTGGGACAGATGAAGTCCCTCTTTTAGAAAGATTAGAAAACCCAGATAACTTTGTTTGGGTTGATAAGGTGTTAGCTCATATTAAATTATCCACTCTCCAACGAATTAAAGAATTATCTGAGAAGTATGATGCAACTGTCTTATGGGCGAGTCTTCGTGCAGATGACTCTTTATGCCTAAACCAGTTGGTTGATGCTGATTGGGGATGGCTAGATGTCAACAGCAAAGTTGATAGATCAAACGAATGGTCTAAAACAGTTGGAGTTGTTAATTTTGTAAACGAACACCCTGATGCTCTCGTTATCTTTTGTGACGATATGTTGAGAGTAGGTGGCGCGTATAATGAATTAAAAGGACAAGCCCCTACAATCAAAACTATTATCCCTTCTACTACTATTGGTTTGACTGATGAAGAGTTAGACGGATTAGAATCTTATCTTAAAGGAGATTAAGATGTATTTTACAAACCCAGTATTTGAGAATATCCCTTTGTTAGCAAAGCCAGTTCTCCATTATACAATTTTTGGAGTTGCCCTTAGAGAGATTATGGGCGAAGCTGCATTTAAGAAAATTAAAGCTGAAGTTCAGGCTCGTGCTGACCATCATTGCGAAATTTGTGGGCGTTATGTGGCTCACACTATGAGGACACAAGATTGGATTCATACTCATGAAGTTTATTATGTAGATCACAATAAGCACCTTTATACTTTCGAACGATTTGTAGGCATCTGTCAAGAATGTCACTTATTTATCCATCAAGGTTATCTTCACATGCTTTTGACTGAAGATTCAATTACAAAAAAGTATTATGATGATGTAATCCAGCATGGAACTGAGTTGCTGAAACTAATTAAAGGATATAAAGTTCCAAACCTTAATCTTGAAGATGTCTATATAATGGAATATGAGGGAGAACATTATATCAACGACTTCTATCCTGAAGTAGCAAAAGCTCTCCATGAAACTGGAGTTCATATCTTGCACTATCCTGAAGTTGAAAAGACTCTCCCTGAAGAAATATACTACAAACCAAAGTAAAGGAGGGGAGGACGATATGGCTTTAGATTATCGCAGAGAAACGCAACGAAAAAACGATAAACTAATCAATAATCTTTTAGACAATTTGCCAGAAGAAATCACCTCTTTTGTGCGCGTGAATGAGGTTTCTAAATCTGATAATACTCTACTATCCTACGTTAGAGATATTGGTCAGTTTTTAAACTATGTAAAAGAGAATACTCCACTATTAACTAACATAGAATTAACAGATGTCGATGATTCATTTTGGTCTAGCTTAGAAACAGCTCAAATCAAAGAATATGAGCGTTATTTAGGAAAGGTGGCTAACTTATCAAATACTTCCATTAAGCGTAGGTTATCGTCATTAGCGACGCTTTATAAGTATTTTAACGCTTATCGCAACATGAATCACAATCCTTTAAGAGATTACGCCTATCCAAAAGCCGAATCAAAAGAAATTGTTTATCTAACCTCAGAACAGACAAAAATCTTGTTAGAAGGTATCTTGAGCAATAGCAAGAAATTGCAAAAAGAAAAGACAGGAAAATTCACCAAAGATGGCGAACCTATTTATGAGAATATTCCTGTTGATTTAACTCCAGAAGAAGCTATCTTAAAAGAACGCAATGTTCAAAGAGACTATGCGATTGTTATTCTCTTTTTGGGTACAGGGCTTCGTATTTCAGAATTAGTTGGGATTGATATTTCAGATATTGATTTTGAAGACAACTACATCACTGTGGTTCGTAAAGGAAAGCAAATGTCTCTTGAAAAGGTGTACTTTGGGAAGAAGTTAAAGAGGCTCTTCAAAGTTATATAAATGGTTTAGATGTACCAGACGAATTATTTAAGCAACTTCCAGAAGATGCTGTTCGTTTCTGCTATAACAATGCTTTTAAACCAAACGTTGTTGAACTAGCTGCTAACACCTTTAGTGATAACAACGAAGAGTTTAAATTAAACATTGAACAGATTTGCTATATCATTAGAAATGCTGGGCGTTCAAACTTCAATCCTGGGCGTGGGGAAGAGGCTCTGTTCTTGTCATCAAGAGGGAAACGTCTCTCAACAAGGTCTGTTGAATTGATTATTAAAGAGAAAGTATTAGCTTACTTACCTGACATAAAGAACAAGGATGCTATTACACCTCACAAACTTCGCTCTACTGCTGCAACTCGTCTTCTTTCGCAAACAGAGGATATTTTGTTAGTTTCTAAGCAGTTAGGACATGCCTCTCCAGTTGTAACAGCAAAACATTATGCTCAGATGCAAGAAGAGAAAGAAAAAACACGATTGGCGAACCTTGATGTTGCTGAATGGTAAAGAAAAAGAACCTAGATACAAATCTAGGTTCTTTTTTTATTTTACATCGTCTTTGTTGATTTTATAAGTTTTGTCATTGACTAAAAGAACATATTCTTTCTCGTTCTCTTCTTTTATCTCAACGGATTTCGATTCAACTAAATAAGTGACCTTATCTTTCCTTTGAAAAACAAGATCATTTCCAACCTTATTTATTTCATAATGTGTTGTAACTGTGTCGTTTGCTAAACTTTCTTTTTGCAAGTTAGATTGGTTAATACTCCATCTCATTGAAATCGAAAGAAAACCAGTTAGGATAATTGATAAAATCAGTCCTGTAAAAATTGGGATGATTTCAAGACTCCTGTGTTCAAACCCTTTTTGGGTCTGAAATTTTTTCATATAGCATTTTTGCAAAAATGCAGATATGAATAATCAAAAAAATAGCAAATAATACCAAAGGCACTCCAACTACTACTGAAACAACATCATAATTAAATCCAAAAAAATCTGTCAAGTAAAAAAATTCAGGCATATTCTTTTTCCTCATTTCTTTTTTTGTTTTTTTACTTTATTTCCTCTTACCAAAAAAACGAATCATACAAACTAAGAAAGTTAATAAAAACAATCAAAGATACAATAATATGATTTAACAATCGACTATACTTTTTTTCTCTAAATGTCTTTTTAATAAGTGGGCGTTGATTAAGAAGATTCCGATTAAGACGGAGAATACAATAGACAAAACTTGTTTATCCATCGTTATTCCTCCACGTCAAATAGTTCATCTTCTTCAATTTTTTCTTCTTTTAAAACATGGATTTTTCCATATTTTGTAACCCCTAATTGTTTAGCATACTTTTCAATGATTTTCTTAGTCATGCTATTCAATTCTAGGCTTGCTGAATAGATGGATACAAAGTCTGTCCCTTTATAGAATGTGAATGGGATTTTAGTCTTCTCACTCATAATATAAGCGATTTTTTCGTAAACATCTTTTAGCTCATCTTCTCTTCCTTGCAGAATATACTGATTAGATTTGATAAATTCAGAAATAGCATTGGAATTTTCATTTGTAATCCTAAAACCAATCCCATAATCAATCGTCGTGATCAACTCTGAATTATCATCTTCATCTGAAGTAAGTTTAGCAAAAGAACATACATAAGGGTTGTTAATAACTCCTTCTACATGATAGCCTAAACGAGAAATTTGTTCTTTATCAAACAGCAATCTTTCGATTAAAGCACGGTGGGGATTTTCTTTTCCACCTCGTTCAATATCGTAATAAATAACAACAAAGCTAAAATTGAATTTAACGTCATTTACTACATAATCTAACTCTATTAAGCAAGAACGTAAAAAATCAGAAGGGTCTTCATTGCTGATGATGCTATTGCTAACTTGGACATTTGGAAAGGAACTAAGCTTAGTCAAAATGTTAATAAACTCAATAACATTCTCGTACAGCCTGTTATTATGTAAGATGCGTTCGCTGTCATCCCTCAATTCTAAATAAATATCATTACAAATTTCAGTAGGACGCTTGTTATCTATGCTAAAAGTTGGAGTAATCTCTAACAAAGAGAACAGTTCTTCTTTAGTTACATTCGGCAAAGCTTTCGCTAATGCAATTACTGTTTTTTCATTTGGGATTAGTTCATATCCAGCCTTCATCAATCTACTGAAATGTTCAGGAGTCACCCCAATTTCTAAAAGCAAATACTCCTTTTTGCTCTGTCGCCAATCCCCTCACGAATGATTTCTTGTAATTTTTCAATTTTTTTCTCGATTTGCCACGAACATTCCTCCGTTTTTTTCTATTTGAATTTTTGAAAAATTCAACTTTTTTTAAAAATTAGTCACGAATATTCCTCTATTTTTCCTGCTTGAATTTCGAAAAAAATCAGCTTTTTTTAAAAAATTCGTAACAATATTGATTATGTCAATTATAACATTTTATAATTATTTTTTTCTACAAAAAAACAAGGCTTTTTACACCTTGTTTTTAATTATATCTGTTTATTCTTTATTAGAAAATTTCTGAATTAAAGTCTGAATAAAAAGTATCTACAACAACTTTATTCTTAATATATAGAACCCAAAGAACACCTGCTACAATCACGAAAATAACGATATTTACTAAAATGGCTGGAATACCAAAAACTGAAACTCCTTCGCTAAACCATCTGTATGAACCATCGACTAAATGTAATCCGTTGTAGAAGCTACCATCTTCTTTAAAATAATAGTCGTCTCCATCAATTTTCTTCCAGCCTACTGCCATTCTACCAGTTTTTTCATCGAAGTAGCGTTTTTCTTTCCCTTCTCCCTGCCAACCTGTCAGCATCTTACCTTCTGCACCGAAGAAGTATTCATATTCTCCTATCTTGGCTCTTCCAGAATAGAATGTTCCATCTTCTTTATAAAAGTAGTGAGAACCGTTGATTTCAATCCAGCCGTGTTGTAGCTTTCCTTTTTCAGAGAAGAAATAAATCTTTCCGTCGATTTCCACTTTTCCTTCAGCAGCAGCTCCAGTTTTCAAATCATAATAATAGTGACCATCCTCTTTTTTGACCCAGCCTGTTGCCATCTGACCGTCACTTTTGAAGTGGTAATACTTCCCAGCGATTTTTTGTTCGCCAGTGACCATTTTACCACCTTCTCCGAAGTAGTATTTAGCACTTCCTTCTTCAAACCAACCAACTCTTGCTGAACCGTCATCGTTGAACCAATAAATATCTCCATTTATAGGAGTGATACCTCTAGCAGCACTTCCGTCTTCAGTAAAATAATAGTCGGTTGTTCCTAAAGTCCACCAACCTACTAAAGCATAGCCGTTTTCATCTATATAGTATCGCTTACCATTAAGTTCTTGCCACTTATCTTTTAACTGGTGTCCATTATCATCAAAAAGCATTAAATGCTCTTTATCAACTTTGGCAGTTTTTCCTTTTGTCATAATACCCACTTCATTAAAGAAAGCTGTATAACTTTCAAATTCATAGATACCTTTGACATAGTGACCTTCTTTATCGAAGAAATAAGTAGCTCCATTGATGTCTTTTAAAGTATTTTTTACAACAGCTCCGTTTTCATCGTAAAAAACTCTTTCTCCATACTTATCTCTCCCCCAAGAATTGACTCCTCCTTCAGTAAAATCTTTAGAGTTCGCTTCACGTTCTCGCAATTCTTGATCACTCGGCATGCCAACCGCTTTAAGGATAAAATCTAACAATCGTTGGCTACTAGCTCCGTCATAATAATAGCCATTGGATAAGTAGAATAATCTCCACCTAATCCTGCATAAGTATCAATAAAAGTAATATTCCCACTGAGATTTTTTTGAATCTGTTCATTCCATGCTCTTATTTTATCATTTACTTTGATACCGTATTTAGCTTCATCCACAGGGTCAACACTCTTGACATAAACTTTATATTTCTTACCATTGTCCTTGGCAAATTTATTGAAATAAGAAATGTATTCACTTGTTCTATTGTAATTAGAAACTTCTCCAAGACCAAAAGAAAATACGATTACGTCACCTTGTTTTACCTTTTTAAGAAATTCTTTTTCTTGGCTTCTAACCCACGTTAATCCTTTCCGTTTTTCATAAAACCACTGGAAACGAGGACTATCTTTTGTAATGACCGATAATTCTTGTAAAGTATCATCACCAACAAACAAGGCTTTTTGAGGCTCTTGGGCTAAAACTTTTTTTGCATCCAAGATAGTAGCCCCTACAAAAATTAAAGAGCATAGCAGCAATAAAGAACTAAACAGCTTCCGCTTTATCATTATTTTCTCCCTCCTCAACTTGAACACCCACAAGCATTTCATATTCTGTTGGATTAAACACTAAATTGATAGCAGTTGGGTATTCAAAGATTAACATATTCGTCTGACCAATAACGTCTAAAATTCGTTCTCGTACTTCAATTGTTTTTTCTGACAAAATCTCTTTAGGGTAATCTTTAATTCCGACTTTCATTTTTTTCAAATGCTTTAAGATTTTACGTCGTTCGTCAGTGTCTTCAACCATGTACCGTCCCCACATCCAGCTTTCCAACTTCAAGTCGTCATTGACAACTAATCTATCAATCATGTTTTCTTCAATCGTGATAGCTTCATAGCAAGCTTTTGTTAGAACAAATTTTTCTTCAATTGTTAGCTCTTCTATGTTTTCAGAGTATATTTTTTTCTAATTAGAGAAAGAATAATTTCTTTTCGTTCTTCGTCATTAGTGATTCGCTTAGAACAAATTTTCTTTCTCAGCTCTCTTTGTTTTCTTCTTGACCAAAATGATTTGCCTTTAGATTGGTCTGTCAATGCTCCGATGTAAACAACACAAGTCCGTAGCATTTTATTGATGTGATTGGTTAAAAATTCTTTTTACTTCAGCATCCTTGATATAAGAAGGCATCCCTTTTATTTCAAGCATAATTTACCTACTTCTTCTTTTTTTATTTGTAATATTAGTATGCCACAAATTTAACTAATTTTCTCTATTTTTCTCAAAAAAACTCTCGCTTTTACGAGAGTCCTTTTTTTGTTTTTGTTATTTATGAGAGGACAACAGGCGAGATGTTTTTATCCATTTCGCGCGTGACTTTGCGGTTTTCTTTTCTGATTTCTTTTTAATGTTTCTAAAAAAACTCATACCATTATCTCACTTTCTTTGTTTTCTTACTTAGATTGTATTATATTTTTTATAAAAAGTCAACATCTATTGTTGACATTTTTTAATAAAAGTTCTATAATTCTATTATAGGGGTCAACTTAGTAACCTCTTTAGGCAGTCGTTAAGGAGTACAGGGGTATTCTTGGCTGCTAAGAGTCCACGGTTTTAGTACATGAGGCTGAAACGCAATGTAAAAAGCTTGCTTTTTAGAAACGCCAGAACATCTACTACTGCCGAACTCAACCGTGTAAATAGAAAAGCCAAAAATAAACTTACGAGGTTTTGGCATCAGTCTGTTTGACATGGTGCTAAAGGTTTTATCAACGCAGTAGAATCGTTTCATAAGTTTTGGCATCAGTCTGTTTGACATGGTGCTAAAGGGATAACGTAAAATGCTGGTGGCGGTTGGAGGTTTTGGCATCAGTCTGTTTGACATGGTGCTAAAGGAATAACGTGTACGTGTTTCAATTTATATTCGTTTTGGCATCAGTCTGTTTGACATGGTGCTAAAGGGTAATTCATCTTTGAGGTCAATAACTTCTTGTTTTGGCATCAGTCTGTTTGACATGGTGCTAAAGGATAGTAGTTGCAAATTCTTCTTGCGTGGTAGTTTTGGCATCAGTTTATTTGACATGGTGCTAAAGGCAAACTCGTGAATGATTTTCCTTCTTGAATGTTTTGGCATCGGTCTGTTTGACATGGGGCTAAAGGAAGTTATTCGATGTATTTTACATTAGCGTTATCCTATTTAATATTATTGATATTGGGTGTATTTGGTGAAAGAGACGCTAAAGATTGCGGAGGTATGTATGAGCAAAAAAAGAAGATGAAAAAAACATCTTTTTATTTATACTTTAAAAATTAAAAAAACTAGCCAACAAGATAAAGAACGATTAAACAAACGTTTTAGAATGGCTCAAGATATTTATAGAAAAAAACACTCATTGAAATACATAAACGATATTTAAACTTGAAAAAAAGACCCTTTATATAAAAAAGCAAGAAAGCTTGATAAAGGAGATAAAGAAAAGACAGCACTTTTTAAAGAATTAAGAGAAAAATATCAATTGCAAGGAAAGTTTACATTTGGTTCGTTCGCAAATGATTACAGAAATGCTCGTAGCTATTCGTTTTATATTCCGTCTGATGTTGCTGTAAAACTAGGTTTTCGCGCTTACGAAGCTTATGAAAAAGTTATGTTTGCTAAAGGGGCAAAAAAAGTTGATTTTCGTAAAGTAGTAAACTCGATGGAAGGCAAGATTGATGCTGGAATTACAATTCGCAAAGGACTCTTCAAGATGGGTACTAAAACTAAACGAGCTAAATTCTCTTGCCCTGTCATTTATGAAGAAGATAATTTTGAAGATGAAATCTTGCGAAATAAAGTTAAATTTGTTCGATTAGTTAGGCGTTTAGAGCATGGTCAATATAATTTTTACGCACAAATTATTTTAGAGGGTACTCCTGTTATTAAAAATCCTCAAAATGATTTAAAAACAAACGTGGGAATTGATATTGGACTAACATCTATTGCTGTTGCGACTGATTATGAAACTCAGTTAATCGAATTAGCTCCTTTTATCAAAAATAACGATAAAAAACTAGCTAAACTCAATCAAAAAATGGATCGTCAAAGACGCGCCAATAACCCTCAAAATTACAAATCTGACGGAACTATCAAGACTGGTCGCAAAACTTGGAAAGATTCAAAACATTATTTACAAACAAAAGCTGAGTATCAAGAACTGGAGCGTCTTGGTCGTGAACAACGTAGGCACGCGCATGAACGTCTGTCTAATAAAATTGTAGAGATGGGAGATACATTTATTGTTGAACAAATGTCTTTTGCTGAATTAGCAAAACGCCATGACATTCCAACAAAAAATGAATCAGGGAAATTTTTATCTTCAGCAGGCTTTGGAAAGCACGTTAAAAGAAGAGCGCCTGCCTCCTTAATTTCTTTAATCAAGTATAAAGCCCATTTCCGTGGACGTAAGTTTTTAGAAGTAGATATAGATAAGATTGCTGCAACTCAATTAGACCATTCTACTGGAGAGAAAAAACCATTAGAATTATCTCAACGCATTAAAATCGTTGATAATGAAGTTGTGCAAAGAGATTTGTACTCAGCATTTCTTTTGAAAAATGTCTATCCTAGTGCAATTGGTGTTGATCTTGATTCTTGTAAGAAAGATTTCCCTCACTTCTTATCTTTTGCAAGAAGATACAATGAATAATCTTGAACTTGAAAAATACTACTCCTTCTATGGGATTGAAGAAATGGAAGGTTTTAAAAAAATAAAAATAAATAAAAAGCTTAGATTTTTCTCTAAGCTTTTTTTGTTTATTTAGAAGTAATTATACAGTTTCAACTTCTTCTTTCTTTTTTTCTGTTTGATATTCTGTGATGTTTTCTCAAACACATCCATATATTGTTGATAATGATAGTAAAGGCTATTACTTTCATCTTCCAATGAACTGTGCAACCAATCTAGAGGACTGTAAAATTTATTTTTATAAGCGTAGAATAACTTAGCTTTTTTCAGTTCTTTTACAATGTTAGCACTATGTCCAAAGGCATCGTATAAATCTTCAACCGTGTTTGCAGGAATATTTTCTGAGATAAAATAATGAAGAAGAGAGTTTAGATATTCAGCTCCTTCTGTTCCGTCAAATACATTTCTAGGGAAGTGCTTAATTTCACCCTTTAAAAGCCTCTTATACATGTTTAATACACGCTGATAAGGTTCGTAAGACACTTGAGTTGGAAAAGCTTTGTAAATAATCCACCAATAATCTGAATTAGGACTTAAATCTCTAGGGAATTGAATGTATTTACAAGCTTGGTCTAACTTCAATTTTTGCATAACTTCTTTATTGAAGAAAACAAAAGCTTCTTGAGGAGTCCAACCTAAAATGTTTGTTATAGCGTATCGAACAACTGCTAAAGCATCGTTTTCTTTAGACGCTTGAATATCACGCGCACGCTCTAAATCTTCAAAAGTCCCTTTTTCTTTTATTGGTTTTCTTTCTAAGTAACCTGGTATTTTTAATGAAAACCTTCTACGTCCGATTAAGGCATCTTCATAATTTCTGATAGCAACTTCTACTCCCATTTTTATATCTCTTTCTAGAATCTTATATATCATTTATTTTATCTAAAAACGCTCACAAAAAAATCAAATTGTAAAAAGTTTTATTTTTTTATTTTGTTTTTTTGTGGCATACTAATTACTGAGAACTAATTGAAAAAAATAGAGTAATGAAATGATGACATTATTCTTTTTTTATTATTTCTTAAAAAAATTAAAAAAATGTCATTAGAGGAGGAAAAAATAATGACTCAATTTACGAACAACGCAATCGTGGCTGGCAACTTGGTTGCCGATGCTAAAGTGGTAGATACAACTTCTACCCTAAAGGATGGTACGCCTTTCAAAATTCTTGAAGCTACCATAGCTTTGAACAGTGGTGGCGAAAACACTCCGCCATCATTTGTAACAGTTCAACTGGTGGGGTACGTTGCAAAGCGTGTTATCGACGCTGGAAAACACCTCAAAGGCTCATCTTTGGGAGTCATTGGTATGCTTGTTGATGAAAAATTCAACACAGATGATGGTCGTACTCTTTCTCGCGTTAAATTGCGGGGAGAGGATGTTATGTTTGGAGATAAATTCCTCTCCAACTTTAACAGCGTGACTCTCTATGGTCACGTTGCTGCCGATCCAACGTTTGGACAAAAAGGGGAAGTTAAACATGCTCGTATGAGTATTGGAAATTCTGTTTACAACGCTCATAAAAAAGAGCGTGAAAGTTCATTCTTTAATTTGGTAGCCTTTAATGGGCGTGCCGAATTTATGAACAAGTATTTCCATAAGGGCGATGCTGTTATGGTGCAAGGTCGCATCCATACCAGTAAGCATGAGGCAACTCAACCTGATGGTTCAACAAAGACTCACTACAATACGGATATTATTGTAAGCGAGATCACTTTTGCACAACGTAAAGTTGTTGCAGATAATGTTGAAAATCAAGGTCAGGTTCAGGGAATTGATGGTGTTCTTCAACAACACGAACAAAATCAACAGCCTCAACCACAATTCCAACAGCAGCCAGTTCAACAACAGCAACAGTATCAACAACAACCTCAACCGCAACCACAAGTTGCACAAGGTTACGTTGACGCTACTGCTCAACAAAATCAATATCAACAACCTCAACCGCAGTACCAACAACCACAAGGATTCGTTCCTGGCGGTACATTTGCAATGGGTGGTGTTCCTATTGATATTAGTGATGAAGAACTTCCGTTCTAATCACATAAAAGCAAAAAGGAAAAGAGCTATTTTTAGCTCTTTTTTTGTTTTTTCTAATTGACAAAATATCGGTATTGCGATATAATTAAAGCAGGTAATATCGGATAACCGATATTAAAAGGAGGAAAAATGAGTAAATATCTTGAACATGTAAAAAGAGATAATTTAACTAAAATACAAGATTGCCATTTGAGAAATCTTGGAGTTAATTCTACCGAAGATATTAACAATTGGTTTAAGAAGGTAACTAACAAAGAATACTGGCTAAAAGGATTAAGCGAGTCTGTTAAAATTTTAAAGAATTTTCAAGATAAATATGTTTTTATTTTTGGAGATTATGATGCTGACGGAATTACAGGAGTTGGCATTTATTACAGAGGTTTAAATTGGGCAGGATTTAAAAATGTAGATTACCTAATCCCTCATAGAATTGAAGGCTTTGGAGCTAATAAACGAATGGTTGATGATGTGGTCAGCTATCTATCATTACGAAATGCAACCCCTGAAGATTGTGTAATTCTTACAGTTGATAACGGAACAGCCGCAGTTGAGGCTATCAATTATGCTAAAGGTTTAGGTTTCACAGTTATTGTCACAGACCACCACGAACCTTATGAAGAAAATGGTCAAGTGATTTTACCTAAAGCTGACATCGTGATCAATGCCAATGCTATCCCAAATTCTGCTGATTTTAATGGATGCTGTGGAGCAGGTGTTGCTTTTAAAGTAATGTCTACTCTTTTAGAAGATAAGCAAAAAATTGCACTACTTCGCCCACTGGCTATGATTGGTACTTATTGTGACGTAATGGATTTGGTAGAAGAAAACTACGTCATTGCTTATCAAGGATTGAAAATTCTTAACGAGCATTTAGATTACAACATCCCAGCCTTTTCAGCAATGGCTAAAACACTAGGCATTGCTCATTGGGACGGAACGGCTGTTGGCTTCAAATTTGGACCTTGTATCAACGCTCTAGAACGTCTTGAAGATGGTGCTGCTAAGATTGGAGTTCAATTACTTACTTCTGACGATTACGAAGAATGTTTGAGACTTTCACAGTTGTTAGTGGAGTACAACGAAAGACGTAAGATTGAAACGGATGCTGGGTTACAAATTTTAGAAGAAACTATTCAGAATATGCCTGATGGTCCTGGCTATCCTATCGTCATTTATGTCCCTAATGTAAAAGTTGGTTTGGTTGGTATTTTAGCAGGAAAATTGCAAGAAAAATACCAAGCTCCTGCTGGAGTTTCAGTGACGGTCCAAATGGGACTGTAAAAGGTTCATTCCGCGCCCCAGAAGGCTTCAATATTAAAGAGCATTTAGATATGGTCTCTGACTACTTTGTTCACGTTGGAGGGCATGCTGGAGCTGCTGGTGCAACCATTGAGAAAGATAAATTCGATGATATGGTTAAAGCTTTGCAAGCAACAGTTCCACACATCGAAAATGCTGAAGAAGAAACAACTTATTACTACGACATTGAAATTCCAAATCACTTATTGGCTAAAGCTATTGAAGTAAATGAAAAATTTCAACCACTAGGAAAAGGCAATGAAGATTTAAACTTTAAAGTTACAGGATTTAAAGTCATTCCAGTTAAGGGAACTTACGTTAAAGAAATGAAGAGTAACGGAATTAAATTCGTATCAGAATCTTCAAGCGCTATTGGATTTGATTTGGTTGATTTAGCTAGAGAAGTGAACTCTCCATGTACTCTAACACTGTATGGACAAATCAAAAATAATTACTGGGTGAAAAATAATGGTACTATTGAAATAACACCTCAAGTCATTTTGGATGATTTTGAAATCGAAGAAAATTCTATTGTTTTATCGCCACTAGCTCAAAAATTAGCAAACAAAGCTGCCAATAGATAAAAATAAAAAAAGAAAGTGTAGAAATATCTACGCTTTTTGTGCAAAAACCACTTTTTACTCTCTTTTGTGGCATACTAATAATATGCGAAAAAATAGATAAAAAAAGAAAGGGTTTAATTCATGAAGAATAAAAAAACTGAATTTAGTAGCAAAAAAGTTTGTTACTAGGTTTTTGCTTTAGTAAGTTTATCAGCTTGTTCTTTATTTGATAGAAAAGAAGCTATTTCAACTTCAGGCGTTAAAATTGAAAAAGATGTAAATAATTTAGAAGAGGATTCTTACTACACATTCAATGGGAAAGAGTATGGGAGGCTTTATTTAGGAGATCGCTCTTTTAAAGAATCTTCATCAGGAACATTAACAACTTCTACAAAAGGAAATCCTGAACGTGTAATTTGGTTGAAAGATGACATTAAAAACATTCCAGTGATGAGACGTGGAGATAAAATTGTTTTTCATTCTTCAACTAAACTAATTACTCGATTAAATGTTGAACGTTACTATGATTTAGGTTACAGCATTGGGATTGCAAAATTAAAAGAGGATAAAGGGACAGGAAGATTTTCTCTAGACATTCGTGATTCTTCTCTTACGATTGCTCCAAATAGTGATGCCAAACAGTTGCAAGATATAACAGCAAATGGTCAAGTTATTATTGATAGTATTGGTGACACTCCTCTTCGTTCAGGGAACGTATCTCCTTCTGGAACAATCCTTGGTTTAGAGAAAGATAAAACCTATGCTATCAATGCTTATTTAGGAACAAACCTTCATAATAAGAATATTAAAGCTGATGTACGAGTGTTAGCATCTTCTGAAGGAAACAAAATTGAAAAATTTGAGTTTAGTGGACATAAGACAGTTGAGTTTCAATTCCCTAGCTACTACAATAGCGGTTATTACCTTATTAACGGCTTTGGGCTAGTCCGCTACATCTCTGATGATAAAGTGGGCGTTGATGACGAAATTGACATGAACGTACCAAACATTTATCCAAAAGCTGGCGAAAATGGCGAAGACATTTCTCAAAAGAATATTCAAGCTGAAGATTTAACTTCTACAAAAGTAAACATTACTTCTGATGGCGAACAAACAATTGTAATTACTTATAGTGACCCTGAAGACAAAGAAACTAAGATTGGCGCTCCTACTGCTAAATTGATTTCTCCTAATGGAGTATCTGTATTTGAGCAAGGTGCTGCAAACACTCTTACTTTGAAGACAACTCTTGAAAAAGGTGAATATGAAGTTCAAATTATCGGACTTCATGGACGAAACTATTCTTACCGTGTTACATCAGCAGATGGAAAATCAACTACCAAAGAAGATGATGTTGCTGGTCCTCCTCAAGATAAGAAGGAAGGCGCACCACAAGGTGACAATTCAAACTCATCAAAATCCTTAGCGGATATTGTTAATGGAAACTAAGAGGTGATTGAAAAACATGACAAATACACAAGATACTACTAAAGAAACTACTAAAAACACACCCCCTAAAAAGGGGAAATGGGATGCCCAAAAAGGGAAGATTACAAACTTAGAAGCTTTAAGGAGCGCTGAAAAATTAACTCGGAAGTTTCCAGCTTCTGAGTTCATCCCTTTTGCTAAAAACACTTCATGGGAAGAGATTGCTACCAAGATTCAACCAGATAAAAATGGTCCTTGGGCAACTCCCATTGTCGTGACAACTTCTAGGCACGTTACGACTATTGGGGTAGAAAACCTAATCCGAAAAGCAAGCGAGTTCTTATTGCACTACAACGAACTCCCTGACTATGAAATCGAAATTCTCTCTATCACTGCTGGAGTAGATGATAACAAACTCGCTCTTACTACGCTTTTTAGGAGCTATAAAAAAGATATTCATATTAAACAAATCTTCAAATACTTAGGTGAAGATCAATTGCAAAATTCTTCTGGGGACTCATCTCAGAAAAGCAAATTTTTAATTCCAGAATCAGCCTATCATCCAATATCCAAAGAACAAAGGCAAATTCACGAAAATATCCTTCAACTCCAAAAAAATGCTCTTGCTCAAGCTACTCCTGATAAACCATTCTTAAACCAACTAGAAACCTATACTCTATCAAAACTAACTGAAGTTGATCCACGAGTTGAAATGGAATACGACTTGCGGACTAAAGACATGGAGATTCAGTTAAACACAAGTTATGATAACTTCATCAAAATCTTCCAAGAAATTATGGTTTATATCACCGCAAACAAACGTGATAATTACTATGCTGTCTTGCAAGGGAAAGATGAAGAGAGTAGTTTCTTCAACGTAGTAGATGCCCACATCAAAAAGCATTATATTGCTAAACAATTACTTCCAGCGGAAGACATGCCTGCCTTAATGGCTAAATTGCGACGTGCGCTCTTTGACTTATATATCGTACAAGATTTGATTGATGACCCTATGATTACGGACGTAAAAATTACTGACCCAAAATCAATTCGTGTCCGTGTTCATGGTAAAGCTTATTTATCAAATATTACTTTTATTGATACAGACGACTACATTCGTTTTATTCAAGGAATTGCTGTTGCAAACAACATTGATTTGGGAGTTCCCAGCCAAACATTTACAGATGAACAAGATGAGAATTACATCTTACGTTTCTCTCTGACCTCACCTTATACTACTTCGACTGGTTTCCCAATCATCCACATTCGTAAAATCCCTCGCAAAAAACCTATGAGCGAAGATTTGATTAAAGCAGGAATGTTTGATGAAAAAATCAAAAATTACTTAATTGACCAAAGTATCAATCACGGAAAATCAATTGTATTCGCTGGACCTCCAGGTTCAGGTAAAACAACTGCTCTTAACTGGTTCTTGGAAGATGGATATGAGTCTTCTGCTGAAATCCTTGTTATCCAGGAAACGACGAGTTGTTCAGCTATCGAAAAGGGGTTATGTTCCAACACGTTGTTATGAATCCACATCGAGGCGAACGAGTTTGTACTTTGGAAGATTTAGGTAAAATGGCTCTTGTGGCTGGTGCTAACGTCTTTGTAATCGGTGAAGCGAAAGGTGGAGAAATCACCTCTGCTATCACTCTTTCCAACTCAGGATGTCGTACCGCTATTACTATCCACAGTCAATCATCACGAGATACAATCAACAAAATGACTGACCTTGCATTAAGAGGTTCTTCAAATTTGAATTATGACCAAGCTAAACGGATGATTAAATCTTTTGAAATTATCGTTTATATGGAAAATTATAAGGTAAAAGAAATCTCAGAAATTATTGGCTATGATGAAGATAAGAAAGATATGATTTATCGTGCCATTTACGAAGCACCACAAAAATTATAAAAACAAAAAGAAGGGATAACCCCTTCTTTTTTTATAGCTGAGAACCAATTTCCTTCAGCAAATATTCTTTATTTGTTGATTGAGTATTGATGTAAACGACTTTTACATCATGATGCTCTTTGATTTGATTGATCCTGCTAAGAGTTTTATGATACATACTATGATTCAAGTAGGCTACACAGATGATAACAGTTGTTGCTTTGCTTGAAATCTCTTTAGTATAATCTCTAGGCTCAATAAACTCAACCTTTTGCGCCCATTGTTTCATTTTTGCAATCATCAATTGATGTCCACCTACAAAGAAAATATTTTCTTCGTCAGAGTTTAAGAATTTCAAAGTTTCTGCTTCAGACAGTTGTTGGTTAGATACTTGTTTTTCAATAACAATAGGTTCTTGACTTTCAAGTTCAGCTTTAAGCCTTTCAATTTCTTTTTGAGCTTCCCCTAATTTATCCTCTAAACTTTCGATTCGAGACTGTTTTTTTGAGAACTGAGAAGCTTTTTCTTTAAGTTCTTCATTCTCTTTAGTGAGCCTGTTCTTTTCTAGGTCTTTATTAGTAAGTTGAATTTTTAAATTAGAAATTTCTTCTTTATATTTTTCAATCTCACTATTTTTTAGTTGCTCAAGCTCTTCCAACTCAGAACTATGAATCCCTTGACTGCTGAAGTGATTTTGTAAAATAATTAGAGCTGCATGAACAAACATGAATAAATCTTCATAAAAGATAGATGAATCTATCTTATAAGTGTTAATCAAATCGCCTAGCTCATCAAGAGGTAATTCATGCCAATCATATTCCCTATCAGATTGGTCATGGAGAAGAACTTTGTAAGTTTCAAATAAACGGTTAATATCATCAAGTATTTGCTGGTTAAATTCTAAACGAAGCAATTCATAAAACAATCCTTTTTTAGATTCTAGTGAAGAAACTGTGTGGACTTGGAGGCTATCACAAGCAATCAACTGCAAACGATACAACTCCATCAACTTATCGTATTTTGCTTGTCTTTGCTCCTCATCTTTCTTAAAGCTTTCTGCAAAAAAGTCAGCAATTTCATGTAGTGAATATTTTGGATTCATAACATTCAAACTTTGCGGAGATGATTTAAGAGATTTATTCAAAGCTTTATCATTTTCTTTCTCGTATTGTTCTACCAACTTATTTTTTTGTGAAAGAATCTGCTCTCGATATTCATCAATAATCCCTAAAACGCTACTGCGCTTATTGAATTTTTAAATTGATAGTACCTAAAGAAATTGTTCGCTCTTTTTTTATCAATAAAGAACCCTTGTTCTAGCTTTTTCTTTTATAATTTCAAATTCTTTAAAATGGTATTTCTTTAAAAAAATCTCTATTTCTATTAAGACCCCATTCAAGATATGCAACAAGGTCTTCTCTTCTCTTCAAAAGAGTGTGCGTTACTACAAAAATCTTTTATACAGCTATTATAAAAAAATAGTAATAAAAGAATTTTAGATACCTGTTGTAAGTAATGATTTTCGTTTCATCTAATTCTAAAGGAAACAGGATGCCTCTTGATTCAAGATTTTTAAACATGATCTTTTTATCTAAAGGAAGCTCCCTGCTCATTTTTGCAAAATTTGCTTGTGTTATTTCTCTAGAAATTCCTTTTTTAGAAAAATCAAATTCGACTTCTCCTTCAGAATTTGCATTAAACATGTCTTCTTGACGTGCTTTGTTTCGGTAATGTAAAGTATTCTTTTCTGCTTCCAATCTTGTTTTTATAAACGGAAACAGTTGAACAATCATTTGTGTTGCTTTTTCAACGTTTAATCTTCCTTTGTCTGCTAAAAAAGCAACTAGTTTAGCAATGTTTTCCTGCTCTTCGTATGGATAGATAGATTCTTCCTTATTTCGAATCCACATATAACGCTCAAAAGTAGATTCATCTAAGCTTTCTTCAATCAAAGACTTCTCTCTCTTATATATTTTAAGAGCAACTTTTCTCTTATTAACATTTGTTTGAACTTCTTTTTAGAAATACAACTGGAGCAATACAATCCAAAATATGCTGAGCTTCTGCCTCAATAGGTTTTGCATACGCCCAAGCGTCTAAGAAAAAAGTGTTTTCTTCAAGCATTTCATCCAGTCTTTTTTCAAGACCTTCATTCCCAAAATATATACTCATTTTAATCAATCCTTCCTTATTAGATAAAAAGTTTATTAAAGATAAAATATCCTAATAAATTCCCTAAAACAACAACTGTTAGCAAAATTGCCAAGCCTACACAAACACCCCAAAATATTTTTTGAACTTCCTTCTTTGTTAGCCATGTAATTTGCTTAAATTCATAGATCAAGCTTTTTAAAAAACCTTTTATTTTTTTCATCTAAAACCATCCACTTGTTTTTGCATATCCCCACATGAAATATAATCCGACTAAGACAAGTCCCCAAACAATCATTTTTCTTGCTGTCCGTTTTACTTTCTTCACCATAAAGGCTAAGAAGAAGGAAATGATTAACCAACCGTAAGGTAAAGATGAGATAAAACTTTTAATCGTTTCAATATGCTCCGTAGGAATCCAACTCATTGGACCGCTTGGGATACTATGTAATCCGTTGATGCTATGAGCGTTTGCTTGCAACCAACCAAACACCCCAGTGTTGTAAAACAACAAAGCTGACTGTTCAGGATTGCGTTTGATGTACTTTTTAATTTTTCTAATATACTTATTCATACAATTTCCTTTTCTTATGATGTCAATCCCATCAGTTTTAACTCTTGCAATTCTTGGTTCTTAATACTAAATAGGCGACTGATTGTTTCATAAGAGTGCTTCATTCGAGTAGCATGCCCCTTCAAAACATTTTCCCTCATAAGCATCAAGCTAGATTCGTCTTTTTTACCCTCTAGTTTCAACTTCCGTTTCATTAAATCTGCCCTATCAGCCATTTCAGAAAGATAAGCTTCATATTGAGTAGACTTCGACAATTCAAGAGCAGCTTCTTCTTGGTTTTCTGGAGTAATCTGATTTGGGATTTTAATCTTCATGTTGGCAACAACCCACTCCAATAAATCCAATGGGTCTAACTCCAAAACTTCTTTTTTGTTATACCTTTTTGTAATATCGAACTTTTCCATAGCTTAACTGTTCTCCTTTTCATCAATAATTTCAAACAATTCGTTTGGATCATTCAAATCGAAAACAGATGCAATCCTAGCAAGAGTTTCAAAGCGAACGCCTTGCTTATCGTCCTTTAATAAGTTACTGATTGTATTCTCTCGAACTCCAGCTTTAGTAGCAAGTTCTTTTTGTGTCATTCCATGTTCTTCTATTAAATCACGGAGTTTTAAATTTACTTTTTTATTCATTTTTTCCTCCAATTCCTTCACGAAGACGTTGATTGTTCCCTAATTTATAAAAAGCATCTTGCACTTTGTGTGTCAATTTAACTTTATAACTCAATCCCAACCATCCTCTGCATTTTCTAAACCTTCACGCCAGTTTGAACCAAGAAATTCATCAGCAGTTAGATTTTTTCGCGCTTTAGGAAGATATACAACGTTACTAAGTTTTTCTACAACTTCTGCATAGGTAGCATTTGCCATAATTGTTTCTTCACGAAGAGTTCCTTTTTCGCTCCACTTAGCAACAATCCAAGGAATGACTCCATTATTGATGTCTTCGACAGAATAATCAGAATTAAGAGTATAGCTGCAAGGAGAAATTAAAGTTACCGTTTCATAACCATAAATTAGCACTTTAACCATTTTATCTCCAACGTCTTCCATAACAATAGCAGTTTCTTTTTTACTATGGACATCTTTATAACTACCCAGTCTTACATAGTAAGGTTCGCTCGCATTATGCTCGTAAGGTACGTCATCCCAATTATCCCCAGTTACATTTCTTGCATCAAAAGGAGTGAAGAACAGAACATGTGCGTTATCGCTTTCTAAAGTTCTTACAAAACAAAGCTTGTAATCTTCAATGTTTTTTGTCATAAAACCTTAAAACCTTTCTTTTTGATATATCGGATTACCGATATTTTTGTATAATTTAATTATATCGCAATACCGATATTTAGTCAAGTTAAAAAAATGTATAAGAGTTTAACTAAAAATTTTTTCGTCAAAAAAATTGTCTAAAGTGTACCTTATCAAAGTGAAAACTGAAATTTTTTTCAAATGTAAATTTTTAGTAAAAATGACTATTGCCGAAAAACCTAGACCTTGATTATTCAAGATTTGTAGGCTTACAAGGGGGTTGATAAAGGTTCAAATTGTATTTTATACATCTAAGTTGCTAGAACAAAAAAATGTACTTTATTCAACCTTAAAAATAAAGTACATTTTATTTATAAAAGTACATTTTTTTAGAAAGTGAACATTACATCTTAAACTCAGACGAATCAAGGATTTATCCACTGTCTAGGGAAAAAGTACAAAAAAATTTTTCAGTTTTTTTAACAAATATTTTTTTCGTGACAAATTCAATGTAATCTTCTACTATATTGTGGTATAATAGAAAGTAAGAAAAAGTATGGAGGAGTTTTTATGGCTACTTATGTCCTATCTGACATTCATGGACACTTAGATTATTTTGAAGATATTTTAAGAAAGATAAAGTTCAGTAAAGAAGACACTATGTATATTATTGGAGATTGTATTGATAGAGGTCCAAATCCAATTGGGCTTTTAAAAAGGGTGAAAGAATTAAAAAATGTTCATTTTCTCTTAGGCAATCATGAGCAGATGATGCTACAAGCCATCAAAGATAAAAATCAACAAGCTCTGCACAACTGGTTAGCAAATGGAGGGGCTGTAACCTTTGAACAATTTGCTGCCCTGCTTAAGAGTGAGCAAGATGATTTAATAAATTGGTTATACAGTAGACCAATTGCTATCCCAGAATTGATTGTTAATGATAAAAAATATTTCTTGGCTCACGCTTCACACCCACTCTTTTATTTAGATAAAACTCTTTACTATTCTGAAGCAGATGATTTTGATGCCTTTCACATTTTATGGAGTCGTGATTATGAATACATCTTCCCAGAAGAATTAGCAAAATCTTACTCCAAGCTCTACGCAAAATACAAAAACACTACTCTTCTTTTTGGACACACTCCAGTTTATAAAACAAACTATGGTCGTTTAAATAAAGAAGGACATCCAATGATTTCTCGTACTGGTAGTGGACATTTAATCAATCTTGATTGTGGATGCGCAAGAGGACTTCCGTTAGGTTGCTTGCGTCTAGATGATGGAAAAGAATTTTATGCGTCCCTACCAAAAGGGACTAGAATCTCTTTAAAACCAATGTAAAAAAGAACGAAGTGCGCTTTTACATGTAAGTGCGCTTTTTTATTTTGTTTTTTGTGGCATACTAGTAGTATAAAAAAAGAAAGGGGCATTATACAAATGTCAAAAGCAATGAAAGTTTCTGTTCAAGCAGGAAAAAAAGGAAGCACTACTCACAACTCCAGGAATTTTGATGTGGAGAAATCTGAGAAAGCGGATCACATTGATACATCAAAAAGTCACCTCAATAAATACTTGGCTTATTATCCTGACTTAAAACATAACTTCAAAGAGGTTGAGAAGAAATTCTATAAAGAAGAATTAAAAGATTGGATTGACTTCCGAAATCGGAAAGCAAAAAGAGACCGTCATCCTGAACGAAAACGGACTTCTGAACAGTTACGAACTAACAAACGAACTGCACCTCAAGAAACAATTTATCAAATTGGAGATAAGGACAATGCTCCTTCTCCTAAAGAGTTCCGTCAATGGATGAATGAGATGCTGAAGTACCACGCTCAAATCACAAAGGGTTACTGCACAATTTTAGATGCTGCTATTCACAATGACGAATCAACCCCTCATGCTCACGTTCGTGAAGTATGGACTTACAAAGATTTTGATGAGAATGGAAAAGAAATGTTGGTGATTGGAAAAGGTCGAGCTTTGGAGCTTGCAGGATTCCCTCTTCCTTTCCCAGACAAAGAGCCTTCACGGACTAACAATCGTGCTATCACCTATACTCGTATGATGAGGGAAAAAGGTGAAGAGCTGGCAAAAGAAATGGGATTCGATATTGATGTTACTCGGAGCAAACGTCCTCACTTAGAAAAAGATGACTACATTGCTTACGCCCAAGAAAAAGAGTTCAAAGAATTTCTTGCTGATAAGCAACGTCGTCAATTAGAAGAAGTTGGAAAAAATCTTTTCTAAAAATAAAACTAAAACTTTCATTTTCAAAATGGAAGTTTTTTTATTTTTTAAACTTTAATTTCGCTCCTTTTAAAATTAAAAAAAGGAAAAAATGCGCAAATCTTTGCGCAGAAGCGTATTGAGTTACGAAGTAGCGCAAAAGCGAATCGCTTGAAGGCAAAATAAAGAAAAAAACAAAAGAAAAAACGAATCCTTCTTCTCTCTTTTCTCCCATATTTCCTCCTCCCACTACCCCCTCAATAAACCAAAGAAAATTAAACTTTCCATTCCAACCTCCAGCTCGAAAACAACATAAAAAGAACAACCAAAAATATTCAAAAACCCACTCATACCAACGTTTCACGCACTACATAAAGTGCTACTTCAACAATAGAAAATAACAGTACACTTTCTCTCTATTCTCCTATCCGACGGTACACTCCCTAAGAAAACACCACAAAACCACAAAAACAACTAGGATTTCGCCTCTTCCCTTTCTACAACCACTACAAAAAGCAAGGAAAAACCCCAGAACCAAAGAAAAAAGAAAGAGAAAAAATGGACAAAGGGTGATTTCCACCTTCTCTCCATTCTCAGGGGCGATTTTAAATCCAACACCACTTATCCACAACCTCAGTCATATCAAGGGTTTCCGCACCCCCTCCGCACCTAAGTTATCCACAAAAACAGTTCAAATCACGCGCCACAAACTGCCTAAAACCACACTAAAATACACAAAAGAGAAGTCCATAAATAAACAAAAAATGGAATATATATATAAAGTCCATAAACTAAACTAAGTAAAGAGAAACTGGCGAAGCCTTCTCTCTCTTCTCTTGGGCATTTTCCTGAATCCCAGCTCACGCTAAACACATAATAAACACATAAGGGGCAGTTAAAAAGAATAACTAAAGAACAAACAAACACAAGGCAAATGCAGTTGTATCAAGGGTTTACACAGATTCAGACAAAGAAAGAAAAACCCAGCGAAGCTTTCTCTCTTTCCTCTTGGCATTGTTTTATGGAGTACATATATAAAGCCCATTTTTAAATAGTTAAATGGATAAGGGGAAATGAGGGTTTAGACTAAATATATCATGGGTTTTGGATAACATATCAGAAGTCCATTTTTAATCAATTTATGGATAACATGTATATTGCCCAGTTATTTTGTTTTTTTATGGACTATATACATAAACCCCACTTTTTTTAAATTTATGGACTATGTAAACAGTCTCCATTTTTTTATTAAATAAATGGACTATATACATATACTCCAGTTTTTTTCCTTATTTATGGACTATATACATAATACCCACTTTTTTAGAAATAAATGGAGATTATATATATGACCCACTTATTTTTAATTTTTATGGATAGTATGTATATCTTCCACTTTTTAAATAAAAAGATGGATAGTATGTATATTATCCACGATGCGCTGATAATGGACTATATGTATAAAGACCATTTAGACACATTCCCTTCTGCCTCCTCCCTTACGCCCCTGGTCCAGATATATCTCCAGCAGCAACTAACCAAGAACATAAAAAGTGCAGAGAAAAAGGAACAGAGAAAGGAGAGAAAATGGAATTGTTTTTCTTCTTTGGATAAGAAATCGTAACTCCATTTTTTTAATTTTTAAAAACAGAAGTTTGGATCACGCGCCTCTTATTCGTTTTTATCAGTTATCCATAAATAAATAAAAAGGATATTTTTTTATCTTATAGGAGAAGTCCATTTTTAGAGATTGCTATTTAAAGACAAAAAAAGAGAAGTCCATTTTTTTATTGTTTACTTCATATCTGTAAAAAGAGCGCAGGTGGAGTTGGGTAGATTTTTACCGTTTGTTTTTATATATCCTTTATTAGCAAATCGTCTTTCTTTATATGGGGTAATCTTGATACCATTTTTTTATTTTTTTATTTAATGGGTTTATTCTTTCTCTTTTTATATTTCCTTCTCTTCTATTTTTATTTTTTTATATAGGAGGCTTGCCTACCTTTCTTTATTCTTCTTTATAGTTTTATAGAAAGTCCTTTTCTATATTTTTTTATCTATCTATACTCTTATACTACTCTCTTATCTTATTCTTCCTTTTTTTGCATCATGCTTTTCGAGGAAAATTTTATGGGCTTTATAGAAGTTTTGTGATTTTAATTTTCAGGTGTTTTTTTTAATTTTTGGACCTCTAAATGAACAATGAGTTTTTTTGGACATTTTCTTTGTTATGAATCAAGGAGGAAATGCTACTGATGAGGTGGCGAGGGGGAATTGGTTACAGGTGGTTTTGCAAAAATAAAAAATGAAAGTTTAAGACTGAGATTTTTGGATAAAAAAAAGAAAGCTCCTTTTTAGAGAACTTTCTTTAGCTATTTTTTAATTTAAAGTTTTAGCAAATTCATCAGCTTCTTTTAATAACTCTTTTCGTTTTTTAATAGCTTCATCGAGTGATGTGGCGCGTGATTTGAAATAACGATCTCCTCTTTTAGCTGAAATGACAAAATGCTGTTCTTTCTCTGACCAAGAAATGTTTTTAAGTCCAAAGCCGTTTTGGTTCTTTTGGGCAGGTGGATAATCTTCTACTTTAGATATAAAGTCTTCCTGACACATAGGACATTTGGTTAGAGTTTTAGTAGCAATATCATTTATTGAAAGAACTAATTTGAACCCACACTCACACTTACAAACATATTCCGTCCTATCTTCCATTTTTTCTTCTTCAGGTAAATTTGCGACAGATAAAATATTCAAACGTCCCAACTTTGTTCCTAGTAAGAAAGTGAAATTTTTGTCTCGGTGTTTTTTTGAGGCATGACCACAAGATTTAGTCTCCCCTCTAATGACAGCTTGTACTCTAGCGTTAAAGATTTTTCCGCAAGAACAACGACAACGACATATTTGTATCTTTTGCTTATATTTGGAATTAGAATAAGATTTTAGTTGTGGTTCGCAAATTTCAAGGATAGTCAACTCTCCAAAAGTTTTACCGACAAGATGAGAATAGTCCTTCAGCTTTCTTGTAGTTTTTAAAGCGCTCTTTTTTTGTGGGCAACAATATTTTTTTCTGTAACTACCGTATAAAGCTTCAGGAAATTTTCTATAAGTAATATTACCACAGGAGCATTGACATTTACACGTTCGCTTAATCTCTTTTCCGTCAAAAGAATCTATGACCTCTAAAATTGTAAGTCCTCCATAAGTTTTTCCGATTACCTCGGATAGATTCTCACTAATTTCAGAAATGCTCCCTTTCCATTTCTTATTCATAAAAACCTCTTTTATTATTCGTTTTCTTTATTGATAATATTATAACATAAAAAAGTTGTATATTGACAATCGTTGATTTGATTCTAGTTGAAACTTATGAATACAAAAAAAGAAAGTTCCTTTTTGTAGAACTCTCTTTGTTCATTTTTAATTTTTTGCTGTTTATGCCTCTGCAAAACCTTCAGCTTTTTTTAATAGTTCGTCTCTTTTTTCGATTGCCTCTTCCAAAGAAGTTGAACGTTTTTTAAACCAGCGTCCATGTCTCTTGATCGTGATCACAAAGTTTTCTTCTTTTGCGTCCCAATGAATATTTCGAATAGATGGTCCTTCAAAGAATGAACTTGCTTTAGGATTTGACTCGTAAAAAGATTTGTTGCAAGAAGGGCAATGTTTTCGGTCAGGAGTCTTTCCGAAATTTAACAAGTTTTCAAATTCATGCCCACAAGAACACCTGAACAAGAAGGAGGGATTGTTCGCGTTCCAATTTTCCATGTTTTCAGGATAAGATACAATGGTTAATTCCCCTACTTTTTCTCCAAACAGGTAGGAATAATCTTTGGTTCGTTTCCATGTTCGACACACAGGGCAAGATTTTGCAATCCCATTTTCAACGAGGCTTAAAAATGTCTCAACTTCTCTTCCACAAGGACAACGAAAAGTGCATTTGCGTTGATCTCTATATTTTTTAAGTGGTTTTGTAACACTTACAATTGTTAGCTCACCAAAAGTTTTCCCAATCAGTTCATCAACGTTTTTCCTAAATACTTTACGTTCATGATGTTGCTCTTTCTTTAAATGCCCACATGATTTATTATGCCCCTTCAAGATAGGAAATAACCTTGATGTAACCTTCTTACCACAAGAACATAGACAGGTGCAGTTGCGATAGCTGCATTTTTCAATGATAGGGTCAGAAATTTCAAGAATGGTCAGCTCTCCAAATTTTTCTCCGATGAGATGAGAATAGTCTTTCTTACTCCCTATCAAATGTCCGCAAGATGTCCTCTTCTTATAAATGACATTCTTTAAAGATGTTAAAATTTCCTTTCCACAAGAACAGCGGAAAAAACCTTTTTTTGAAACTTTGTCCCCATCAGAAGAATCTACAACTTCTAAAAGAGTTAATTCTCCGAAAGTATTCCCTATCAAGTGAGAAAATTCTTCCACGCTACCAGCCCAATGATAGATATTTTTAGCCACTTTTTACTTTTCCTTTTTTATTTCTTTCTAATTTTATTATACCATAAATCACTAATTTCAGGGAATTAAGAAAATAAAAAAACAAGCCCAGTTTCCTGGACTGCTTTTTTTCGTAGCAAAGTCATTGCTGTAAAAAATGGGAGACTTGCTGATTTATTGACCAAACACTTTTCTTAATTCTTGATCTTCACTTGATTCAAGTGTGATACGAATTTCTCCTACCTCATCAGCAGTTTTGGGACTTCCGTAAACACCAAAAAATTCTCGTGCCAAACCGTCAATCTTTCGATATTCCACTTTAGCAATTTTAACATTGTTCAAATCATCATAATTTTGAATAATGTTATTTTTGTCTAAAACAACAATTTTTTGAATTTCATTGTAGTCTTTTTTTACAGTTAGCTTAATACCGCGAACAACTTTGTTGCGTGTTGCTGTATCCGATAAATCTTTAAGGCTTTCATCATGACTTCCAGCAAACACAGAATGATAATGGTCTCCGTAGTCTTGATATTCTAGTTTAACTGTTGCCTCTAAATCATTCTGATAAATCTCTACCCATTTACTTTCAGAAACAGGACGTTGTGTTGCACTAAAAGAAGATGGAAGGAAGAAAATTCCTAAAACGAGAAATGCTAATGAAATACCCACACAGCATTTTTTTAAAAACTCAAAAATATCATATTCATATTCATAATTTTCAAAGACGACAGCTAGAATGAAGAAAACTACAATTGCAACAGCGATTAACCAAGGTTTATCTAATAATAAACGAACAATATGAGTCATATAAAAGTGTTCACTCCTATCTTTTTTATTTTGTGACTTTTTATTTTTCGACTTCTTTTTGAGTCAAGATTTTAGCAAGTTCTTCATAAGTCGGCTCAAGGACGTACATGAATTTATTAGCCGTCACATGTTCTTCAAGCAGCTCTTTCACTTCATCATTTACAATAACTTTACTAAAATTGCCTTCTTCTGTAAAAACAGCCTTGATGCAATTTACATTGATGGTGATAGGGGTTTTCACCTCTCCATATTTGAAAGCAATAAGTTCAACAAATTTTGTCATTACTTATTACCTACCAATTCCGAATTTTCATGGATATTCCCAACGATTTCAACAATGAAAAGGTCTGTATCAAACAAGCCGTATAAAGATGATGCTGGGGTTTTGAAATCTCTGTTGATTTCATCGGTGATAAACATTGCTTTTTCTTCGCTGTAAGATACAACTTCAAGCCAGCTATCTTTACCATCATGCTTATCTGTGACTTTCAGAATGTCTCCAGCAAAGATTTCGTTGCCGTGTTTATCTTTTCTGCCAGCCGATTGCATGATGTCGTAGCATTTCATGTCTTCCTTCACAACGTTACCATTTTTATAAGTTACTTTGATAACTTGTTCATCAAGGACTAGCGCGTTGACCACAACCATCTCCTTAAATTCTTTATCCCATGCTCTATATTTCAGATTTGCCATTTTCGTTTTTTCTCCTTATTTTTTAGGTTTGTTTCGTTTGAAAATAGGATTTTTCTTTTCTTTTTCCTTTTGTTTCTGATAGTTACTGTCTTTGTTAAAGATAATATCCTTATCATCAACCATTTCAGGAATAAACAGTTTACTTGTAGCCATTTATTCCTCCTCTTTGATCTTGTACCCTACTACAACTGCAAGGTGCAACTTTTTAATATTTTCTTCTTCAGCATATACCCAATCATAGATTTTGCTTGGTACACTATCGTAGTTAAGTCCGAATAACCCACTTTTTAGATTATCCACCCAATCCGCAATAAACTGCGGAATCTCTGGGATTTCAACTTCTTTAAGTTTCATTTTTTACTTCCTCATCTTCATAAATTTCAACTTTTGCAAAGTTTTTAGGATTTAGCGTAATAATGTTTTCACTAGGTTCAACCTGTTGCAACGTCATAAAGTCTAAGTTACCTTGCTGCATCCAATTCAGCATATCAGCTACAAGCTTACGACTTTCTTTTACTTTGATTTCTTCTTCAAAGTAAGGATTTTTTAGTACAATCTTTGCCATTTATTTTACCTCCTCAACCTCAAAGAGAGGATTGCTAAAGGCTTCGCTGAGACCTAAATCATCAAGCATAGTTTTTGTTACTTCAGTACCGAATGATGATATTGATAACGGCAAAAATGATGCCTTGTTGAAACTATCTACATGAAGATATTGATTTGTGGCTTTAAGCTTAACAAGGTAGCACTTTTCTTTCCCTTCTTCCTCCTCCACTTTATACCCCTCATTCCAAGCACGAGCGAACGTTTCTTGATTCTCTGGTTTTTCAATCCAATCACGGAAACTTTCAGTTTTGCCATTGCCGTCCATCGCCCAAAATAACGAAAGGTTTGCAGCCTTACCTACCTTAATCACATCTTCTGCAAATAATGGAATCTTAACAACCTCAGTTTTGAGTTCATCAAAGATTTTCTCAACATCACTCCACAGAACCCAACGACCTGGGTGGTTTTCAGAAAGAGTAATTCTTCGCTCTTCAAATTTTTTAAACAATGTTTCAATATCCATGTTCATTCTCCTTGTTGTTGCTATTTATTTACTAATCATGATTTTGCTTTAATTTCTTCAACTTCAAACAGAGGATTGTCAAAAACTTCGCCAAACTCAGCTTTTTCTAATTCTTTGCGAGTGTGTTTTGTACGGAAAGAAGCATATTCATTTACTGAGCCGAAATCCCAATAATTACCGCTTTCATCATATCTCAAAACCTCATTGCCATTTCTTACGTTTTTCACTTTAACAAAATATCGGATTTCCTCGTACCCTTCAAGCCACGCACGAACGAATAATTCTTGGTTCGCTGGTAAATCAAGCCAATCGCAAAATTCATCACTTTTCCCAGAAAAATCCATTGCTTTGAATAAAGAATGTCCTTGTTCTTTCGCGTTTTTAATTACGTCAATAGCGCATTGAGGAATTTCAACTTTTGCAACTTCATCTAGATTTTTTAAATCATCTAAAATCGCTTTATGAAATCCACGAGTTAAACCGTTATTAGTTTCATCTTCAGCTATTGATTCGCATTTTTCAATCAATTCTTTCAAGTTCATTGTTTTCACTCCTTGCTATTTCTATTTTTACATTTTTAAGAATGGTATTTTTCCTTGCTCAACGTTATACGAAACTTCAAATAAAGAACTAGTGAACACCTCACCAAATCCAGCTTCTTCCAACTCTTCTTGAGTATGAAGAATAGCTATTTGGTCAGTTCCGTGATTAGCCAAGGTCCAATATTTGTTACTTTTATCATAAGCTAAATAACAAAAAATTGCATTTACATTTTTCATTTTTACAAGATAGCGAGCTTCTTCATGCCCATCAATCCACGCACGAGCGAATATTTCTTGGTTCGCTGGTAAATCAATCCAATCGCAAAATGTCTTTGTTTTGCCAAAAATATCCATTGCCTTGTATAAAGAGTGTCCTTTTTCTTTTGCGTTTTCAATGACATCAATGGCACATTGAGGAATTTCGACTTTTTTGTTCACAACTGTTTCCGACTGTTCTGCTTTTTCTACTTTTAAATTATCTTCATCAGCCATTATTGGACCTAGCAAGCCCATACTATTCATTTCACTCATTGTTTTTTTACTCCTTATTATTTCTTACAGTTTAATCATTACTCCATAGAGTTGCAGATGGTTCAGTATATTTCTCAAAATATCCAAACGCACGTCCACTCGGACCTTGAACCATCAATCCACTAGTAATGCTAAACTTCACATCAACACCTTCTGTTTTCCAATATTCAATCGCCTCTTGACAATATTCTGTAAAACCTTTTTGTTTTTCACAGAAGCCACCTTGACAAAGGCAACCAACATCTGAGAATCGAACTAGCCCATGCTTTTCTAACAATGGAGTTACTTTTTGAATAAATTTAGGGTCTAACAAAGCCTTATTCAATTTTTCTCCCAGCTCTTTCACATATTCAAGTCGGCTGTTCTCACGTTCTTCTCGTTCTGTTTGTTGTTTTTGCAAGTATTTGTCTTTAATTGTCATTTTTTGAACTTCTTCCTTTATTTTACATTTTTGTTTAATTGTTTAGTAATTTACCCATGCAGAGCTTTCTGAATCTCTTCCCAGTAAGCACCCCAACCAAGCCAGAAATATCCATCACTAATAGCGTAACGTCCATCGCCCTCGTCCAAGATATTTCCATTCTTAGCTTCTTCTTCAAATTCTTTAGGGAAACGCCAAACATTTCAACTTCTCCCTTTAATTCCTTTTTTCGTCAGCAGCAACTTCAAATGCCCCTACGATTTTCAGAATGTCTTTCTTAGACAACTTAGCTTTCTTTTCATTCAAGGATACTGTTACAAACAGCTCCTCATCTCCGACATAGCCTCTAAATTCAATTTTACGCATATTATTCTATTCCTTTCTGTCAATCACGCGCCTCAGATTCGTTCTTTTTTTATCTAGCGATATAATATAAAAAAAGCGATTCTTCTTCAGCAATTTTTCTCTTTTTTTATTTATAATAATATTCTATCATAAAAAGGTTAAAAAGTCAATAATAAAGGCGAAGAATATGCTGAGAAAAAAAGCGAAAAACCGCGATTATTCGTGGCTTTTTGCTGGTGTTATGGACGTGGACTAAAAGTTAATAGCTCTTCTAGTTCTCTTTTATCATAAAATTGTTTTACAAGTTCTTCATCTATGCTTGCGGTTAGGATAATTTTAGTTTGAATATTTTCTTCTAGTTCGCAGATTGGAAGTGGGTTATAGTCTTTTTTTCAATAAGCTCTGGAATCCTGATCACTTCTTCAATCTTATACACTAACACTTCTTCAGAAACATTCCATGTTGCAATCTCATTTTTGATCTCAGCTTCATTTCTAACTAAAAATCGGACTAATCCGCCATCTATGGCTTTTTCCTGTTCGCCTTTTTTGACCTTAATGATGATTTTTTTCATTTTTAAAAATGTTCTAATTTAATATGAGGGAATGGTTCTTTAGCGAATATTCCTTCATCGTCAATTTTTCTATCATGAGTATAAATTGATAAATCTATATTGGAATTGGCGCTATAAATCTCTTTTCCTTTTGCTTTGTTGATTTTAATAGTGGCGTGATTATAAACAAGTTTTTTTAAATGTTTTTCTACCCAAATGCTAAAGCCTGATATACATAAACCTACAAAAATCGCAAGAACGAAACAGCGAAGTTTTAACTCTGTATCAAGTTGTTCCGACTCGGAAAGACGTGTAAATGGAAGAGGGAGAACTGTAATCAATGCGAAAACAGCTCCAAAAAGAGTTGTAAAATTCCCAAAAGAAAAGGAGATTTTGAAAAAATTATCAATCTTCTCTTCAATAGTTTTTCCACGAGTTTTTGCAAGTAAATGTAATAGAATATTATCTAAAATAGGTAAAGTCATATCACTACCTCTGTTTTTTTGTTATAAGAATATTGTATCACAGAGGCGCGTGATAGGTCAACGAAAGGTAATAAAAAGAAATGATGGAATCACTTCTTTTTTTGCTTTATCGCCTAACATCATAAAGAAAGGAGACATGATTTCAATAACACTTTTTACTAGTCAATGATAGCACAATAATATAAAAAAATATCAATAGTTTTTGCTTTTAATTATTACTTGTAGCAAGAACTTATAAAGTTAATAAATCATCTAACTCTTGTTTATTTTTCACTTCTTCTAACAGCTCCTCATCTACACTTGCCGATAAGAAAATTTTTGCTTTCAAGGTTTCCGTTTCATCTTTGATCCCCCCACAAACTCTTTGAACAGTCTCTTTAATAAGTTCCACTTTTTCAATTTGATAGACTAATGCCTTTTCAGGAACATCTAAGTTTATGATCTCGTCTTCGTTTATTAGCGAAATTTCAGCTTTCACACCAATGAGATATTTTGCTGCACTTCCTTTGTGAGCCTCAATGACAATCTTTTTATCTTTTATGGTGTTCAATTCTTTATTTGAGAAAAAATCTTTAGCTGACATAACTGGCATGTAATCCCATAAAGACTTAGCATAAACACTTAGGGCAATATCTGAGTCTAAGCTATAAATTTCTTTCTCCTCTACCTTTGTGCTGGTGACATAGGCATGTTTTTTGATAATGCTCCTTAATCGACTTTTAACAAGAAAAATTTAAAAGAATTAAAAATCCTGCAAAAAAATATTGCTCCGAAAAAGAATTTTTCCCATTGTTTTTTTCAACGTTAAAAAAACGTTGTCAAGATTTGGAGTGAATCCTAAAAGGAGAACAAGACAAAAAAATAAATAAAGGTATTGTAGGAAAAAAATAAAAATAAAATAAAGAGAATCAATTCCATCTTCAAAAGATTTAATTTCGTCTTTGAAAGAGATTTTACGAACTTTTTTTCAAGCAAATGTAATAAAATATTGTCTAAAATTGTCATAATTGTTTCCTCCTTTTTATATATTTCATAGATGCAATAAAGCGTCTAATTCTTTTTGATTTTTGATTTTTTTCATCATATCTTCATCTACACTTGCCGATAAGAAGATTTCTGTTTTAAGAGCTTCAGTCTCTTCTTTGATAAACCCACAAACTCTTTGAGTAATTTCTTTAGTAAGTAATATTTTCTCAATCTTGTAAGCTAAAGCTTTTTTAGGGACATTTAATGACGTGATCTCGTCTTTGTTTGTTAGAACAACCTCAGCTTTTCCGCCATACACAACCTTTGTTTTGCCTTCCTTGGAAGCTTCAATAAAAATCTTTCTATCTTTGAAACTATCCAGCACATTGACTGAGAAGGGTTCTTTAGCTGACACTATTGTTTTTGAACCACGAAGCGTTTCGGCATAAAAACTTACCTCTACCTCCGAGTCTAGAGGGTAGATTTCTTTCTCTTCTACCTTGGTGCTTTCAATATAGGCGTGTTTTTTAATAATTCCTTGCAGGTGCTTCTTCAGCAAAAACCCAAGAACAAGCAAACACGCGCCTGCGATTGCAAAATTTGCAATCCCTTTAACCAAGCAGCTTCTCACGAAAGAATCAATCCATGATAAATCAACATCAGTTGAACCTGATAATACAAGAGTTGTTCCAATAAACATAGGCGCTAACATGAGAACACTTCCAAAAAAAGCTAAAGTAACTCCTGAGTAGAAAAAACAGAATCCAACACTCTCAATCTTCTCCTCAAAAGTTTCTCCATGAAACTTTTTAAGCAAGCTCAGTAAAATATTATCTAAAATTGATAAGACCATTTATTACCTCTTTTTTTATTTTTTTGTTATAAGAATATTGTAGCATAGTGGCGCGTGATATGTCAATTAAGGACGACAAAAAAGAGTGATAATCTCACTCCTTTGTTGCTTTAATTGGTTCGTTTTTCGAAAATCGCACACTCTTCTAGTTGCACACCATCAGGTTCACGATATGGACGAGAATTTTTAGTTCGAAGAAGTCCATACGGTTCATGTAGAATTTGAATTGCCCCTGATAAACTTGTTTTATATTTATCTAAGATTGGCTTGATCAATTGACGATATTCCTGAACTGTTTTCTCATCACGATTAAGTAAAATTCTTTTGCCATCTTCTGCTTTGTATTTGAATTTACAAGTAACAACTTTATCATCTTCAACAGAAGTGTAAAATTGAATATCATCACCATTAACAAAATACTCGCCTCGTGTATTCAACCTATTTAAAAAGCAACCTTCACAAATATGTTTAAGTAAAGCCAAGAAATGACTATCATCATCTAAAGCCAACACTCCTTCAGCGTGGTTAATCATATCTCTAATCTTTTGAGAATACACATAAGCTGCTTTCAAATAAGCTTTTACAGCTGGGTTGGAGCTTTTTGTTAGTTTGATAAGACTATCATTGAACTCTTCGTTACAATCGTGGATGTAAAGTTCTGAAATGTTTTTGACAGAAATTTCATCTGTTACTAAATCTTTCACTTTCAATTTTACTAACTCAATAGGACCACTTGTGACAAGAGATTTGTTTTTGCTAGAACTAATAATCTCATAGATAGATTCTTCATCAGCAGCATAAGCCCCAACTTCGAAAGAAAGGTTGCTAAATGCTTTTTCCTCTGTATTGTGAATACGAATATCATCATTAGGAAAAACATCTTCATAAGTAGAACCTTGTTCAAAAGTTTTAATTCCAACTCTTTTGCTATTGGGCATTGGAATAAAAAGAAGTAAATCGTCTGTAACGCAATCTCTGACAATATAACCAGACCAACAGCCATTAACAACATAAATGCTTGTATTTTCTTCAATTTTTGATGATTTAGATATAGTCATTTTTACCACTCCTTCCTTATTCCATGATGTAGTCTACAACTTGCGCAATGGCTTCACGTTTTACTGGAGACACTTCAGCAATGCTTCCGTCCTCTTTTTCGATGCAGAGAAAAATTTCAAATACATCTCCTTTTTAGAAATGTCATAAGTGTACTCTCCAAATTTTCCATCAATCACGCGCACAAAATCAGGTCTAACTTCGATAGAAAAAAGCCAACTATATCCTTGTTTTTGTAATTCCTTTACCAATTCTGTTAAATATTCAATCATATTTTTCCTCCTTTATCTCTCTTTTGCCGAGAGATTTCTATTTATCAACCTTGTAAAGCCGATTATTATACTCTACCTCATATTCTTGTTCATCTTCGTGAAGAATAGGGACAGCAACATTGTCTGCAAGAACATTTGAATACAACGAAGGCTCTTTTAGTGTAAATTTAAGCCTATCGTACTTAGATTCCACATGATAATATTTCCCAATCACCTTATCACCGCTGGTAGAGACGTTATTCTCTACAACAAAGATGTTCACTTGATAATAGAGCATAAGTCCTAAAAAAGCATTTAGAACTCCCATGACAAAAGTTGCTACCAAAAACAAAATAAAACGTTCAGATTTAGGCTGACCTTTAAATTTGCCCCTACCTGTCACAATATTAAAGATTACAGGGAGTATAGCAGCCAATACTCCTATTATCAATAAAACTAAAACTAAAATGCCTGTGAAATCTTTTCCAGAATCAATACCGTGCAATAAAAATTCTTTTAACAAATTCAGTCTCCTTCTTCTATCCAACCTCTTCTAAAGTTTCTTTTTGACAAGCAACCTTCTAGTGTAAACCGTTCACCTTGCTCTTTTAGATAATCATCTATTTCGAACCAATTGCGTTCTTTTTGCTCTTTTAGATAATCAAAATCTTCTTGAGTTAGTTGATGGTTATCGTTTAACTGCTTTTGAGCATATTTGATAGACCAAATCCCATAACCAGAAATATTTCGCTTCCAAAGAACATTCCCTGCTTGGAATAATTGATAATCAGTCATTGTTTCCTCAGTAGTATTTGGTGTCATGAGTGAAACTTTATATTTACTTTTCAAAATATCAAGATTGTTTCCGCCTGGTCTCTCATATCGGAAACCGTTTGAGAAGCTGTGGGTCTGGATATTTTTGCGTCATAAACAACTGTTGAAGATCATACCACTCCGATTTTTCATTAACTACCTTATCCATTACAAGACTTGTATATTCAGGGTGTTGTTTTGCGACTTCAAGTCGGACATCACCATAAGGAGAATTGATCAAAATTTCAGGACAGCAATCCATAAGAGCCATAGCAAACTGAATGATTTGATTACCTGTTTTCGCCCACTCTTCATAATATTTTTGTCCGTAACCATTCATGATGATTTCGAGTGTTAAATCTTCATCGTGCAATGCAACTAATTCATCAATACAAACCCCATTTACAGCCATAGAATGAAGATGGTCTTCATATTTACTTGGGTTTTGTAAATAGGGGCTATAATCAACGATGTCGCCCCTATTCATGTGCTTCTCAAATTCGCTCGCTGATTCATATACCATAGTTCACGCCTTAACCTTTCAATTACCCAAAATCAATAAAGGTAGGATTTCCTCCATCTGCAAACGATTCGTTCAGAATGTCTTCAATTTGGTTAAAAAGCTCTTTGTTAGTCTTATCAATTGGGATACATTCTTTTTGTTGCAAACCTTCCAGCTTTTCTACTAAAAGATAAGCGTCCCCTTCAAAACAAAGATTTTGATAAACCGTGCTAGTTGTAAGTAATACCCCTTCAGATTGAATAATTAACTTTTGAAAATCTTTTACTGATTCCAAAATAGTTTCTTTTGAATCATCTTTTAACTCTTCAACTAAAAAGAGGATTGTAGGTTCAGTATAGTGCAAAAATCTTAGTAGTGAAACTTTGATGAACAACAATAGATTTGATAGATACTTCTTGTAGCATATTTTTACCTCTGTTTTTATTTATAATAATATTCTATCACAAACAAAGAATTTTGTCAATTAAAATATAAGAAAAAAACCCTTGGTTTTCAAGGGTTTATCTATTTTAAATTATTTTATTTTTTTCTCCTTTTTTTGATTTTTTTGATGTATTTATCAATTTTTTTCTTCGTCTCTATTTCCAATTCTTCAGGAGAATCAAAGACTTCACGAAGAATTTCAATTTCATCTTCAAAGCGTCTCTTTCTTCTTTTTGAGTGCCAGACAGAACTTGTGTAAGTAATTCCATCTTCAGCGTGTCCGTTCTCGGCTTGGTCAAAACTTTCAGATTCTACCCAAAAACATTTGTATTCAAAGCTAATAAAATTACTCCATGCTTTTACTTTCATTGTTTTATTAAGGGTTTTTTCAAATTTTTCCAATTGCTCCTCAAGTGAAGTTAAGACATTTGCGAAAGAAAGCTCATGTTCTTCATTAAAATCTTCAATATCCATGATCGCTAATTTAATGTTGTTTTCACAAAAAGAAGCATTTTCTACCCAATTATCTATACCAAAACCAACCACAGTTTCTGAGCCTTCATCTTCAAAAATATGCAACAAGATCAAACCTATAATTGTCGTGTTCAACTTGTATTTTTTTAAGTAGGTTGTAAAAAAATCCAGCGCAAGTATATTTTTTTCTGTCTGCGTGCCTCGTCAATAATAGCTTGGAATGTAATCATTTGTTTTTCTCCTTTTATTTATGATATAATTGTATCATAAATAAGTAGATTTGTCAAGTAGGATATAAAGAAAAAACCCTTGAGTTTCAAGAGTTTTTATTTGTAAACTTCTGTATTTCCGCAGACATGGGTATTCCCTTTAACAACTGCGCTGCCATAGGCTTCCCCTTTGCCATGCACAAGTGCGTTATCATAGACTTCAGCGTTGCCATAGACTTCAGCTTCATCATAAACCTCAGAATTGCCATGAACTTTAGCCTCCATAAACACCCTAGTTTCGTCTCCGTGAACTTTAGCGTCACCATAGACTTCAGCTTCATCAAAGACTCTAGCTTCATCATAAATCCTAGCATTGCCGTAGACTTTAGCATCATCAAAGATAACGGCATTATCATAGACAAGTGCGTTTCCATAAACCTTAGCATTGTCATAGATAAGTGCATTGTTATAAACTTCAGCGTTGTCAAGAACAAGTCCGTTGTCTTGAACCTTAGCTCCTCCATACACCTTGGCATTATCATAAATCCATGCGTTGCCCTCGTGGCTGAGGTTTTCTTCCCCTTGAACATATCCACCTAAATCACCTTTTTTGACATTATTAAAGTCAACTAAGGCTCTGATTCTGTAAAGTTTCACCCCTGAAATTTCAATATAGTCGTCTTTTAACAGCTCATATTTTTTTTCAACCATAGGTCTGTAAAGTTTTGCCTCTATAATTTTAATATAGTCGTCTTTTAACGGCTTACGTCTTCTTGCGCTCATATAATAACCTCTATTCTTTGTTTACTAATTTTTCTAGTTGTGCTAACTCTTCATCAAAAATGACGGAAAGCTGATCTTTTGAAAGATAACCGTCACCAAACCCACCAAGACAAACTGTAAACAGCTTGATGCTCGGTTCAGCATAATAGACATTTTCAATTTTATTGCTGACATAGAAATAAAAAGGCTGAAAATCTCCGCTACTAAGCCCTGCAATGACATTGTAGTAATGACTATCTTTATAATTATCTTTGATACATTCATAAAGACTATGCACTATCACTTCTTTCTGCTTGCGAGCTTTATCAATAACGCTTTGGAATGTGAGCATTTGACTCCTCCTTTTTCAATTAAAGGTTTTCTGTAATTGTCTTTACAGCCTCTTTGGTCAACTGAACTCCAATATTTTTCCGCTATCTTCTGACGTATAAACAAGTAATCCATCATTCGTAATGAACTGAACTTGATGTACTGGAATAACAACCTTCCCTTTTTGAACACTATCGACTTCTATATATTTTTTAGCTTTCATTTATTGTTTCCTTCTTTCTTTTTTGTTTTATACTTCTTCTACTGTAAATCCAAACGCTTCCAAGCTCTCTTGAGCGTCATAAGCGTTGTCATAGAAGAGCAGATCATTCTCAATCGCATCTTCAATATTATCTGTCTCTGCAAATCTTTCATTAGCAAAGTCGATCAATTTTTGTTCAGTAATTTGCTTTTCGAGCAATTCCCCAGTTTCTTTGTTGTAGATGTTATACATAAAGATTCCTACCTCTCATTATTTATAATACAATTTTATCATAAATGTACGAATTTGTCAAGCGAGATGTAAGAAAAAAACCCTTGGGGTTCAAAGGTTTATTTTACTTATATTCTTATATCTGAGAAAGTTTTATCGTTTTTAGCAATTCTTGAGGAGCTATTGAATTTTTTTGGTCAGTAGGTGCTAAACACTCTTCTAAACTCAATCCTTTCTTTTTTTCTTTTTATAAAAAGTATGTTTTGAAATCCCATGAAACTTAATCATCTTCTCAACACTTTCAAATTTTCTACCTTTGTGGTCTGTACTTTCTTTCAACATGGACTTATGAGAAGGCAGAAGTGGCGTTGTCATAGCTCTGTGCTTGCCCCACCCTCTTTTTCACTCTATTTTTTTATAGGTACTATACTTTAATCCATTTTGTTCTAATACTGTGAACAGTTCTATTTTTTTCTTATTTTTTTATCTTTGTATATATCGTCATTGATTCTTACGACACCTGAAATATCCAAAAAAACTTCTAGGTCAGTAATATTTCTTTTGACTTTTTTTCAGTTTGAATTTTCTACTAGCAAAATTAGTTTTTGCTAGTGCAATAACCTAAATCACAAGCTATTTTTTTACAAACGATAAAACTATGTTTTTTTGTTATCAGTTCTGGTATCTACAACGAATCCATCTATTAAAAATAGCACTCTTTCCAATCTCAATAATTTCAATTCCAAAAATTTTTTTATTTATTTCTTCTAGTTCAATAACCTCATACCCAACCAAGCCAACCTCTTTTTTTATATTCTTCAAGTGTGTTTAAAGGTGTAGCTTTTCCGTTTTTATACCGAAAATAAAAATTAAAACCACGTTGAACAATATAAGGAAGCCACGCAACATTTCCTCCTGTGTATATAATTTTGCTTTCTCGGTCTAATATTGCCATGTCATATTCCTTACATAAATTATTCTTTACAAGTATTTTTTGAAGTTTTCGGAGAGCTGTTGAATTTTTGATTAGTAGGTGCTAAACATTGTTCTAAATCCAGCCCCTTCTTTTTTTTCTCCTGAAGAATTGAGCCTGCGATATTCCATAATGTTTTAACATTTCTTTTTGGCTACTAAATTCATTTCCTTTGTGGTCGTATGTTCTCCCAATTTTTTTAACAGGAGTATTTTTAGCTTTCTCTTTATCCCAACCTATTCTTAACCTAGCATAATAGACTTCTTTTGGAACATTATTTTTCTCCAGTTCAGCTCCAATGCCATCATACCCTTTATAGTTTTCCAATAAAAATTGCAGAACTTCCTTATCTGTTTTGTTAGTCGTTGTCCTAACTTGATTGAACCTATATTTTGGAACTCCTAAGAAAGCACCTAAACAGTTGAATGATAAACTGGAATGTTTTCTTTGGAAATGACAATATTTATCATTCAAAATGTAATCTGTGCTTGAAACCTCTATCAATTCTTTAATATGAATATTATCAATCAAATCGCTTAGTGGTCTTATTTTGATGCCGTACTTATCATAACAGCTAATCAAATCTGCTGTTTCTTCAAGGGGTACAAGTCCTTCTTCTTTGTAGTTGAAATACCAATTCCCACGAAAAAACAAAGTGTATGGTTGCCAACCTATATTCTGAATTGCGTCAGTATATAGTGTTTTAGAAATTTTATCAAAAAAAGCCATTAACTATTTCCACCTTATTTTTACCATTACTTAGTAGGAATATCAAATCCATGTTGTAAAGCAAAAGAATACGCCCAAGAATACTTCCCAACGCTCATAATTCTAGCTTCTCGTTCAATTTCTAACAACAACTTCAATCCGTCAATGTTTCCTAAACGTATTGCTTCTTCAATTTTTTCATCGTACAAACCATTGTAATCTTTAATAACTTCTTTTAATTCAACACTTTTATCAAAAACTGCATTAGAATTGAATCTTTCCCAGACTGTACGCTCATATCCTGCGTTATCTCCTCTGGTGTTTCTACCCTCTAAACTCCAGTCAAAGATTTGGTCAATTTCTCCATGCAAAGCTATATTATTTGCGTGGTCTAGAATTATAGCTGTCTTCCCTTCTCTATACCGCATAGCTCTGAAGGCTTGCTGCATAAACATAGCAAGACTTTCTGTTGGTCTAGTTAAAATAACACAATCTGCGTCCGACATATCAAATCCTTCTGAAATCAAATCAACATTACAGATAATTTTGATTTCCCCTTTGCGAAAGGCTTCAAGCGTATCTTTCCTATCTGCCATTCTCATTTTTCCGTCAATATGTTCTGCCTGAATCCCATTTTGTCTAAATTCCTTGGCAAAAGCTTTTGACATAGCTATACTTGGGGCAAATAAGATCGTTTGCTTATTCTCTCCCTTTTCTAACCATGTTTTTAATACGTCAGCATAAATCTTTTTCTCATAACTAGAATCTCTCTTTACTGCTTTAAAAAAAGTTTCTCCTCCGACTTCCAGATATTTAGGGTTGATAGAATAGTGTAAACTATCTGACGTACTAGGTGCATAGTATTTATAATCAGATAAAACATGATTGTCAATCAATTCTCTGACTGTTTTACCAATAATGATATTCTGATACGAATTATCTAAACCTTTTCCGTCTAATCGCTCAGGAGTTGCAGAAAATCCAATTTTAATAGCTTTTGGGTACTTCTCGAACAATAACTGATAGGTGTCTGCTTCTGAGTGGTGTGCCTCGTCAATCAAGAGATAATCAGGAGCGTCATTGTCATTATTAAAATCTTCAACAACACCCTTCGTTTTATTGTTGCTACCATTAGCTTTCATTAGTTCATCAAGTTGTTCTCGAACTTCTATGGTTGGTGCATAGACATATACTAGATGCCCTTGTTCAGTAAGTAGTTTTTCTAAGTAAGCTAACATATAGCTTTCCCACTTCCTGACGGACTAACCACTAAATTATCTTCCTTTATATTTTGAAGAACGCTCTCCACCAACATTAGTTGGTCTGCTCTAAGTTTAATTTTCATAAATATTTTATCCTTTTTATTAGTAATAATATTTTACAATAAATACAATCTTTTGTCAATCGAGGAGTGAAAAAAAACCCTTGGGAATCAAGGGTTTGACTATTTTTTGTTGTTTTTATTTTTGTTTAGCTTCTTTCTTAGCTTCTTGCAACTCCTTATTCATCTTTTCAACTTCCTTCACCAATTCCATATTGTTTTCACGGTCAAAGAAATCGACTAAGAACCATTCACGCTCTCCAAAATAATCTGCAATATCAACATCTTCCAGTACAAAGTCTTTAGTGCTTTTGCGGTCCATAAGCGCTTGATAGATAATCTCATTTTTTAAGAGTTTATCAAGACCTTCTTGATTAGAAAAAGTTTTGATTCGACTTGCTTTATTCCAGTAAGAATATCTTAATTCTGTTTCAGCATAGGTAAGAGTCTTATAATTAGTTCTCCAACCATTTAAACCGCTTTTTGAAACAGCAATAGAGTTCTGGTTCGTGCCAGCTTCAGCAATAGTAAAGATAGCATAGTCAACAGTATCACGCTCTCTGCGGTCCTCATTGGTCATAAGAGTCGGCTTCGTGATAGCAGCATAGATTTTCGGCTTACGAATAACATTGTCTAAATCATTGATAAGAAGCAACTGTTTGTAATAAGCTTTATCTTCATCGCTTAATCCAGCAACCCACTTAGAGTAGCGTTTAGCTTGATAAGGAGTAATCACGCGCACGTCATGAAGAATCTTGAATGATGTTAAAAGATTCAAATCGTAGTCTTGTGCAACGATATGGAGACGGTCAATCTTCTCCTGCTCTACCAATGCTTCTTTAATTCCAAAAAGAATAGGTAGCATGTGAGAGAAATCAACATAACGCCCAGAATTTGAAATTTTACCGATACGCTTCGTATGAATGTAGTAATCAATAAGATTGCTTGTGAGGAATTTAAGGTTGATAAATTCATCTTCTTCAATATAAAGGCTAGGACTAATTTTAGAATCTCCCCACCAACTTCTTTTTTCTCCACTAACATAGAAGCGATAAGTAAAGTCTGAAAGATAATCAATCCCCTTAATCTTACTAAGCCCTTTATCAACAAAGGTGTTGTCTGTCAGAGCGTTATCGCCACGCCCACGTTCAGTATGCCCTCCACCGTAGTGTCCATTATATTTCGCACTGTCCGCAAAAGAGTTTAACACATAGATTGGATCATCAGCTTTAGAGTATCGGTTCAAAATTGGGATAATCTTACTTAATTCAACATAGGTTGAATCAGCAATTTGAGAATCGGCACTAGACCAGATGATGCTTGGGTCAGCAAACATGTTTGTTGGAACGTGGTCCAGTTGCAAGATTTCATTGCGCTCAATCAAGCCCATGATAAGATTAAACAAATAGTAACGAGACTGAAGGAGGGATACTGACGTTTCTTCATCAGATGATTTTGATGTGAACGAATCAGTAGATAAAGAAATGTCGTTGCTATCAAGCCATGTGAACCAAGTGTTTTCTCCATTACGAATTAAGACACCCACTTCATTCGGCATTACATTTCGAATAAACTTCATGACGGTGTTTTCTAGTTCATAATTCCCAGCAGAGTTCCGCATTTTTAGGAAAGTAATGCCCTTGCTTGTAGGACAGATATGTTCTAGAAGAGCTGGAGAGTTCTTGATTGCGACTTCTAAGCTTCCTGAGTCTACATCATACAAATCTGTCAAACGAGGTAAATCTTCGTCCAGATAGATGAGTTTTTGATGGATAATGATAGGTTGATGAACAGGGGCGTTAGCACCTTTGTGAATGTTCATGAAATTAACTGTCAAACCATTACGATATTCAAAAGCTGTTAAGTCTGAACGCATAATCAAAAGCTCATGCTCATAAAGTTGGATTTTGCTTTGAAGTTCAGCCATCATTTTAGCCTGCATTTCGTACATAGCTGTAATTTTAGCTTCCATTTCAGCCTTCAGGTTGTTGATGGCTGCTAGTTGTCCTGCAAAAGCTTCATCTTCAAAATTAGAAACTTTTTTAATTAGCTCTTTAGCATTTTTAAGATCGCTTGCCAAAGTAAGTTGATTATCAGTTTTTACCATCAACTCATTAGCAACAGCCACGCTATCTGTTTTTTCAACAAGCTTTAACACTTCTTTAGGAACAATATAGGCTTTAGAATAAATTTCAACAACCGCAAATCCTTCATGGATAGCCATTACTTTGAATTTGTGTTCTGGATTCACTTTGAAGAAATCAATCAATATTTGGTCTAAGAAACATTTTCCAAAATGTTTGCTTAGATATTTTCTGTAATATTCGCGCGTGATAATTTCTCCGCCATATTCAAAATCATGCTTATTTTCTTCAAAAACGCCTCCACACGTTCCTTCATGTCTTCTGTAAGAAGGTCTAGTTTCAATGTAGCGTAACCAATAGGTTCAGAAAGACGGTCTTTTTCTTTCTTTTCTTGTTCATCTTTCAACTTACGATATTCACTAAAGATTTCAGACGCTTCGTCTGAATAACTAATAGTTGGGTCAAATCTTACCATTTTTATCTACTCTCCTCTGAATTTTTTAAGAGCCTTCTCTTGCTCCTTAGTCTTATTTTTTAAAATATGGAATTTGTGATAAACGCATAACTTTTGTCTATCGTTAAATTCATCGAAATGCTCAATTAGGAAGTTTTCAACTTCTTTTGTCATTTCACCTTCAAAACTAGCAAACTGAAAACTAGTATCCCAGAAACAAACAACCCCTTCAGGTTTATCATTATAACGTTTCCCTTGTTCAATATTTTTGTTTTTATTAAATATTCATATTGAGACTTCTCTAGTAACTCTCTTAGCAATTTTGTATGTTCTTTATGTTTTGCAAGGATAAAATTTCCCATCTGGCATTAACCAACCTGTATATCCCATATTTATTACCTTTTTTTCTTTTTTTATTTATGATACAATTGTATCATAAAAGATAATAAAAGTCAATATTTTTTTTGGAAAAAAAGTTTTATAATTATTGGTTTAATAATGATTTGAATTGACATTTATTATATAAAATGTTATAATAAAGTTATAAAAAAAGAAAGTGATTGATTATATGAAGATTGTTGTTTATAATACCCAGAATGGCTTTTCTGAAGTAACAGCCAAGGAATTGAAAACTTATGAAGATTTCAAAGAAATTCTTGAAGATTTAGTATTAGGAAAGTATAAATCTCCGTTTTATCAAGCTTTTGCAGTTGATGAAAGGAAAAAGATAGATCAAGAAATCAATTCTATGACCTTATCTCGTGTTTTAGATAGGGAAGAAGGCTACAAATTCTATGTCAGATTGAAAAGGGTTGGGACTGATGGAGGAATTATCCAGCTAAACCGAGATTACAAGAAATAAAACGCTTCTGTGGGCGTTTTTTTGATTGTTGCCATATTACTAATAAATAAAAAGAACCGTTACAATTGTAGCAGTTCTTTTTTTGTTGTAGTTATTTTTAGCGTTCTTCCAAAGCTTCTAGGATAGCAGAGGTGTATGATTCAATTTTTTCAGCCCAACCTTCTTTTTTAATAATTTCAGCAACAACAGTTTTGAAATCAAAAGCTGTTTCTAAATCAGCGTTTAAGTTCCCCTGCTCCACTTCTTCATCATTCATTTGAGCAAAACAAATAAATCCAGAATCATAACCTTCTTCAGCACAAACACTGAACTTACATAAAACTTTATCACCCTCAACGACTTGAAAAGTGTATTCCTTGAATCCAACAGCAGAAAAATAAATTTTCACTCCGTTTGAAAGTTTTATTTTTGTATCTAAAGCTAAGAACTTATTTTTTTCTTTCCAAAGCTTCACAAGGTTATCTTTTAGGCGTTTTTGATTGTCTCCAGAAGTGTTTTCCAACCACAACCGCTTATCAATAATACCTGCAATTTCTTGCAAATCTTCAAGAGTGAGCGCTTCGTAAAGCGGTTGATTTTCTAACCCTCCATTTTTTTGCTCAAACTCTTTTTGCAAGACGTTTATATAATTTTTCTTTAGTAGCTTTTCCTTTTGTCATTTTTATTTTTCCTTTTATCTTTTATTTGTAATAATATTGTATCACAAATAAGGTATTTTGTCAATTCTTTTTATAAATAAAAAAAGAAAAGACCTAACTTATGTCAGGCTCTTTCCAGATTGAGTGAACTGCTCCACCCTGCTTTTTTTATTAAGAGGAGGAGCTTCTTGGGATAATGTGCTGACTTAGAGGGTAGAAGTCTAGCCTCCAGAGGTTACACAAATGGACCAAGCTATCTCCGTAGTTCCTACGGTTCTAAATTGATTAAATAAAAGGAGTTAATCAAAACCTTACTGAACATTTATAAAAAAGATAAGGTTTTGATGTAACAACTAAAATATATCATAAAGCAAATCATAAATCAAGTGATTTATTCATTGCTACCTTCTAAATCCATTAACTCTTCTAGCTCTTGTTTAGCCTTTTCTTTTGCTGAAGATTCTTTAGGGGCTTTAGCATTAAACACTACTTTAACACCTTTCAATTCTTTCTCAAACTTTCGTCCCAACACAAGATAGACACGCTTAACTTTTGTTAAACTAATCTCTCGAATTTGATATTCAGCAAACTCACTATTTTCTTTGCTTTCTTCATCAAGGTAACTGACTTCCACAATCGCAGCCGTGATCTTCATACCAACGTCAACGCCATCTTTTGATAAAATGACTTGTGTAGGCTCACTCTTGAAGCCTGAGACTTGCTGATAGCTTGCAATCTTGTCGGACTTGATGTTGTACCAGCCAGGCAGAGTTGCGGAGACCTTGCTCCCTATCCGATAGATAACTTTAGGTTCTATCTCGGTCACTACTTCACTTGAGCGATTTGTCCCAAACAAAAATAAAGGAATAAATGAAAAGGACCATAAAGTAAATAATATAGCTGAATACTTGAGGAAACAGATAATCCACTTTGAAGCAATCATGAAGAAAGGACGAGAGTCTGATTTTTTAAGAGACTCACAAATATCTTTTTCTAAAATGCTAAATCCAAATACTCCAATAGCACAAAAACCTACGACAATAGAAATGCCGACTAAGAAATGTAAGGTGTTGTGTTGATAAGGAATGTTATCTAAGAACTTGATATAAGGATAAAGATAGAGTTCTATCACGCGCTCCATAAAAACTTCCTCCTAGTTACTAAAGCAAGTTTCTTCTGCTTTATCAATAGTAAATTGATTTCCTTCACTTCTTTCTTACCTTTGTTGTCTTTAACCATATTGTTACTTCCCTTTGAACACCTCAAAATAGAGAATAACCGCTAAAAAGAAAGCGAATACTCCTAATGCTAGTCCATAAGGAACAAAGAAAGTGAGGAGCGCAGAAAACGCTGATACATAAATACAATCAAGATATGCTTTTGCATTTTTTTCTTCAGCTTCTTTCGAACGTTTTAGATAAACAAGATAAAAGAACAATCCTGCAATAGCAAATCCAAGAACTTCAAACCATGACTTTGACAGGTGTTCAAATAATAGTGATGACATAATAATAAAAAACTCCTTTTTATAAAATAAGATAGATGAGGCGCGTGCGATCTATCCTGATATTTAGTATAACACAAGCTACTGCAAAAATTAGTTTTTAGTCAGCAGTCAAAAACATTAACATAAGCTACCAAGCCCAGTATAAAAATAGAAAAATTGCTGTATAAAACAGCATTTTCATAAGGGACGCTAGAACCTTTATATAGCCAAAACAAAACTCCTAAATGCAAGACTGAAGGAACAAGTAGAACTCCAAAATCATAGTCGTGTTCCTCTTTGTCATAAGCGATAATAGCGTTCAAAACCAAAATTGCAATAACTTGATACATTGGAATCATAAACTACAACCTTCTAGCTCGCAATATTCAACAATCCAGAAATGCCCAAAGGTAACAACAAGAAGTTCGTCATTTTGAACGCTTCGTCATAGCTAAAATTGGCATTGTGATACAAAACTACAAAACCAAAGACATAGACCCCTGAAACCGCCAAGAACAAGGCAAAACTCATTTTCTTCGCTTTCTTGTCGTAGCTCGAAAGAGCGCTGAATAAATAAATCAACACAATTTGATAAATTGGAATAATCACTTCTTACCCTCCTTATAAAAAACATAAGTTACAAAACTAAATGCTGCGATAGATAAAAGTATCACAAACGTTTAGTAAATTGAGCAGATGCCAAAGCGCAAATGTAAGAAACAAGAGCATAATTTATAAAAAGGTCTCTTACACGAGCCGTTTCGCATACTACCAAGCCAATAAATGAAAAAATAAGCGACCAAGTAATAAAAAACATCATAACTTTTTCCTTTTATTTTTGTTCCTTGTCCTCTAAAATAGCGTTTTTTAACATTTTTTCAAAAGCTAAAAAATTATCTTTGCTACTTTTGTAACCACTAAGAAGCAAAGAAATGAATACGAATAAACCAATCGTATTGATAATTCCTTCGTTTTTAGTAAAAAGCATGCAAATAAGACTAACTATCAAAGCTACAAGAGAAGAAAATATCGTTGTTTCAAAAAGGTAGCCAAACAAGCGAAGCCCTTTTACTTGAAAAAGAAAGTAAAGATTCTGCTTGTAAGTAGGTCCGACTATTTCATCTAAAAATTTCATTTTTTCTCTCCTTTGTGAAAAACATAAGCAATAAAACTAATGCCTGCAATATACAGAAACATCACAAAAGCTTTAGCTAAATAAGCCGATGCCAAAGCGCAAATGCAAGCAATCAAAGCGTAAGCTATAAATGTATCTTTACCACGAGCTGTTTGACTCACCTTCAGAGCAGTAAATAAAAAAATAATCGCCCAGATGATAAGAGTCTGCATAAATTCTTCCTCCTTTTATTTATAATAATATTCTATCACAAATAGTTTGTCTTGTCAAGATAAAAAGCACCCTTTATAGAGCGCTTTTTTATTTATTCTTCAATCTTTGAGTGTTTAGCAACAGTTTCTTTCAAACCTTGAAAAGTTTTCCCATTTTTAGAAACTAACCAGCGTCCTTGTTCGACATCATACAAGTAATTATAGTAGGTGTGTTCATCGAAAACTGTGTTTTGAATAGTAATAGGTTTGATAGATTCCCAATCTTCCCCTCTGTCTCGTCCGTAAAACACGGAGACACCTTCCTGACGTTTGTCATAGTCAAAGCCGTGTACTGTCCCTTCTGCTGGCTCAAGCTTTTCTTTTAGGATAGAAACATCACCAAGAGCAATCAAAGCTTTTGCTTTTTCTTCAGAATTGTAATGTTCAATCAACATTTTTCCAAGATATTCTAAATATCCGTCTGAATGGTTGTAGATGTAAGTGATCGAGCCGTTTTCTCGGATTCCAATAAAAGCGTTTGTTGACATAGGGTTTACCTCTTTTCTTATTTATGATACAAGTATATCATAAAAGAATGGATTTGTCAAGTCAGAAATAAAAAAGAGCGATTTTATGCTCTTTTAGACTAAAGATAATTGAATTTGTTTTTGAATTAGATCGCTTTCTCCTAAATTATCCAAAATAGCTCTAAACAAGCTTTCAAAAATCGGAACTGGGATACTATTGCCAGCTTGGTGATATAAGGCTGTTTTCTTATTAACCCTAGCTGCTGCTTCAAAATCCGCTTCCGAATACCCTTGTAGCAACCATGTCTCTTTAGGTGTCAGATAACGATATTGCCCTTGTCCAATAGGGATTACACCGCTATTAGGACAACGCATTTGCTTAGTTGTAATTGTCCAGCAGTAATCTTCAATTATCGGAACAAAACCGCCAAAGCCCTCTTTTTTTAGCTCCAATTTTGGAAAGCATACTAGGTTGCTTCACTAGAAACTCATCTGAGACTTCTCCTTCAAGAAATTCTGTGATGGGGCGCATTATGCTTTTTTCTAGTCCCTTAAAATCAAATGCTTTGTCCCCTAGAACCGAAACTGTAAATACCCTTTCGCGCGCCTGGGGGATTCCAAAATCACGAGCGTCCAGAGTTTCAAAGCTATTTGTGTAGCCTAATTTTTCCATATAGTCTAAGTAACTTTCAAAGTTCTTACGCATGGTTTTTGAGAGAAGCCCTTTTACGTTCTCCCAGACAACATATTTAGGCTTCCACTCGCCCATCTGCTCAATGATATGGACTGTTTCCCACATCAAACTTGAGCGAGTCCCTGAGCCTTGTTCAGCTCCTTTTTTAAGCCCAATACCACTAATGTCCTGGCAAGGACTTCCGTGGATTAAAATATCAGGTTTCAAGTCGTAATCAACTACTGACTGTGTTTGTAACCTAGCTCCTGTGCAAACATTGCGTTATAGCTTTTTACAGCCTTTTCATCAATTTCCACATAATCAATAGCCTTAGTCGGAACACCTAAGTTTCGCAAGGCGACACGAGGAGAGCCGATTCCTCCAAAAAGTTCTAAAATTTTAATCATGTTTTTCTCCTTTTTTCTCTTTTTATTTATGATATAATTGTATCACAAATAGATACTTTTGTCAAGTCAGAAATAAAAAAGAGAGTTTTTATTCTCTCTTTTTTGCTATTTTTCAACACGTTGCTCGTCATTAAGGAAATCCATTAGAAAATAAGAGTTTCTACGTCAAGGCGATAATCAATATTTTTGTGGAATATTTCCCTAAAATACTCATCGGTGAACCAAGGATTTGCTTCTAACAACTTTCGTCCTTCATCAGATTCGCATTTGAAATCATCAATAAATTCTTCAATATCATCAAGGTCAATAGAAGGATTTTCTATCTTTACAAATTTTTCCACAGCTCCTACAAAACTCAATTCTGGGTTCGCTTTGATAATCAAGGCGATTTTTTCGAAATCTTCCATGCCCAAGCAATCACGATTAGACCACCTATGCTCGTAAACTTTATCAGCCTTCAGATTTTTGAAATATTCATCAAGATAGTTTTCAAATAGAGATTTAACCTGCTCATAAACCACAATATTGAACTTGAACCCTTTTGCTGCTTGGATTTTCTCAGAGTTAAATAGATCACGAAGTTCAATCAAACGATAATCAGGAGTCATTCCTAAATTGATGTATTCCTTAATTGTTTGATGAAGAATTTTGGCATCATCATTTGTAAGTGCAATTGCAGGACTAGTTAGGGCTTGTTCGATTCGTTCCAATTCTTTTGCCAGCTCTTCTTGAGCTTCAGGTGCAATGTCTTTTAGCAAGAAATGCTTATCATAAAGCACGCTACCAGAAAGAAATGCAATGTTCACAATGACCGCTTCTTCAGAATCATCATTGCTGAATGACAAATACCAATTTAGCTCATCTTCTCGCTCTTGTTTTGCTTTGAGCAATCTTTCAAAAAGTTCTTTATATAATTCAAATAGGTCAGTAAATTTTCTTTTCATTATTTTTTCCTTTCTTTTTTATTTGAACAATAAGCCATATAATCTGTCCACATCATCAGGAGTGTGTCCATCATACTCTGGGGCTTTTTTAAGTTCTTTAACTTTAAACAACTCCCAATATTCCAACTGGTAATGATAAGTGAATTGTCCTTGTGGAGTGTTGATCCCCACAATAAAGTAACCGTCAAACATTGTACCGTCATGATGCAGCAGAGATTTCCATGCTACTTCTTGATTTTGATTACAGATAACTGAAAATAAAACCATTCGGTGCTTGTAAAGCTCGTTGTAACTGTGGTAGCCATCAGACAAATCACCTTTATTATCCAGCGCCAAAATTTCTTTTTGGATTTCTTCAAAAGTCATTAGTTTCCTCCCACTTATTAGACAAGGCGGACAAAATTCGATGTCCAAATGTCTAAATCTTTATAAGTCTTATTCAACTCTGTGCGTGACATTGTTTTAGAACGTTCTAAAATCTCTTTATCAACGACATAACAACCTCCGAAGAAAATAATAAATTCATCTTGATAAATAGAAACATGTTCTAAAACATCAAATTGATGGAAAACTTCTTCTAGGTCTTTTTCAAAATCGAAGGCAAGATAATCTGAGATTTTATCATTTACTTCTGAAACATCAATGTTTGAATTTTTATCAACAATGGCATAAAAATTGTTTCCGATACACAAATCATCTGGAAACAACAAGCCCATGCCTACATGGTGAGCTTTCAAAAAGGCTGTCATACGTTTATAAACTTCAGGCAGGATAAGCTGTGTTTGTCGGCTTCGTACTTCAAAAATTTCCAAAGTCTCTTCATATTCTTCCTTAAATTCTCCAACTAGCTCCCAAGGTGTATGAACGAGTTTAGGCAATGTTTCTACAACAGACCAAAAATCTTTCAGCTGTTCTTCTCGTTCTTTTACAAAATAGGTGGAATTGTATAAAGGAGACCATTCAGTTCGTGAAGGCTTGAATTTATCCAGCATAGCTTTACGCTCTCCAAAGATGAATGGGATACGACTAACGATTTCAGAACCGTCTTTATCATCCACACAAGTTGTCCTATTCCACACACCAAAGTAAAATTCAGGCAGTTCCTTCAATTCGAAGTGCATGATTTCATAAGCTGTTTTGTTCATAAAAAGGAAATACCCAGCAGGAAATTCGATTTTATGAGGGGTGAGTCCATGACTTCGGAGTTTGTTTAGGACTCCATTCATTAGTTGTTTGTTTTCCAAACCGATAGCTCGGTTTACGATTGACTCATGTTTCTTTTTAATGCGTTTATTCATTTTTAGCTTTCTCCTCTTCTTCTATCTTTTTACCAAAGATAATTAGTTTTTGTAATTCTTTTTTTATCTTTTTACAGATAATTTCTCATATAGCTTATTCAGCTTTTTCTTCTTTTTTTGAGTCATCATAAGAATAACCCTTTCCTAAAATCTTATCCTGGATAATTTGAATTTTTTGAGCAGTTTTCGCTTCAAGCTCCTCTTCATCAAGTCCTTCTTCTTCACCATCGAAATCAACAAAACCAATCAATTGTAGATACTCAAACATAGAGGCTAACAAATCCTTTTCTTTTTCTGTCAATTTTTCAGATGGCTCTTCTGCAACTTCTTCTGATGAAGGTTGCCAAACAACATCTTCCTCATCGGAATTGAGTTCTTTTAATTCTTGATAAAAGGTAGGAAACCATTCCTTTTTATCAGCTTCTAACTTACTGCGAATAGCTTTAGTGGCTTCTTCATCAATAGGATAACCTCCGTCATCATCCATTTCCCCATTGTCATCAAAAACAACCAAGGGATAATCCCCTTCAAAGACAACTTCTCCATTTTTGTAAACAACAATATATCCAACTGTTGTAAGTTGCATATTTCCATAAGAGCGACCGATAGTTGAAAGTGTATAAGAAGTTTCTTTAGAAAGTTCTTCTACTAAATCGTAAATATCAAAGTCAAGAGCTGGGATATAATTAACAATTACATACTCTCTATTTTTTTGATAAGATAATGTTTTTCGAAGCGATAAGGTTTTTTTCAGCGACCAGCTTTTTTTTAAAAAAACTAAAAAAATAAAAAAACATTATTCACATCTTCTTTTTGTTGCGATTTTTGATAGTTGCGAATGTAAGATTTGCCATGTTTTCACCTTTTTTTCTTTTTGTTTTATTTATGATAATATTGTATCACAAATAATTGGATTTGTCAATAACAAGTTGCTATATAACAAAAAAAGAGAGTTTCCTCTTTTATTTTTTTATTCAAAGTAATCTAAGAAAATCCGCAACACTTCTGTCTCGCTTGTGACCAATTCGCCTTTTCATTTTTTTCATAGCTTTTTTTCAGCTCTTTTATAGTAGATATTATAGAAATCTTCATTTTTGAGCAAATAGTCATAAGCGTCTTTTCCAAACAAATAGTTATAGACATCTTCAAGGCTTATAAAAACAGTATAGCCAGATTTGTATTGGTTGCATACGATCCGTGATAGTTCATTTGGACGGAAATCAGCAATCAAAGCTAAACGAGTCATGGCTCTCAAAAGAGAATTTTGGAAATCTTGTTGGCTTTGTTTATAGTTATAAACATCCTTATAAGGTTCACATAGTCTATATTTTGCAATGTCAAACAAATGCTTAATCAATTCCAAACGTTTTTCGTTTTCACCTTTAGTCAACGGTCTTGGAAGCGTCGGACGAAGCTGTTTGAAAGCGATAAAGTTTCTAAAAACTAAACCAACTAAAGATACTTCAACTAAAAGAATAGGCAACCAAATTCCGAGATATACTGAAGAACCAATGGTAGCTACTTGAATAAGTAAAGCTCCTATCCCAAACCACATCATTTGAGAAAAATGCCCAATACGGAAGCGTTGATAAATGTAATGACGGTGTTTTAAACAAACCATCACTAAATAATAGCAAAGAATCAATAAGGCAACTGAAGCAACAAGCCCAACAACTTTTTCTGGATGACTGTTTGCCCATTCTACTAAAGTTTGAAAGGCGTTCATGCAAGCAAGGTAAATAGCGTTTGCGCAATCACCTACAAAACGAATGACTTTGCTAATAATAGGAGAAATAGAATTTCTAATTGAAATTAAGAAAAATACTCCAAGTCCCAATGCTACAAACTTCGTAACAGTTTTTGCTTCACTAAAGAATTTTTCTATTTCTTCTCTTAGAGGGGACGTTGGTACTCCTCTTCTAAATTTTCTTTTTTTGTTTGTTATATCTGGTTTCATAATTTTTTTCCTCATTTTTTTATTTTTTTATAAAGACGCTTATGAATCGGAATTACCAATAGTTAGAGTTAGATTTTTGATTTAATTGTTTACGATATTTGTATAAAATCCACAAAAACACTTTTTCAAAAACGGTCTAAGTAATCTTCTCTTCCTCTGTATCTCTCTTCAACATAATAATAAATTCCGTCCCAATTTATACAAGGGTTATCCATGTTTTCTTTAACAATTTTTTCAAATTCTTCTTCTGTAACTGTTTCAATATCAAAACCTCCATCACCATTACCATCATATTTTTTTCATCATAATTCGTAATGTATTGTATTAGAATATACATGTCGTGGTAATAGACGTACAAGCGTTCCCAATCAATATTTTTAGATTTTTGCAACACTGTTGATAGTTTTCTGTAACCATCTTGTTCAAGGTAGTCCCATCTATCTTTACCAACATGATAGAAATTGATGAAATTACAACGCATAGCATTTTCTATAAAGTCAGGGTAAGTTCTTGCCATAACAACCTCCTTATTCAAATTTATCCAAAAAGTCACTCAAATAATTTTGAGGGGGAGTAAAGTGCAAATAAACATGCTCTAGTTCTTCCTGCGTAAAAATAGAAAGGGGAGATGGAATTAAGAATTTAATTGTGTTTTCAATCCATTCCTTGTTATTCCCACGAAGTTCTGCGCGTGAACGGAAAACTCGTTCAGATGCTACTATCGGCAGCGGTTTGACGTAGTGGACATCATACCCCATAGCAATAATCCCTTTTACAATCTCAGGGTTTTGAGCTGTAAAGACATACTTGTATTTGCCACTTTTTACAGCTTCGTCAATAGCTTTCAAATAGTCCTCAAGACCATTTTCTTTGCGCGTGCGGTTAGGAATACCTTTGAACTCTTCAGAACTCAAGTGTTCATAACCAATTCTGTCAAATAGAAAATCTGAACTCTCTAAATCCAAAGCAGTGTTTGGATGCTGATTAGCGTAATAGGTTTTTCCCATGCAGGGGAAGGCTAAAATGATTTTAGTCATCTTGCTCCCCCTCTTCTTTACAAACAAATTCCAGTGTTTGCAGCAAAAACTCATGAGGGGATCCGCCCTGGCTCACTTGTTTAGCAATAATGCCGTGGATCACTCTACCTTGCTCAAAACCTTCAATCACAAATTCTTTTGCATCAAGAACTTTATCAATTCGTCCCAACTCTTTTTCGATTACACTTCCTTGTGATTGAAAAAGGTCATTCTCGTAAACTTCTTTTCCACAAACAATAGTAATTGACAAAGATTGTATTTCGCTATCATTGTAAGAGTCATCTTCAATAACTCTTCGTAAGCGCCAAATGAGTGTAGGTTTTTCTTCTGTTTTTTGAATTAACTTATTGCGAAGATAAACATAAAGCTCATCTAAATTTTGAAATTCCATTTCTATTTCCTCTTTCTTTTGCGTTCTGAAAATTCTTTTTTAACAATAGCAAGCAAATTATGGTCGTATTCGTAAATCCAATGGACTGCATCTTTATCTTTATCATCCAATGAAAATAAAACTTGTTTCGCCTTCATTGAAATATTGTAGCTATCAACTAATGAAAAGTTACCTTTAATCGAAGTTACATAATTCATCAATAAAGGATTGAAGTGTTCTTCGCTATCAAAATAAGCAATTCGAAAAGTACCAACAGCTCCTCTAAAGTTTTCTAGCGGAAGCTTGATGTCAGAAGCTTCAACAAAAATTCCATTTACAGAAGTAAACTTCTGAAGTTCACCTAGCGACAACATTTCTCGAACAGTGTACCAAAAATTAGGTTTTCAAATGATGACGAAAAACTCTTCTTTCCTCACGACAAGCATGATAACTCCCAATAATGTAGTTACCAAAATCATCAAAATGAGTAACAGCTAATTTATAAAGAAAAATCTGTTTATTCCACTCACAATAATCAGAGAGGTTGTAGCCGTTTTTCGGATGATAGGTTTCTTTTAATAGATTTAAAACCTGAATCATAGTTTTAGTATTTAGCAGGATTTCACGAGGAGAAAAATCTTTCAACAAAGATAAATCCCCTTTATCTTCATTAGGAATCGTCTCATCTTCAAGCAAAACATCAATTTTCTCAGCAAACGTTGTCCGTTTTACTCCACGATAATCAATTTGGTACTCCCAATCTTCATCAGGAATAGAAATGCAATCACCATTTTCTAATTCTTTTAAGTATTCATCAATAGAAATGCTTCGCCAATCAGCTTCAGCCAACATTTCAGCAACCATCTCCATATACTGAGTATCAGGTTCTTTTCCGTATTCGTCATAAGGCGGAATATAAATAGTTACCTTTACATTATTCTTCCCTTTTGTAGTTTTTGTTTCACGGATGTTAAACACAAAAACAAATGGAACATACCTTGGACTAACAGTGTTACGAGTCACTTCTTTCATTTTTAACTTTTATCCTTTTTGTTTTCATTTATAATAATATTTTATCACAAATAAACGCTAATGTCAAGTGTAATAATTATTTTTTTTCGCTTTATATAGAAATTCATATTTTTTTACAAAAAAAGGTTGACTTTCATTTTTTTATTTGTGATATACTTTTATCATAAAATATTATCTAATGATGAGCGAAAGGAACGTATTAACGTATGGAACAATTGAATCCAACTCAAAACATTGCAATTGACTTAATTATTCTTGGTTTTGATAAAGAAAAGGAAGTCGTTAAACTATATGCCCCAAAACGAGAACTTGATTTCTTAAAAGGACAAAGAGCTTTGCCAGGAGTGTTGCTTAAACACGGAGAAAGTATCTCTGATGCGGTAGAGCGAACTATTACTACTAAAACTCCACTTGATTTAACTACGTTAAAATCATACACCTTGCAAGAACTCCCTGCCCAAACCAACCCTGACCGAGACCCACGAGGTCATGTGGTGTCTATTCCTATTTTAGTCATTACAAAACTATCAAGTGAAGATGTTAATAATGACCAATGGTTAGATTTCAACCAAGGATTGGAACTTGCTTTTGATCACAGTCGAATGGTAGATTTATCTTATGAATTGTTGGCTAAAAACATAAAAGAAACACCGCTACCACTATTGATGCTGGAAGGTTTAATTCCGCTAGAAGATGCGCGAAACATCATTTCTCATTTTGATGGTAGTTTTAAAGAAATGTACTTGTCAAACTTTAAAAAAGTTTACCCAACAGAAAAATTCTTAGAAGAAACAAATGAAACTCCAAAAGTAAAAACAAAAAGGGCGACAAGTAAAAACTTTATAAAAGTAAACGAAAAAAATCTATTAAAAAAACATTTTTTTAAAAAAAGAAGGTGATTTATATGCTGTATCTTAATGATAATGAGGTGAAGTTTATTATTTTACCTAACCAAGAAAAAAGGTTAGACCTTCCTTTAGAATTTATCAATAATTTGCATGAGAATATCGTGCTATGGACTTACGAGACTGACGCTTCTATTTTTGAATTACTCCTATTTGATGAAGTAATGGCAAAATTAAAACAGCGTTACAAATTAGTCATTGGTTATATGCCTTATTCTCGAATGGATCGCGTTCATGAGGCAAACACTGCTTTTTCTTTGAAAATCATTACCCAATTGTTGTCAGAACAAACATCTGCTTTAGAAGAAGTTTTTGTCTTAGACCCACACTCTCCAGAAACTCTCGCTAAATTCAAAGAGTTTGGAATGAAAGTTCAAGAAATTGATTATTCTTTAGCTGCCGAAGTAATGGAATTTGCAAACGTTAATTTGGATGAAACATGGATTGTTTTCCCAGACAAGGGAGCAGCAAACAGATATGATTACTACAAATATCCAAATGTTATCATTTGTGAAAAAACTAGAAATTTTGCGACAGGGGTTATCGAAAGTGTAAAAGTAGAAACACATTCAAAAACTTTTATCACAAAAGAGATGAACCCAAACTTAATTGTTATTGACGATTTATGCTCTTACGGTGGAACTTTTGTTAAAGTTCTAGAAGCTATCGAAAAACATCCTGACATCAATTTTGACGAAGCGTGGCTGATTGTCACGCATGCTGAAAAAGCAATGGAGGAAGGAAAGGTTTTAGAAAAATACGATAAAATTTTCTGTACCGATTCTATTTCTGTCCCTGCTGGCTCAAAAGATATGACAGTGGAAAAATTTACTGAAGATGTTACTGTCTACTTTAAAAAGGTAAAAAGACATTGTAAAAAAATAGCAAATAATATCCCAAAAATAACAAATGTTTTCGAACGTTTGTTATTTTGAAAAAAATGATTTTTTTCTATTGCTTTTTCTAATTTATTTATGATATACTTTTATCATAAAAAGATAATTATAAAAAGGAGCATATTTCATGAAAAAATATTTGAAACAATTCGCAAAATCAAAAATCTTTGATTTCCTTGGTGTTATGCTTGTTGTTGGTATTGCTATTGCATCAGGTTATCTAAACTCACGATTAGATAAATTTGTAGATTGGGGTCCGTGGACTGCACTCGTACCATTTGGTCTTATTTCAGTCACAAATGTTGGGATTTCAATGTTATCTACTCGTTTCACAGGTAAATTGAGCAGATGGGGGAATTACCTTGGTATCCTAAATACTGTATTATCAGGTGCTATTGATTATATCCTTGGGAACAAAGCTGCAATCATTACTTATCCAGTAACGTTCTTGATTTACACGTTTGCAATCAAAAAATGGCAAGAATCTCAAGAAGGTAAACCTAATACTAGAAGCAAAACTCAAACTAAGCTAATCGCTACTATTGCTACAATCACAGCTTTTGTATTTGCTTACATCACAAATTACATTGGTTACGGTGGAAATATGAACCCACTGGCTTATGTAACTACAATTGCATTTGCACTATCTCTTGTTGCTAATGTTTTCAATGCCTTGAAACTAACAACCCAATGGGGTTTCTGGTTAGTTTATAACATTATTCAACTCATTAAAGCAGGTATTCAAGGAAATTTTGCCAATGTTGGAAAATACATCTTCTATATCATCAACTCAATTGGCGCATTATTCGTATGGGATGACCAAGAAAGGAACTAAAATTTATGTCAACTACAACACCAATTTATCTTGCAACCGACTTTTATAAATTGTCACACCGTGAACAATATCCTGAAGGCACAACTGTTGTATATTCAACTTTGACACCTCGTTCAAACAAATACGCTCCGTGGTCGAATGAAATTGTCGTATTCGGATTACAGTATTTCATCAAAGAATATCTCATTGAACGCTTCAATAAAGAATTTTTCCAAGTTCCTCTTGAAGAAATCGTAACAACTTATGAAAACTTCGTTAAACACACTCTTGGTAAAGAAGAGGTTTATACAGAACATCTTGTTCAACTTCATAACTTAGGCTACCTACCAATCAAAATCGAAGCTCTTCCTGAAGGGACGCTTGCACCAATGCGATGCCCAATCATGACTATCCAAAATACTGAACCTGAGTTTTTTTGGTTGACTAATTTCCTTGAAACTATTCTATCAACAACAATCTGGCAACCAATTACATCAGCTACACTTGCTTATCAATACCGTAAGGTTCTTGATAATTATGCGATTAAAACAACTGGTTCAACAGCAGGCGTTGAGTTCCAAGGACATGATTTCTCACTTCGTGGAATGTCTTCTGAACAATCAGGTATGGCTTCAGGCATGGGGCATTTGACCTCATTCCAAGGAACTGACACTATCCCTGCTATCTTTGGCGTTCACAAATACTATGGCGCACCACTTGATTTTACAACAGGTGCTTCTATTTCAGCCACAGAACACAGCGTTATGTGTTCATACGGACAAGCCGATGAATTAGAACTTTTTAAACATCTTCTTGTAGATGTTTATCCAACAGGTTTGTTCTCAGTTGTGTCTGACACATGGGATTTCTGGAAAGTTGTTACAGAATACTTGCCAACTCTTAAAGATATTATTATGTCTCGTGATGGTAAGTTGGTTGTTCGTCCTGACAGTGGAGACCCAGTTGATATTGTAGCTGGTACAAAAGAAAAAGGGGAAACTCCAGAAGAAAAAGGCTTGATCGAATGTTTGTGGGATACTTTTGGCGGAATTGTCAACGACAAAGGTTATAAAGTCCTTGATAGCCATATTGGAGCTATCTATGGAGATTCTATCACTTTGGACAGAGCTGAAGAAATTGCAGCACGCCTAGAAGCTAAAGGATTTGCCTCAACAAACATTGTCTTTGGTATCGGTTCATTCTCTTACCAGTACCACACTCGTGACACATTTGGATTCGCTGTAAAAGCAACCTATGCAGTTGTCAATGGGGAAGAGCGTTTGCTATTCAAAGACCCCAAGACGGATGATGGAACAAAACGCTCTCAACGTGGACGCATCGTTGTTGCTCGTAAAGCAGATGTCTTAGCGGAAAATCCTGGTTTTGATTTTTCAACATTGACAGGAGACCAATCAGATAATAACCTTTTGTGGAAGGATGGTCTTTATGAAGCTGAAGCTTATTATTCAGATTGGAACGCTCTACAAACAGTTTTCCTAAACGGACAATTGTTGGTCGATGAAAACCTTGCTACGATTCGTGAACGTTTAGCAATTGCAGAATAAAACACTTTGGACTATGGTATATATACCATAGTCCAATTTTTGCAAAACAACTCAAAACATGATAAACTAAAAACGAAATCAGCAATAGACAATCTTACGAGACCTATTTGCGGAAAGCACCTCTAAGCAATTGCGAGGTGTTTTTTGTTTTTGTAAAAATAGTGTTTATATTGACAAATGATTGATTTTTTCTATCTTCGCGATAGTGAACCACCCCTCCCTAAACTTCGTTAAGAGGGAGGAGCTTCTTGGGTAATGTGCTGACTTAAAGGGTAGGTGACTAGCCTCCAGAGGTTACACAAGTGGACCAAGCTATCTCCGTAGTTCCTACGGTTCTAAAATTAGTTAGGCTAGACCCAATCCTTCTTTGAGGATATTGAGACTAGCGTTAATGTCACGGTCATGGTGAGTACCACAACTCTCGCAAGTCCACTCACGGATAGAAAGAGCTTTCTTTCCTGAGCTTACTCCACAAGTAGAACAGAGTTGGGAAGAGGGAAACCAACGACTGATGGTCACAATCTTCTTCCCATACCAGTCTGCCTTGTAGTGAAGTTGACGGACGAACTCACGCCAAGAGGCATCTCCAATGGCTCTCGCTAAGTGATGATTCTTCATAAGATTGCGACTTGCTAAATCCTCGATACAAATCACATCGTGGTTCTTGATGAGGTTTGTACTGAGTTTGTGTAGGAAGTCTCTTCTTTGATGGGCAATCTTCTCATGAAGCCGAGCTACTTTCAATTTTTGTTTTTGATAGTTCGAAGACTCAGAAAGTTTGATACCTTTTTTCTTGGCAAGAAACCCTCGCCTAGATAAAATCTTTTGTTCCTTAGCTAACTTCTTGGATAGAGAGGTAAGAAACTTGGGATTGCTAATTTTCTCTCCAGTTGAGAGAATAGCGAAGTTCTCTAATCCTAAATCAATCCCTAAAGCTGAATCTGTCTTAGAAAGTGGAACAATTTCTTCTTCACAGAGAATAGAAATAAAATACTTACCTGTCGCTGTCTTTGAAATGGTGGCACTCTTAATCAAGCCTTTTGGTTGGCGATGAGCTTTTACCTTCACCCAGCCAACTTTTGGAAGCTTAACCTTTCCATCTAAGAGAGCAATCGTTCCTTTTTGGTTATTAGTTCGATAAGATTGAGCTGCTTTCTTCGATTTGAAATTAGGAAAGCCGAACTTAGATTGGAAGAAAGATTTATAGGCTTTATTCAAGTTTAATTGAACGTTAGCTAGAGCTAAACTATCCACTTCTTTTAACCAAGGGAAGTCTTTCTTATACTGAGCAGGAGTGTTCTTTAAAGCTTCACCAGTCTCCTCATAATGAGCAATCCTGTCAGCTAACATCTGATTCCAAATAAAACGCGAACACCCAAAGGTTTTCTCAAAGAAAATCCTCTGTTCAAGATTAGGATAGAGGCGGAATTTATAAACTTTTTGTCTTATCATCTTTTGAACTTTGTTCCTTAATGTATTGTTCAATCACTTCGATGGGCGCACTTCCACTTGATAAGAGACAAAACGAGCGAGACCAGAACATATCTTGCCAGAGCTGTTCTCTCATAGAGGGAAACTCTTTCTTCAAAATTCGGCTACTTGCCGACTTGTAAGCATTGATAAACTTACTCAGTTCTGTCTTTGGCTGAGCCTTGAAAAGAATGTGAACGTGGTCTTGGTCATGATTCCACTCTAAGACCTCAATTTTGTAGGCAGGAGCAATCGCCTCAAATAAAGCTCTTGCTCTCTCAGAAATCTCATCATCAAAAACTGATTTTCGATACTTTGTAACCAAAATCAAATGGTAGTGAAGAGAAAAAACTGAATGAGCATTAGTATCTAAATCCATTGATAAACCTCTTTTTCTGTTTTTTTATAACTGAATATATTTTATCACAAAAAAATAAGAAAACTTCCATCAAAAAGTTTTCTAATCAAAAAAATAATTTCTACCGCTTAGTTCCCAATAACCTAAGAGGTGGGGAACTAACACGGAGTTTGTTAAAATAAAGATTGCTTAATAGCAGTCATTTTTAATAAAAAAACATTTTTTTATTGACAAATGTTATGATTTGTGATATTATATAAACATAGCGTTGGCAGTAACAAATAGAGCATAACCCTACATACAGCAACTTTTTTCTTAATCATTTTTTGCTGAATAAAAGAACCGTAGAGTGGCTGGCTAACGTTTTTATCGGCATCTTCTCATAACTCTACATACAGCAACTTTTTCACTCAATAGGAATAACTGGCTGTCAAAACCAAAAAGTAGGGTGGAAGGAATGTCGATTTTAATTTTGTAAAAAATATAAAAAGGATGGTGTAGAAATGACAGCTTCTACTGGTAATTCTGTTCTTGATGGAATCATCAAAGACTCCAGCAAGACTTTGACGGAAAATGGGGATGTAGCTTACACAACAACCCAAAACAATAACTTAGATTTCTTTTTTGGCGCTTCGCTTTTCAGAGGCAACGATGAAAAAGCTGTTCAAGCGTTTATCAAAGCTTATACACAAGATAAGAACTTGGCAGTGAAGAACCTTTTTTATCTTCGCGACATCAGAGAGGGGCAAGGACTTCGTTCTCCATTCAGGGCTTGTTTAGCATGGCTTGCAAAAGAAAATCCAGAACTTGTAATCAATCTTCTTCCAAAGTTTGTAGAATACGGACGTTGGGATGACATTTTGTTCCTTGGACTAAAAACAGAAGGTTTCGATGAAACTCTTATTTTGAAAGTTGAAGACTTTGTAAGAGAGCAATTTATCAAAGATTCACTTACTCTTTTGGAAAACAAAATTGCTGAAGAACAAGGTGAAAAAGTTAAACCAATTTCTCTTCTTGCAAAATGGATGCCTAAAATCAACAGTAAGTCTCCAGCAGTTCGTAAGCTGGCTTATCGCTGGGCTAACATTCTAGCAGGCGGAGATAAAAAGCTTTACAGAAATGCTATCCGAGACCTTCGTGAATCTCTGAAGCTAGTTGAAACAGCTCTTGTAAAGAAAAAATACGACTCAATCACTTACGAGCATGTTCCTGGTCGTGCTATGAAGAAGTATTCAAAAGCATTTGATCGCAACGATGGAAAGCGTTACAAATCTTACCTTGAATCTCTTCGTACTGGGGAAAATGAAGTTGGTTTAGAGAAGTTGAAACAACGTTCTAAAAACCTTTTCCCTTATGAAATTCTCATTCAATCTAAAAATGGGGAAAGGGAAATGTCCGAATTGTTGTGGACTGCTATGCAGGAACAAAATCCAAATCTAGGACAAAACAGCATCGTTGTTTATGACAGCTCTGGTTCAATGAGCGTTACCGTCCCTCAGACAAACAATGTAAGGGTTATTGATGTAGCTCAATCTCTTGCAATCGCATTGGCAGAAAAAGCAACAGGTCCTTTCAAGGATAAGGTGATTACTTTCTCACGAAACCCAAGGTTTATTGATTTAGATGGTGCTACTTCTTTACGCGACAAACTTCAACGCTTGCGAGGCTTTAGCATTGCTGAAAACACCGACATTTCCAAATTGTATGACTTAATTTTTGAAGCTTCTCTTGCTGCAACAAATCCAGAAGATTACTTGAAGCAAGTCATTATCGTAACAGACTGTCAATTTGACGCTGTTGCTTCTTATCAAGGAGTTACATACGATAAGTCAACTTATGATGTTGTGAAACAGAAGTTTGTGGATGCAGGGATTCCAATGCCTCAAATGGTTTACTGGAACTTAAATGCTCGCACATTTACCATTCCTTCAGTGGATATTGAAAACGTTGCGTTGATTTCAGGTTTCTCAACAAATATCGTGACCAGCCTTACAAAAGGTCTAACAGGAGAAGATATTATGTTGGATGCTTTAAGCAAATACAGCTTCGTGGATGATGAAGTAATGTAAAAACCAAAAAAGAAACCTTATATTTGTAACGCAGATTTTGTTACGATATAAGGTTTTTATATTAGTTGAAAGGAAGTGATAAATATGGATACAATGATACTACAAGGTAGTACAAACAAAGCTAAAATTTTCACTCACAACATTGAAGAAAATGCTATTGGTCAAATCATAGGGATGCTAAATGAGCCAATTACAAAAAACACAACAGTTGCAATCATGCCTGATGTCCACTATGGAAAAGGCTCGACTGTTGGAACTACCATTAAGCTCCCTGATAATAGAAAAGATTGGAAAGTCTGCCCTAATGTCGTAGGAATTGATATTGGCTGCTCTATGAGAGCTATTCGCTTAGATATTACAGACGTTGACTTAGAAAAGTTAGATGAAGTTGTCACTAAAGAAATTATAACTGGGAGAAAGCATCTTTCAAAACCACTATGTAACGCAAAAGAAATCAAAGCATTGTTATCAAACTTGTCTTTCAAATTGACAAATGAACAGATTTCTCAAGCGATTCATTCTTGTGGGACTTTAGGTGGAGGAAACCACTACGTTGAATTAGGGAAGTCTCAAGATCAGCAATATTGGCTAACAGTTCACTCAGGGTCAAGAACATTGGGTATAGCTGTTGCTACTCATCATAGCAATGTAGCCCTTACTCAAAATAGCGATGTAAAAAACAAAAAATTCTCTTATTTAGAAGGGGATTTGCTACAAGATTATTTGAATGATTTAGATATTGCCCAGAAGTTTTCAACAATTTCTCGTAAGATCATGCTCTATAAGATTGCAGAAAAAATGAATTGGAAATCATTGATGAATTTGAATCCATGCACAATTACATTGATCTTGAGCAAGGTATTATACGAAAAGGCGCTACTTCAGCTCAATCTGGAGAGCGCTTGATTATCCCTCTTAATATGCGTGACGGTTCGATTTTTGCCACAGGAAAAGGGAATCCTGAATGGAACTTCTCAGCCCCTCATGGTGCAGGTAGGAAGTTGTCTAGGGGTGTTGCAAAGAACTTTATATCTCTTGATGAATATAGAGAAACTATGAAAGGAATATACAGCACTTCTATCACCCAATCCACTTTAGACGAATCTCCTTTTGCATACAAAGAATCACAAGAGATTATTGATGCAATTGCTGACACGGTAACTATCGACATGCTTGTAAAACCGATTTACAACTTCAAAGCTCACTAGTAAAAAGAAAGGAACGCCAAATGTCATACGATATAGACTTACTTGACCCTATCACAAAAGAGATTATTGAAATCAATGATGCTCATTTTCTACGAGGTGGAACTTATAAAATAGACGGTTCTAAAGAACTATCTCTAAATATAACCTATAACTATTCAGCGATTTTGCGTCAGGTGATTCAACCTGAAGATACTCCTTCTGAATATAAGACAGGTATCCGCTCACTCTATGGAATGACTGCTCTTGAAACAATCCCAATTTTGGAAGTTGCAATCTCAAATCTCAAAGATAATGTGGTTAATGATTACTGGCAACCAACCGAAGGAAACGTCAAGCGAGCTTTAAATAATTTACTAACAATGTGCAAAATGCGTCCAGATGCGATTATTGATGGAGACTAAAAATGGAACAGATTTTACAATTTATAGGGCAAAACAAATATGTTTTAATAATTGGCTTTATTGCGTTTATCATTCAATTCAAAGGATTAGCATACCTAATGCAAAACAGCAAATCTGACTTTTCATATTCAGGACATAAATACACATACTATGAAGGAACTCTTGGTAAAACAATATTAGCAATATTAGCATGCGCTTTAGGAATTACAATAATCTTTGGTTGTTGTATTTACATTAAAAATCAATTAAAAGAAAGGTTATAAAATGGAATCACTAATTTCACATCTATTCAAAAACCCCAACAAATCTTAGTCTTCTAGTTTTCACAAGTTTTATCATATTTGGGTTCATATTAACGTTCACAGCCATTCATCTAGTTGAAGAAGAAAAAGAAAAGCAAAGATAAAACTATAAAATTTTTCTATAAAAAAAGCACACTTTTCTTCACTGGATTACTTATTTATATACTGTCACCAATTGGATTAGTTTGGTATAAAGTCAATCAATATAAACAAATTACAACCAACAAAGAATATACCCTAACAAAAAAACGGTAAAAATTCTTATGGTAGAATCAAAAAAATGAATTTTTACCATCAACTGAATTGGAAATTATCAATGAAGATGACAAACGTATTCAAGTAAAATCCGATAACAATCTATACACTATTGATAAACAATCTGAAGAAATAAAGAAAAAAATAAAAAGACTGTTTTATAAGCAGTCTTTTTTTCTACCAATCATAATTTTCGAGAACTTTATGCTCAGGGTATTTCTTGTTGTAATCAGATAATTTCTTTTTGAAATCAGGAACGCTGTTTATTACTTGAACTAGGAAAAAGCTATTCAACAAGTAATCGCCTCCCTTTTCATCAAAAATTTGAGCAAATTTTTCTTCGTTAGCAAGCCTTTGAGGCAAGCTATTCGCAAAAGCTTTGATCGGAGCGTATCTCTGAGTTTTCTTAGAATATTCCATGATTCCTACTGAACTTTTATTACTTAGACGATAAGTCATTTTAGCTTCATAAAGGACTCCACGATTAGTGGCAGAGTATGCTCCTACAATGCGGATATTTGTAAGTCCATACTTACCTGCACGCGCACGAACCTTGTTACTTACTTTTCCTCTATACAAAGACGATTTACCTACGAAGTAAATAATATCTCCGAATAAGATAGTGTTCAGACGATGGTCCTCACCTTTTTGAATATCATCCAAATCTAACCAGATATGAGAATCAATATTTCTTTCCGTAGGGAAGTCTATGGTTTTAATTTTTTTTGCAAAAGGGTCTCCAATGACCTCTCCTACAATTCCTGGTCGAGCAACTAGCAATTTATATCGCTGCCCAAAACGCTTCACCATGACAGCCACTCCAGAACATAGAAGAAACTTATCACTGTATTCTTGAAGGAACAATCTCGCTTTAGGAGGCGTTCGTCCAAATTCACTGGAAATAACTCCCTCAAGACCTCTATAAATGTTGGTCAAGTGAGTTGCGACAGTGTGCATTTTATCTCCCTCTTGCTTTAGAAAGTGGTTGATATAATTAGACATGTCTTGTTTTACAGTCTCAGGTGTCCATTCAACAGCAGTTGGATTTAACGGTGCGTTCTTCTTCTTTAGCGCGTGAATTTTTTGCTTTTTTGATTTTGCCACTTATACTTCTCTCCTTTCTAATGTCTTTTTTGTTTTTTTGAGATTTTATAGACCTAGCATAAGCTTTTCAACTTCTTCCAAAGTCTCCTTAGATACTTGGATAGCAGCGAGTCCTTTTCGATAGCCTGACTCTCGTTTAAATCCGATCAGTCCTTCAGGGGTTGTGAATTGGATACGGTGGATAGGCAGGTTCACTTCTCCTCCATGTATGCTTTCTACTTTGAGATATTTTTTTGGTTTATTCATAATCTTCTTCTTTCTATTTATGAATGAATAAGTTCTAGTAATTGTAATCAAAAGCTAAATACTTATGATTTTGTAAAGGAATATAAATTGTTCCTTGATAATAATCTTCGTATCCTGACTGTTTGACAAAATAAAGAATTTTCCCAGAAAAATCATCAACAGCTTCAAAACCGTCAGGAAGATGCTTTTCAATTCGATAAGCTCGTTGATTATCTAAATCTCCAGATGAATATTCCAGCATAGAATCTTTCATCAATAGACGAGTAAATGTAAATAAACTTTTACAGTCAGATAAGATAGAATTTGCAGTTTTACCTGTCAATGTATAGACAAGCTCTACATTCTTCGTTTCTTTATTGTAAGAGTAAGTAAATATTCCTCCTTCATAGTCTTGTCTGAAGTGCAGGGATGAATACCTACGGACTAAATTTTTGATATTTTTAGGCAATGAAGCGTACACGCGCTTCTTATTTTGTCGTTTATTCATTTTAGATTACCTATGTTTATGGGGTCATTGTTAAAAAGCTTTTAGGTAGTTTAGCTGAAAGTTTTTCGATGGTTTCATCATCGCAGTAAACAATTCCTTTGCTGTAAATTTTAGACATAAGACTTCTGCTTTCTGCATTGTTAAGCAACACCCATTCTGCACTAGGTCGAATGAAGATATAAATAGAGCCTTCAGAAATCACATAGACTTTATATTTATTTTGTTTTGAATGACCTACTTGAAATAACTTCTTTTCTTTAGAAAGAACTTGATTAACAATACTTGTCTTTTCGTCTTCATTTAACCACTCTTGTACTGAAGAGATTTTGTCCAGTGGATAGCCATATAAATCATAACGTCCATTGCGAATAAAGGAAGCATCAGAAAGGCTTAATTTTGTATGGTTACTGATGATTTTATCATGGTAAAATTGTTCTTTTAAGCTAAGAATATGATTGATCTTGTCCATGTCTAGAATTTCTACAAGGTTATCCTTAGAAACATCTTCTAAAGGAAGTTCTTTTAAAAGGGACTGAAGTTCTTTATCTCCATCAATCCATTCTTGAATAGATGCTGCATTTCTAAGCTTAAACTTCCCAAAATAGTGTTCACCTTTTCGATAAAGGGAAACTGTGGCGCGTGTGATGATTGTGTTTTTTTCAATCATATTGCCAGGGATTTTAGGGTTCATTAAAACTGTTTTTACTTCTTGTAAGTTGATTTTCATAAGTATATTCCTTTCTTATTTTTACTTCTAATCGTTGTCATTAGTTAATGGAACTGTGATAATCTTATTGCGGCTGACAGAATCATAAATGATGGCATCTTGGTAGCCCTCCCACATGGTGACTAAGTTTAGACGAAATACAGGATATGTTTTGGTAAGTTGTTCAAAAGCGTCAATGAATAATTGTTTATATTCTTCGTAATCCTCTGTATCAATCGTTCCGTTGATAGTCAATGTTGCGCTATTGTGAACGAGGATTTGTTCCCCATTTTCAAAATTATCCAGACTAGTACCTGGTCCATGAGCATGATTTTGGAAGCAACGAATGTCCAAGCCCAATGGATGAAAACCCTCAAATGAAATTTCATCAAAGATTTCTGGGTTTTGTTTTGTGAATCCTTGAAGAATGTTTTTAAACACTGTAATAACATTTTTACATTCTGTGTTGATTCTGTGGTTTGCCTCCTTAGTTGTTTTGGAATCTCTGATTGCTTTTGAATCCCTGATGTAAATCATAGCAGTTCCGTTAATATCAAACCATTCAGTCATTTTATTCTCCTTTGTTATTCATATTTTTAATTTTTTCAAGATGCTCATCTGACACATGCTGACCGTAACCATTCACTTGCAAGAATAGTTCGATTTTTTGTTGCATAGGCATATTTGTCAATCCTACTTTGTGGTCATAATATTTGATTTCTTTATAAACCATTGGGACATAGTTGAAGATACTAATATCTGAACTATTCAAATCTTTGTAGTAGAGACTTTCTACCTCAAAATTCCCACGGACATATTCAAGAATAGCTGTAAGACGCTGTTTACCATCTAAGATTTCCATTCTTGCTTTACGTTTAGTTGGGTTGTAGATGAAAATCGGTTGAATTTCAGCTTTCCCTATCATCAAAGCTTTGATAAACGCTTGTTTTTGTTCTGTTGTCCATACCAATTCTCTTTGATATTCAGGGTCAAAATCATATTCCCCTTCAGCGTACATGTCCAAAGCTACCCAAGCTAGATGTAATGGTTATTACAGTCAAATCATCAAACAAAGTCTTGTTCTTCAAATTGAGAAAGAATGATTTTCCTTCATCTCGTTTGCAATGATGGATTCGCTGGATCATTTTTAATTTATCAACAACTTTTCTATCCCCTTCAAAAATAACAAAAATATCTTCTCCGTTCTCTACAAATTCAGAGATAATTTTTTCTTCTTTTTCGCCATCGACAAAAACTTTATTACCAATTGAAAATTCTCCAGCCTCTTTGATAAAGCCTAATGATGTAAAGAATGATTCAAAAATATAATCATTGAACTCCAGCATTTTTTCCTGAGTTTTAGGAGAAGTTTTCTTATCACCTGTAATCTTCGCTTTTACTTGATTGTAATATCGTGGGCGAAGTTCAGGATACAGCTCCAATACACGTTGAAATTGCTTATTTTCTGTCTTGTTTAGTCCTTTTGCATATTCCTCAAACATTTTATTTTCCTCTTTTACTTTTTTGTAATAATAGTATATCATAAATAAATTAGAATGTCAAGTCAGATATATAAAAATGATTTAATTTGCAATGAAAAAGCCTTGCAAACACAAGACTTTTATTTTTTACAAATCTGACACATCTTTGATAATACCGCAAGCATTATACTTTTTGAGAGGGTATTTCTTTACAGGAACACCCTTCTCTTTAGCAAGTTGAATGATTGGACCGATAAATTCTGATTTTGCATCCTCTCGAATCAATACCACTTCAGGAACTCGACGCAACAAAACTCGAATAGTTTCACCTAGCCCTGGTTTGACTTTGTTAATGTCATCAATACCAAACTCAGAGGCAATAGCTTTAACTTCGTCAATTCCTTTAAACTCTTCGTTCATGGTGTTAGAGAGTGGTTCTTCTGTAACCGATAGAGATGGGAAATAAGATTCGATTTCATCCAAAAAGTCATTAGATAAGTCATGAGCCTCATTCTCTTTGTAATAAACAGCTCCATGAAACTCCTCATCACTCATTGTAGGCAAGTGAACAGTACGACTAATTAAACCACTGACAGTTGAGTTCAAACAAGCAGATGGAATCAAAAAGTCATTTCTTGTTCCGTATAGCTCAGTTTCTGATGCAGGATCAGATAGAACAGCTAATTCAGGAGATAAACCTTCCACGCCTAATTCATGAACAGCCTCTGCAAGCACACGGTTGATTGCTCCTTTTCCTACCCAGCCATCCACAAATACAATAGAACTTGCTAGATGCTTTTCCAAGATATAGTTAATGGCAGCCTTGTCAAAACCTTTACCACGAATGATAGAGATAGTATAGTGAGGAATATCGTGCTTACGGTTTTCATCAGCATACTTATCGAAATACCGTTTTAACAAAATGCCAACAGGAGTCCCTGCACGCGCTAACGATACAAGAACGATATTGCCTAGCGATTTTTCTTTTAAGATTTTAGATGCAAGATTAACAACTGCTTGAGCAGTCTCTTTTCCTTGAGATGCTAAAGTTTCTTTATAAAGTTTTAAATACTCATCGCTAGGAGCGTACTCTACTGGAAGCATTTCTGAGTAATGCACGCCTGATTGATTTAACTTTTCTCGTTCTTCGGTATCTAGCACAGGCACTTTACCACGAACATCTTGTAGTAGAATCGTCACTTCTTGTTCAGAATATGACGATTGAACTAATTTACTATTTTCCATCTTCTAACAATCCTTTCTGTTTTACAATCACAACTTCTCCGTAAGGAGCTAAATATTCATACATCATCTTTTCGAAAGCTTCATTTTCTTCTTCAACAAACAAAACAAACTGTTCGTACTTCTTCAAATCTTCAAATTCCATGTTGTAAAGATAAGTAGTTCGTCCCCCTTCATAAGCACTGTTTAAAACCGTGCGACAAGAAATGGGATAACCATCGTCCGAACTTGATTCAATAGGGCTTCGAGTTGTTGCTTTCACATCAGCGTTGAACAGGCTTGCAAAACTCATAGGCAAAAACATATTTTCTTCAGTTCCGATAACTAAAGTTTTACGTCTAGGTTTTTTGAGTAGTTTTTTTGAAATTTCATCATCAAGGTTGGCAAACGATGCGTATTTTTCAAAATCGCTCATGGTCATTGGGAGGCGAGGAGTGTTTGTCGCAGATAATTGCAACTCATAATGAGCTTCCCTAATGAATCTATTAAACGTATAACCCTCTGAAATAGAAAATTGAGGTAATTCTTCCTTAATTTTTCCACGAACTAAGTAGGCTGTCTCAACGCCTTTTTCTGCGAATTTTTGTTCATCTGCGTCGTTTTGCCAATTGAGGATAGATGCTACTGCATATTGTTTTCCTGATTGGTATTTTTCAAACTGAGCGATGAAGTTTAAGATGGTGTTCCCAGTTGTAATTTCATCTTCTACAAAAAGAACAACATCATAATCCAAGTTCGGATCAAAATAAAGCTTTTGTGTCGTTGCATGAGAGTGTTCCTCTTCAAAAGAAATGTTGATGAAATCATTCTCAGCAACATTCTCTCTTGTTGTTTGAACGTAAGCGACGACATTTAAAGGAAATTCTTCCTTATAGCGCAAAGCATAAAACATTAAACTTTGAGCTAAAGCTGTTGCTGTTTCTGCAAATCCAACAAGCAAAACTTTCTTATCCACCCAGCCTTTACGAAGGAACAATTGATACACTTCATCTCCTAAAGATTGGTGCATTTCAATAGCATCCACTCCTTTTACAGCGATATGTTTCCCTAACATGGTATTTACAAACAAAAATCACGCTTGGGATTGTTATGACGCTTTGCCATTTTTACAACATTTTTGACAGGCATCCCTAACTTGTTTTCAGTAATATCTACAAAATCATGAACCGTCAACATTTCAATAAATCCCTTCCTTTTCCGTTGCTTTAACACCATAAACATTCGCTTGAGCAATAATTTTTTTAGCCCAGTGACTATGGGTTTTTACTTCATTCATTTTATTTCCGCTATGTCCTTTTGCAACACCGATAAGACCACTGCTCATTCCCATGATGTTCAAAGCATCTTGGTAATCTTCTTCTTCTACAATGTTGCTAGAAGCGATAACAGGTAATTGAACAGGGTGAATAGCTGTTTTTCCGAAGAAGCCATTTAGCTTATCAAGACTTAATTCAAATTGGAGTCCACTCTTCCAAAGTCCATCTTTTCCTTCTGAATCAAAATACTCCCACACTGGTCCAGCTACAACGTAGTTTTTGCTGAAGAAATTGACAATATCTACAAAGCAGTTTGCTACAACTCCGACATCATAAATGGATTGGGTCATTTTGCGACGCATCCCAAAGATATTACAGAAGTCAGTAGCTCCTACTCGAATGTTTAAAATGTTATCGGAAAAACCAGATAGTTTTCGTTGAAGATAACTAAGTTCGGTAATACGATTTTGTTGATACATGATTGACTTACTTTCCAAGATAGGATTGAAGTAAAGTTTTGTAGGCACGGTGTTACGAATATTATCAAAAGTTCGCAAGTATTCAGCAGCATTACTTCGGTCAAATTTAGGGAAATTAAATCCAGTTAAGACACTGAGTAAATCATCCCCCAAGATTTCTTTTAAATCTTTTAATTGTTGTGGATTACGCACGCGCACAAAGATCAATGGTAAATCAGAAACAGAAAGGACACCTTCAGTGAGAGCTTGATGCAATTTAGTCAACGTGTTTTTCAACATTAACACCGCTTCTTCTACCGTATCATCACCAACAGAGTCTTCTAAATCAAGGCAGATAGACTTCATATCAGGATTTTTCTTTTCTAAAATGTCTTGAACGATTTTCATTCTTGTTGCAGGCATATATAAGAGACCCCCAATAGCATATTGAAGAACCTCACGAGAAGAATTTTTATCAAACCCATCTCCCTGGCGAACCATATTGACTTTATCAAATGTGTATTTCATATTTTTCCTCATTATCTTTCTAGAACTAAGCGTTCTAAATCTTCTTTTGATTTTTTTCCAAAACGTTTAACGTTTTTCGTAAAAGTATTCTAATCCACCTTCTTTAAGAAATTTGATGAATTTTTTTTCCAACTCATTTCTTTATAGATGCTATATTTACATAAAGCAAATTTTTCAGGTAGTTCTTTTTCTCTAGGAACGATATGTCCTAAAATTGCACCTGGGCAATTTCGGTTAATCTTCCCTTCTTTCGCTAGTTTAAATAAAGTTTTAGACAAGCTATCATCTTGAACAAAAACATTTCTAAGTATTTGTTCTGCTCCCTCAACAAAAGGAGAAACAATTTTTAGATTTTTATCAGAAGCAAGTTGTTGAGCCTCGCTGCCAAATGGTGAAAAGGCACATCCGTCTAAATGCTTAACAGATAAGTTTAACAACCCCACGTCTAAAATACCGTCTCCTGCAAAATAAAAACAATTGTCTTCCCCAATTTTTTGGATGACATATTTTTCAGCAGCTTCTTTACTGACTTCTTTAGGCATCAAGTAAACTTTTCGTCTTTGAATAACAAATTGCCAGTTAGAATGATTTAACTCAGCCATTTTTTTCTTAACAGCCTCTTGTTCGCCTTCTTTAATCTTTGCGAAGACAAATTTTTCAACGATTACAGCCTTACGCTCTAAAACATCCTGAAAAGTAGAGTTCATCCAATTGACAAAAAACTCATATTCTTCACTTAGCGGATTTGTCACTTTTTCAATATGTTCATTCCACTCTTCTAAGATAGAACCTTTATGCAGGATGATTGACCCATTTCCAACAATAGCCCACTCACATTTTTGAAAAGGTTCAACTCTTTTAAATTCAGCCAGTGTACGAGTAGTCGTAGGAATAATAAAAGATGATTGTTTTTTAACAATCCTTAGAGCCTCTTTTGTCATATAAGAAATGACTTCACCTTTTTTAGATTCAGTCGGAATCAGGTCTTCTCCGTCTTTATAAAAGCGTTTAGAAAAAATCATTGTTCTATCTAAATCTGTTAGCAGATAATGCTGTCTCTCTTTCAAATTTTCCCCTTTTCTTTTTTGTTTTATTATAGTTTATATTGTAACACTTTATTTAATAAATGTCAATAATACTTATTGTAAAAACAAAAAGGATTTATAAGTTATAAATATAAAAAAATAGGAACAAATTTTACTGCTAATTATGTATTTATGTATTGCCAAAAATAAAAAAATAGAAGACTGACAAATTGTCGGTCTTCTATTTTTATGTTAATGCTGATTAGTCTTTGAATGAACCAATCAGTGCTTTACGAATCATATCAACTGGGATGATTAAGAAAGCTAAACCAAGAGCCATTCCGAAGTGTTTCAAGTCCATTGGAACTGTACTAAATACTTCTCCACCAAATTGAATAATCAAAGATTGAACAACTGCAATAGAAGTCATAACATAGATGAAACGTTTGTTCTTTCCAATATGCTCAAACACATTGAAGCCATGACTACGAGTATTTAATGAGTTAAAGATAACTGCATAAATGAAGAACGTGAACATAAATGTTAATACTTCTTTTGAATTATGAAGATCAAACAATTGTTGGAGGTTAAACAAGTTAGCAAGTAACATTGTTGATACAACTGTAATGAACAGTCCTGCAACACCAATAGCTGACTTCATGTATCCTGTAAGAATATTTTCTTTACGTCCAACTGGAGGTCGTTTCATGTAACGCTCAAGAGTAGGTTCTTCACCAAAGGCAAGTGCTGCCAATGTATCCATGATAAGGTTAATCCATAAGATTTGGATGATAGTGAATGGTTCTTTAAATCCTACTAGTGGACCAACGAGTGCAAGGGCGATAGTTGTAACGTTGACAGTAAGTTGGAAGATGATGAATTTCTTAACACTTTCTGTCATAGTACGTCCATAAAGGACTGCTTTTTCAATTGAAGTAAGTGAGTTATTAAGAATAACTACATCAGAGCTTTCTTGAGCCGCTTGAGTACCGTCACCCATAGAGAATCCGATGTCTGCTGCTTTAAGTGATGGAGCGTCATTAACACCATCCCCTGTCATACCAGCAACCAAATCAATTTCTTGAGCTAAGTTTACAAGACGTTTTTTATCAAGAGGAAGCGCACGAGAAACAACTTTAAGGCGAGGAAGCAAAGCTTTTACTTCTTCATCTGATAAGCTTGCTAGTTCATCATGAGTAAGGACAACATCATCTGTTGATTTGTAGATACCTGCCTCTTTTGCAATAGCTACTGCTGTTTCCTTACGGTCTCCTGTAACCATTACAACTGTGACACCAGCTTCATTCATAACACGAACTGTTTCTTTAATTCCTTGGCGGACATTATCACGAATACATACACCAGCAATCAAAGTTTTAACACCAGCAACTTCTTTCACGATAGCAAGAACACGCATAGAACGGTTTGCTTGCTCAATAGAAGCACTATTGAATTTCTCAGCGATTTCAGGAGTGAAATCACCAACACTTCCGTCTTTTTTGATGTACTTAGTAACACCAGAAAGAATAATTTCAGGAGCGCCTTTGATGTAAGTTTCGCCTGAACTTAAAGTTACAGATGCAAATTTAGTTGCTGAAGTGAAAGCTTCTTTAGAAACAATAGATTCACGACTTTCAGGAACTAATCCATTGTTATAAAGGAAAGTCATTAAAGCTCGGTCTGTTTGGTTTGAGTCAATAGCCACGCCATCAGAAATAACAGAGTCGTTATTTAATCCTAAACCAACTTTTAATTCTTCTTTCAGCGATGCAGGAGCAATTTCAAACGGAAGACCTTCAGTATCTCCAGTTGTGTAAGTAGTTCCATCTGCTTGTAGAACATCAACCAGTTTTAAGACACCTTCGGTGATTGTTCCTGTTTTATCTGAGAACAATACATTGATGTATCCTGCTGTTTCAGTTGAAGCAGGTTTGCGGACAAGAATGTTTTCAGCTAAGAGACGACGAGAGTTCATGCTTGCAACCATTGCGAGCATCATTGGGAGTCCTTCTGGTACTGCCATGATAACAATAGTAACAGCATACATAATCAATTGAATGATAAAGAAGAACCAGTTGTCAGGTCTAGCAACAGTATTGATAAGCCCTGATACTAAAATAGCATTAACAACTAAGTAGCCAATTGCTCCACTAGAACCCATGACACCAATTTGTCCAGCCAAGCGAGAAAGTTTTTCTGTTGAAGGGGATTCTTTTCCGTCTTCTTGGATAGCCACGTTGATAGAACCAAGCATAGTGTTGTCACCAATAGTAGTGACTTCCATAACAGCCTCTCCCTCAGTTACATAAGAACCGCGGAGGAGAATGAACTCGTTAAATGTGTCGTCAGCACTTGGCATTGGATTATCACCCAAAGCATATTTCTTAGCATCTTCTGACTCACCGTTTAAAGAAGCCTGATTTACTTTTAATGTTCCGTCTAGGATAATACCATCTGCTGGGATTTGGTCTCCAGCACGAAGCTGAACAACATCCCCAATAACTAATTCATCAATATTTAATTCATGAAGATGTCCATCACGATAAACTTTTACAACAATTTTAGAAGCTTGTTCCTGTAAAGAATTAAATTCTTTTCCGTTTTTCCACTCAGAGAATGATGCTACTCCAGTAGATAGACCAATCGCTGCAATCAATGATACAACTTCAATCCAGTCAGCATGACCAAGACTAGGGTTAATCATACAAGCAATGTTGATGACGGTTTTTAAAGCTAAACCAAACAACAAAACTTTAATCCAAGGGTCATCAAAAGCGCCAATCAAAATAGATAGAAACGTTTCAGTTTCTTTTGAAGAAAGGGCGTTGTTCCCATGTTCTTGATAAGAACGCTGTACTTCTTCTTTTGTTAAACCATTAAATTTCAAATGTATTACCTCTCTGTTTAGTGTTCATTATGTAAAGATAGGCTAGTAACGTGACTAACCTATCTGTTACTACTTTTATTTTATTGATAAAGTGAAGCAAGTACGTTTAAATCGCCTTGTTTTCCTTCACCAATGGCATGAAATGCCCAATCATTGTCCGTGCGAACTAATTCTGCAAAAGATAACTGCTGTATCTGTTGAGTAGTCCCCTTTTTAAGTTGAAGCGTGCAAGTTCTTGGTCTGTTTCTTTGTTTACCAAGCGAACATAAGAATTGTCTACCATACCAAAAGTTTGACGACGTTCAATTGCTTTATCAATAGTGACACAAGCGACAATACGATGAACAGAGGATGAAACTTGGTCTAGTTTCAAGATGATTTGTTCATCATCTCCCTCACCTGCACCAGTACGGTTATCGCCAGTAAGAGTAACCCCTTGAGCTGTTTTGTTGTTATAGAAAACAACATCTGCGCCACTTGTGATCTTGCCATTTTCATTAAGCAGGAATACTGAGATGTCTAAATCAGCATCTCCTCCTGCACGAGCTACATCCCAACCAACTCCAAGAATCGCTTCTTTAAGCCCAGGTGATGCTTTCCCAAGGTCAAGGATAGTATTTTTCTCCAAGTTAAGAGAAATACCTGCTGGAGCTGGAGCTACTTCTGTTGGAGTAGGTACGCTTGTATCCAAATTACCAAAGTTGATTCCCATAAGTAAACCTTGCCTTTCTTTTACAGCCTGTTTCCAAGTGATTTAATGCTGTTTTTACTGTAATCGCCAACAGCTACGAATGTCCATTCGCCATTGACTTTTTGTAATTCAGCAGCAACCACCGCAGTGTTCCGTCCACCGTCAGAAGAAAGGTTGTAACGAACAAGTTCTTTTTCGCCTTGACTTTCATCAACTAGACGAACATAGGCATTTTTAACACCACCAAATGTTTTACCGATTGAGTAGATAACTACTGCAATAACGATACGGTCAACACCAGCAGGAATTTTATCGAAGTTAATCATGATGTTTTCATCATCTCCGTCTCCTTCTCCTGTTAGGTTGTCACCATCAAGGTAGATACCATCCCAAGCTTTAGAGCCATAATAAACGGTGCGTTCTAATCTACGTCCAGAGAACAAGTAAGCACACAAGTCAAGGTCAATGCTTCCACCGAAACTTGCCATGTCCCAACCAGCAGCTGCACGGATGCGAGTAAGCAAAATTCCAGATTTTGTAAGGTTCAAGAAGTCACCTTTATTCAAGTTAAGCAAACCGCCTTTGCTTAAATCAAGGGTTACTTCATTACCAGTACGCAAAGCTCCTGTTGTCATAGGTGCGCTTTGAACCGATTGTTCTTGTTGAGGTTGTTGTTCTTCGTTTTTTTCCAAATAAATTACCAAAAAAATTGACATAAGTTTTTTTCCTCCTAGAATAAATTACATGTATTGTGTCAATAAAGAGTTTAAGTCTCCGTTAGAGCCTTTTCCGACAGCTTCAAACTGCCAACCATTAGGAGTACGGTTCAATGAACAGAATTGAATACAAGTATCTGTTGAGTATTCATTGCTTAATTCATAACGACAAATTTCATCGTTTGTTTCTTGGTCAACCAAGCGAGCAAATGCGTTTTTGGACCATTCCGAAAGTTTGACGCTTACTTGTTGCATCAAAAAAATAGTAACAATGAAGATGATTTTTTCGATGTTTGGAGATACAAGGTCTAAATCAACAATAATTTGTTCATCGTCCCCTTCTCCAATACCAGTACGGTTGTCACCAGTAGAGCGAACACCTTGTACTGCCTGATTGTTGTAAAATACAACGTGTTCCATAGCATTTTGCTGAGTAATGCGAGCGCCTTTAGGAACGAGGATTGCAGATAGGTCTAAATCGGCTGTTGGTCCGTTACTAGCCACATCCCAACCACATCCTAAGATGACGTGTTTAAGAGCTGGAGCTACTTTTCCTAAATCAAGAACCCCACCTTTTGCAAGATTCAAAACTCCAGCAGATTGTGTTGGCTGTCCACCAAATTGATTTCCAAAATCCATTTTTTATCCCCCTTTATGGTATTTACGTTTAGTTTTATCCTGCTTTACAGAAGTGTCTTTTTCTTCATTGATTTTTTTTAATACTTTTTGACGCTTCACATCATCAGAAACATTTTCTACCGCAGGTTTTACATGTTTATCAAAAACTTTCTGCCCTTCTTTTAGAAGAGACTTTCCAAGTTCTTTCCCTGCACCAAAGAAATTTTTAGCATTTTCTTTTAATTCAGACATAAGACTTCCTTTCTAGTTACCACTAGGGGCTTGAAGTGTGTTAAGAGAACCAGATTGAATATCTGCTTTCAATTGTTCAAGTTCTTTAGAGTTTTCTTTGTTCTTAGACTCTTGTTCGCTCATGATACGTTTAGTATTTTCAGTACCTGTCTTGATGGTAGAATATACTTTCGTAACGTTTCCATGTCAAATGTACCTTTAGTAACATTCTCTGCAACCAACTTACCTTGAACAGAAGCATAAGTTGCATTTTGTTCCAATTGCTTATTGATTGCGCCTTTGAATTGTTCCATTGAGTTGGCAGTAATTGCTTGGCGTTTCAACATAATCGCTTGAGCAAGGTTTTGCTTGAAGATTGGCAAACCTACAACAAATGCAGTGTTGATTTCACGGAGTAGATTAACGTTTGTTATTTGCATATTTTGAAGCATTGGGACAGTCATACGAGCCACAACTTCAGCTTGCAACAAATCATACTTACGTTGGTCTAGCATTTGAGACATCATATCAAGCTGTTGCAATTGAGCGTTTTTCTGATCTTCAGAAATATCTGTGCGATTTGCGACTTGTTGACGGTAATTAGCAATTTCAACCAATCCAAGTTCAGCAGCAACCACATAACGCTCTAGCTGTTCGAAATAATTGTAGTTAGCTTGGCACATTTCTGTCAAGGTAACATTATCTTGTTTTGTTTGATTTTCATAAGTTCGAAGTAATTGAGAAATCTTATCCACTTCCTTACTCATGTCATCATATTTTGCAATCAAGGCTTCAAACTCATCCGCAATCTTCTGCTTGAGTTTTTGAAGGAATCCTTGTTTAGCTGGTTCAGATTGAATCTTTTCAAGTTCACGAATATCAAATTTATCCATGATTTTAGCAAGTTGAGTAATCATCTGAGCAGCATCTTTGCTTGTAGGTACTTTGGCAATACTTAAAATCTTGTCAGAGATTTTGGTAATTTCTTCAGCCGATTTTTGACCGAAGTTTACAATAGTATTTACATCCTGAACGCTAATTTCGTTCGTCAAAGCTTGAACTTCAGGGAGTTGTTTTAACCTCTCCTTATAAGCCTCAGTATCCGCTACAATTTCATTTACCTTTTGCACCTCTTGAACATCAATTTCCTGAATATTGATTTCTTGAGGTGTCAAATCTGTTTGGACCATTATTTAGTCCTCCTTTTCTTTATTTTTAACCAAATAATTTTGAGAAAAAGCCTTCTTTATGCGAAGTTTTGCGAGAAGCAACACTTCCTAAAGAGCTGAAACTTCTATCGTATTTTATAGTTTCAAGTCTCTGGCAATTAAATCTCCCCCTTTCAATGTAACTGGATAAGTCAGACATCCCTGCTGGAGAGAAAACTGCTATATCAAACCCAATCTTATGAAGGAAACCAAGCAAGTAAGGAACTTGAGGTTCAATCGAACTTTCATTATCTAAAAAAATAACAATTTTTGGGATAGAAAATGGAAAGTCGAAAGAATCAATGAGGCGAATAACTTTTTTATTCAATTCTAAACATGCTCCAACAAACTCAAGTATGTCTGTTTTAGTAGCTAACGGTTGAGAGAATAAATATCTATCTTGTAAAGTCTCATTGATTTTTTCCAAGATAAAGTTTTCAGTATCATCATTAAAGGGAGCGTAATTATAAAAAGGTAATTCTTTTAATCTTTCAAGGTCAAAAGTCCCATCATTTAATTGGCAAAAAGTGATTTGAAGAACCTGTTCTTCCGAAATTGAAATATCTAAGAAGTCCGATACTTTTCCTGTTGAAAATAAAACATTCTTTGCTTGAACTAGTTTATTAACTAATTCTTTATATTTCGAGGTGTCTTCGTACTCTCCTTCGAGTTCATAAAAGAAATTAGGAATTTTTACGATTTTGCCATCAACATCGAAACCTTGTCTAACACGCGCTTCTTCATTCCAGTTATTCTCTAAATCAATAAGAGTTGAGTTAAAAAAAAGGTTCTTAGTAGTGCCTTTTTTAAACTGCCACGGTCTAAACAATCCTGAATCCGTAAATAGACTTTGTTCCATTTCTTCTTCAAATCCAAGAGTGATAGAGTCGAATCGTTCATAGACAGTTCCTTGACTACTTCTTTCTCTGAGCGATTCAATCGGTAATATTTGTTTATTGAGATGCACTTCAATTCCTGAGAAAGATAAATCAAAAGGCTCTTTTAGAGGGTTGATATAGATTACATCCCAATTCATTTTTGCTAACAGAATCAAAAGATACATGTCATGTTTTTCAAGCTCTCCATAATAAATACACTTATTGGTCTTGCCTAATGACAAATCAACAAACTCTAAAGGTCTGATATGGTTATAGACATGAAGAAGCAACTTCGTAATAAAGTTGTTGCGAACAGAATCGTTTGAGAAGTTTTCGTTTTGCACTGCTAAAAGAATAACTTCTTGCAGCTTTTCAACAAAAAATGGATTGATGCTTTCAGGAAACATGACCAAATCTTCATTTTTAAGATGAAAAACATCCATAAATTGAAGTTCAGACTTGATAGTGTTCATAAAATCGAAATCCACTTCAAAAGGAATCGTATTATCAAACACAACTGTATGATGAGCATCTTGTTTCGCTTTATCTTGCAAGGTAGCTAACACATTGTTATACTCTCTTTGTTCTTCCACTCCAATGTAAGCAACAAAAAAAGGTTTAAAAGTTGGGCTAATCCCTTGCCTTTCAAAGTTAGGCTTCCAAAGTTGATGAATAAGAGTTTTCAACGGAGGGCTATTAGACATTTTTACACCTTCTTTTTTTATTATTTGTAATATGATATTATTTAATCACAAAAAAACAGATAAGTCAACTAAAAAGATAATTTTTTTGACATAATCAAAAAAAGAACTAGCAAAATCTAGTTCTTTATTTTATAGCATGTTTTTCAGCAAAAGCACGCGCCTCTTCTCTTATATGAGGCATGATAGACAAGAAGTAAGTAATCTTCTCTAGTGAATAATGGGAATAATCAAGCTTAATTTCTCCCTTTTCTTTAAGAATAAGGAGGGTTTCTTCTTGTGCTTCAGTCAGTTCTTCAAAGCCATTTTGACTTTCTAGCCAACAAGCTACTGCTCCTGTATAATAGAGACGTTCTTCGACGTACCAAGTGGGAGAAAAGTTGAACTTCTCTCCATTTAGGTAATTGACCAAACTTTCAAGAACATAGGCGTGGCTAGGTTTGGCTTCAATAATGCGTCCATCTGGAAGGAGGATAAATTCTGAGTAGAAAGGCTCTTTCTTTGCTAAATACTCCTCAACCGTGAGAACAGGGACAATGTAATCCATTTCCTCATAGCCACCTGAAGTGATTTTCAAAGAAGTCAATTCTTTTAGCTTTCTTTTGTTCATAACTTTATTCACCTACAATTCGCGTAGCACAATTTAGCTTTGTAACAACTCCTTCTTCATCAAAGAAGACCGTCAAAGTGCAAGCATACATTTTTTCATCAGAGTAATCCAAGAACCTTACTTCCCAATCGAGTTTCCCATCTGCATTAGCCAAATCTCCATCTAATTTAGTGATGAATAATGGAAGAGTCTTAATATTTACGCCAATATCAAGAGAAGACCATCCGTCATTTAGAAACTCATGGGCAGAATACACCATGTGAGGATTAGTGATGTGATTGCACATATTCAAGAACATAAATTCAATAGTTTTATCTTTGAAATGAAGCTCTTCTAAGCGTCTTTTAAGTTCATCCATTTCTTCCAAGTAAGAACTAGCTGTTTCTAAAGTGTCTTCAAAAAGATTAGATAAATCATTCTTTTTCTTTTTGTAACTTTCTTTCAAAAACTGTTGAATAAAAGGATACTGTGATAAGCCATTTTTTTCAAATAGTTCAGTAGCATTATAATCAACCCCAACATTCAACCAAAAAGCATCAAATACATCCTCGTAAAACTCAGGAGTGGCAGTATGAATTAAACTTTCAGGAGAAACGTTGCGTGATTCTAAATATTTGTGAATCAGTCCTTCCAAAAATCACTAGTTTCAGGAGAACTTCCATCAATAATAGCAGAGTTTATAACCATTGCTTCGAACAAGGAACAATCATAATTATCAAAACGGAACTCTTCTTGTTCGTCCGAGCTTAGAAAATGAAATCCTTTCACCAATTTACGCGCTTCTTCTTCTGTATAAACCTTTTCAGGCTTCCAATGGTAGGTAAATATATACCCTCCATTTTCATTCAAAGAGAGAAACCCCTTCTTTATGCAAAAATTTTAAAAAATCTTTAATGTTCATAATTTTACCTTTCTATCCTATTACTTCTTCATTTACTTCAGCAAAGTGTAACACTTTCTGAGCAAACTTTTTTGGGAATCCTTTCTGTTCTAAAAAGTTAATAACTTCTTCTTCCGTTTCAAAAACTGCACGTTCTGTGCCATATTCACATAATTGCTTTCCCCAAGCCAAAGCGGTTTCTTTATAAAGGAATTTAGTAACCGTGCTTTTGCCAAGTCCAAAATGATTAGGCATTTTTTCGAGAAAAACTCCGAAATATAGTTTCATGTTTATTATCCTTTCTTACAAACCTGCAACCATTAGGACCATGAACAGACAAGGATTTTGTCTGTTCGTCATAGATGGTCACTAACTGTCCAGTCTTTTTAAATGGTTCTGTCAGCATATCTTACCCCTCGTAAAACTCAGGATAAGTGAGAACTCGGAAATGTTCCTCAATATCAAAACTTTCAGGTAAGAACTTACCTAATTGTTTTTAGTTTCTTCAACAAGAACTTCGAAATACTGCTGCTTACTAAGGTGAATATTATCAGCAGGCATATCTACCACCAACAAATATCCTGAGTCAACGAAGTCAGCGTAAGATTCTCCAGTTTTAGGATTATAAACAATCGCTTGAATAGACTTATCTTCTGAATCAAGCGGTTTGATCTCATTATAAGCATCTGTTTCAAAGATCAAATCCAAAATATCCAACCCTTCAAATACAGCAATTGTTTCTTCATTCTTTTCAATATTTTGAAAATAACTGTCTTTCAAACAGCGTTGAACAATTCCCCATGTTTCATCGTTGGCATTAAGTAACAATCCTCCGATTTGTGCAACTTTCCAATAACGTTTTTCCTTTAACCATTTTTTTATTTCCTTTCCGATTTATAATAATATTGTATCACAAATATATAGATTTGTCAAGCAGAATATATAAACTCTTTATAACTAAATAATTTTTTTTCGTCAAAAAAATTATTTAAAATGTACTTATCAAAGTGAAAACTGAATTTTTTTCAAATGTGCATTTTAGTAAAAAAACAACTATTGCCGAAAAACCTAAACCTTGATTATTTAAGATTTGTAGGCTTACAAGGGGTTTGATAAAGGTTAAAATTGTATTTTATACATCTAAGTTGATAGATAAAAAAATGTACTTTATTCAACCTTGAAATAAAGTACATTTCATTTATAAAAGTACATTTTTTTAGAGAGTGTACGTTACGTCTTAAACTCAGACGAATCAAGGGTTTATCTACTGTCTAGGGAAAAAGTACATAAATTTTTAGTTTTAATGACCCTTCAATAATTATCTAATCCATAAAACTTTCATAGCCAACTGCTGCTAAATCTGATTCATCGTTTATGAAATTAGACAGATTTGTAGTAACAGCTTTTAAAATATTTTCATGAACAACCAAAAACAATGGATAAGTTTTGTCTAAAAAATTATAACTCAAATTTATCCACGTCCCATTTGAAATTTTTTGCAATTCAACAGGGATTTCTTTCCCAATAGACAGCTCGTCTAAAAGGGGAAATATATAAGCTTCCAACCGCTTCAAATTTCCTAAATCTGCAAAGCTTTCAGTACCCGTTACTGTATAGCCTAACTGATGTCTAATAACCGCCTGATAAGTTTTGATAATCTTCATCTTAGTCAATTTCCTCTCTTATTTATAATAAGAGTATATCACAAATAGAATAATTTGTCAAGCGAGATATATAAAAGAGCGAGAAGTTCTCGCCTTATTTTTATATTTTGCTCTAATCTGCAAATTGCTGTTGCTGAATCAGTTCTAAGATTTTTTGCTTCACAGAAGCTCCATAATGCCCACCTTCAAATAATAAAGAAAAGCACTCAGGAACTTCGATTCCTTCAAAATTAACAGTTGTACCTGAATAGTCTTCAATCAAAACGTGTGGATTTTGTTCGCTATCTAAAAGGCTAGATGCAAAAAATAACAGCTCTTGACCCAATCTATCCAATGCACGCGCCTTTTTATAAGAATCCCAGATCAGAAGCCCAACAAATAAAACAAAGACTCCACTAAAAACAGTCAAACCTGTGAGGTAATTCCATGTAAGCGTATGGGTAGATAGGTATTCTTTAGTAAAGTAATAAGAAAAAATACCAAAAGGGATACAAAGAATTTGAAACAATTTTGTGTGTTTAACAAAAGGATGCTGATTCAATTTGGTATAAAGCTCGTCGTATCTATTGACTAAATATAGATACCTATCTGTTTTTCTCCATGTTTTACCTGCCATTTTTTCCTCCTGACATAATTTCATTCTATTATACCACTAAACTAGTAGTTCAACAAAAATAAAAGGGGATATTCCCTTTTATTCTTGCAGCAATTCTAAATCGTAGATTGTGTAATCACAACGGTAGATAAGTAGCCTTTTTCCATCAATCAACAATTCAGTTGTATTTGGTACGCTTGAATCATTGATAGAGACCTTCTCTCCAGAATAAGTTGCGAGAGGAGTTCCTTTTTGCGAGCGAATAAGAATAACCTTTGATTTACCAGTAAAGTCATTTTTATAAGCTGAGACAATCCGATTGATAATTGGAATATCACTATTATCATTCTTCAAATCAACTGTTTTGCGATAATCTGCAAAGATGTCATGTAACCCTTTTTCTTCCGCCACCAAGGAAGACCCTACATGGTCGATTTCGTGTTTCCCAATCGTGATCTTGAGTACACTCCCAAGTTTAGTTGTTTTTCCTTCATTATCATGTTTATCAAAGTCTGAATTTCGAGAAAAAGACATAGACTTCCCTTCAATGCGGTCAATCACTTGAGAATCTTCATCAAAGGTTCTAACAACCATTGTAAGACCTTCGAAATCCTCTTCAAGATTCTTTAGGTAGTTATCAACCGCTTGGCATCCTGCTAGAAAAACACATGTGAATCCACAAGTCAATAATAATAATAATTTTTTCTTCATTTTTATCCTCACAATAATTTTTCAGCAACTTCTTCAAACTGCTTCAGTTCTTTTTTAAAGCGTTCAGGGTCATTTTGGCGGCTATGTAGTTCAGGAGAAGCAAGTGTAAAAACCGTTCTGTTTACAACATAGCTAAATACGACGGATTTGTTTGAGTATTTCAACTCCACACAAACCCCATTATCAAGATTGGAGTACATAGCTCCTGTCATTTCGCCAACAACACGTCCACCGTAAGAACAGCGCTCGCCATACCCCAATTCAGCAAGGGCTTGTCGAAGCCCCTGCATTTCCTTGAAGTTTTGTTCTAATTCTTTAGAATAGGTCATGTTTTTAATCCTTACTCTTTCTTTCAATAATTTTGCCATTTATTTCCATGTCTTTGTCTTCACTGATTACACAAATAGAAGTTTCTTCTTTAGAAAAAATAAAGTCAAAAGAATAACTTTCTTTATGCGTTTTCAAAGACTCTGAGACACTTTGATGAAATCTTCCTTCAGGAGATAATCCAATCAATTCAGATAGCGCACGCGCCAAAAACAAAGCTTTTTGATTGTTTTTTTGGTGTTGTGCCAAATTCTTCAAGAATATCTTTCCTGTAATGAGGGTATTTATCTTCTAAGTATTTTATGTAATGTTCATCATCAATCGAAATATTTCGTTTTGCAAATTCTTCTTCTACATCAGATTGAATGTTTTTAAATATTTTTTGATTGATCTTGTTGATTGAAATCAATGTAAACATTAAGCAATTAACAGGGGTCATATCTTCACCTTCAAAAGCCCCTCTTCTAAATAGACGAGTCTTACCACCATAGGCAGAGCTATCTCCTCTTGCGCTAATTCTAAAAAAACTAGTAGTCATCGCTATACTTACTCCTCTCCAATTCCACTTATCACTTTAACGTTGTGCCAAGCACTTGTAAACAACAAATGGTAGCCATCTTCCGCAAATTTGATGTCAAAGAAATAACCCATATCGCCATTTCCGAGGTCGGACTGGTCATTATAAAACTCATTGTCAGGGTCTAATTTAATTAACTCTGCGACTGCACGCGCTAAGAAAAGAATGTCTTCTTTTCTTTTTTCATCAATTCCATCTAATAAAGATTCTTTGTAAGTAGGATACTTATCTTCCAATTCTTTTATAAATTCATGGTGGTAAATGTAGTAGCCTTCGTTATCATATTGATTTTCAAGGTCTTCAAGAACTTGTTCATCCATTCTTAATTCACAAACTTTGGAAAAGAGATAAATCAATGCGTTTATGACAGTAAAATCTTCTCCTTGCAGCTCGAACGTTTCTACAAGTTTGTCTTTGAACGGTTTGTTAGTTTCAAACATTCGTAAAACGATTTTAGGTTGCTCCATACTATTCTCCTGCTCCCTCTTGACTAAAGTTGTCATTTTATTTTCTCCTTTTTCGTTTTTGTTTATGATAATATTCTATCACAAATAGAGATATTTGTCAAGCGAAAAATAAAAAACTAGCCATTTTTAGCTAGTTTTATTCATTCATCTATTCGTATTACTCAACTTCAAAAGATTCTCTTGTTTCGATCTTGAGTTTTGAATTGGCGCTGAAGAATTTCAAATCCCTTTCAAAATTCACATAAGAAAAGTCCATTGCGAATCCATTATCAACTTGGCTGTTTTCATCAAATAATTCTTTATTGATAGAAAAATGCCCTGTTTTGATTAGAATATTTGTAAGCAATATGGATGCGTAAAGAAGTTCATCACGATATTCTGAATCACAAGGAATAATTTCCACAGCTCCATACTTCTCTTGCCCTTCCTCTGATGGTTCACCTAGAACTATATCAATGCAAGAGTATGGAGATGTTTCATCAATAATTTCTGTAAAGTTCAATCCATGTTCTGGTCTGTCTAGTTTATAAGCATTTTCTAGTAAACTATCTACATCTAGTTCTAACTCTTCCCCAAAAACTTCTTTATATTTTTTCTTTATAGATTCAAGAATAGATGGGAAAATCTCTTCTTCAAACTTCACAACTGAAGCTAAACAACACTCAATGCTCCGAAAGAAATCAGAATTGACATAACGTTTAGTTAATAATTCAATTTGTTCCTCACTTAAACGTTCTCTTTCGGCAGGAGAAAAGAAATCTTCATGAATAGAACAATCAAGCATCTCAAGTCGGACATTACCATCAACCGTGATGTATGTCGCAAGTTCTTTTTCTTCAACAACAGTAGCAGGCATGAAAGCACCTTCTTTCTTTTTTTGTTTATAGGCATATTATAAAAAAAGCAGACTGCAAGTCTACTTTTTTTACACTATTTATTTAACAACATTTTTTTGGGATCAACACTTTTTTTGGTCATCGGCAACCAAAAATATATTCTGAATCAGTTTCTTCTTCGATAGCAGAAGAAAAATGACTTTTCAAAAGATTATTATCTTTCTTTACTTCAAATACCAAAACTTTCCCAACTTTTTTTCAATATTGTAGTATTCTTCAGCTTTTCCTTTAGAAATTTCATTGTAATTTTTTTATGTCTACAAATGCTTGATAAGACCAAAAATCCAAAAAAAGAGTTCCTAAAAAGAAATAGTCCAAGAAAAAAATTTTTTTATCAGAAAAAAATTTGCAGAGAAAGTCTTCTTTTACAATTAGAAAAAAACTAAGACAGCGCATCCAATAAACAGAATTATAAAGAAAAATTAAGTTAGTATAATAATTTGCAATACTTGTTTGAAATAAAAAAATCCATATTTTTTTCCTCATTTCTTATTTTTTTATAATTATATTATAACACAAAAATATTTTATGTCAATAAATAGAGGTAAACAAAAGTTTTACCCCTATCTATATTTTTTTATCTACCAAAAAAACGTTCTTTAATTCTTTTTGATAGTTACTTAGACTTCCACGTTTAGAAGAAAAATTTTTCAATGAAATTTGTTTAGAACCTTTTGTCATATTAGTCACAAATTCCGCAGATTTTTCTTTTGGGACAGAAAAATTCTTTGTAAAACTAGTTATAGCCATATTAAACCAACCGAACCTTTCCACTCATCAATGTTGATTGAAGTAATACTCCAAAGTATGGATAAACAGGAGAATTAGTATCTACATAGTCAAGTTCGTAGAATTTCTCCAAAGCCTCTAGAACAAGTTCTCCGATCAATACTTGAGGCAAAACAATAACAGGCTCTTGTAAGCTATGATACAAATCCATAAAATCACGCGCATAACGTTGTTGGTTTAGCTCATCTGAAGGGAATGTGGTTCGGTGAATTTCAACCCCCTCCAATTTAGCAGCATCTTCCTGAGATTTTGAGTACAAAGAAATGCCACAGTGATTGTCGATACAGTAAGAAATCAAAGCAAGGACATCTTTTGTTTCTAAAGAGTATTCTACTTGTAAGTGGACGCACTCTAGGTCTGAATAAGAAGTGAGTTCAACTTGTCCAATCTTTAACTCTTCTGTTTGTTGATATGTTGGATAAGACATATACATTCCTTTCTACTCCTCTGACAAAGGAGCTTTTTCTTTATTAGTAAGTTCTAATAAGTCTTCTATCGTCAAAGGTGTCCATTCCTTATACATTTGCAAAAAAGCAAAAGATAACTCACTGAGAACACAAGGCAAAAGAATAGTCTCAAACTCCTCAACCCATTCAAACCATTTCGCATCTTTCACTCCTGCCAGTTCATGCGCATAAAAAGTATGACTAAGCTCTTTTTTCACATGAACACCAAACAGTTTAATCCCTTTGCGAGCAACCCATTTTTCGAAACTTCCATTACCAGTTGTAAGAGCTAATGTTCTTCTTGACACAACATCTTTTAGATAAGTACACCCAAAAGATAAGGTCTCAAAATCTTTCCCTTGAACGCCTTCGATAACACTTTCCAACCAATCTCTTTGTACCGTTAATCTAGTAAAAAGACTGACAGAAACAACTCTTACAACAGGGCTTTCAATAAGTTTTAGCTGATAGCCTGTTTCATCAATAATTTCTTGAAGAGATTTTCCGTCAATTTTTATAGCAGGAATGATAGATTCAAAATAATGGATTGCAGCATTTACACCTGACTGTTGCAAGGTCTCCAAGTGCTTATTTGAAAAAGGATAGATACGTTGAGTAGCATCACTAACCTCAACACCTAGATTAAGAACATTTCTAAAAGGAAGCGCACTATCAATAGTGACTTCACCTTTGAAGAATTTGCCCAAAGAAATAGGGAAAGGTCGTAAATATTGGCTCATTTTATTCAAGTAATGAGTAACCAACAAGTCGTTTTCTTTTTGAGATAATTGTTTTTCGGTCATGTTTTCTCCTTATTGAATCTTAGCACCTTTGACGATAGAGTTCAATTTGACGAAAGAATCTGCCATTTTTTGATATTCTGGAAGGATTTCGTTTTCTAGAGCCTCTAGTAAGTCGTCGATAGATGAATAATCTTTTGTTGTGATGGCGCTACATTTAGAAGAATCACTTCCTGTCACAATCCCATATACAAGACCTTCTTGCTCAGGAACAGGTGAAATTACAATGCCCACCCCATATTTTTCTTCCAATTCCGCAATAACACTTAAAGAAGAGGTTTCTTTGAATAGCTTGACATCAATGATTTGCTCATTAGTGAAATCATCATCATGTGGGTCATTGTAATTGTACTGATGAAGATTTTTATCTTTAGAATCGTATTCTAAATGTAGATACTTCAATTCATTCAATCTGATGTCTAGAATATGGTTATGAACATCACCTTCCCAGACATCCAAAACAACTGAAATTTCATTATTTTCGTCTAGTGAAATTGGTAATTCAATTTTACTACCTGTAACTAACACACACCACATCAAAACATCTCCTGTTTTTTTTCTAACTATTCGTCTGATTTTATGTCTGCTTGGAATAGAACTGTCAGCATGAATAAAAGAGGTAAAGAGCGAAAGTCCAGTTGTTTTTTTGTCATTCCCCTTCATAGACATTTTTTTATCAATTTCTTTTTGGCAACTTCTAACAATGCAATTTCTGTTTTGTCTAACATAATTATTCTCCTTTTTCTTCTGCAATAATATATTTTTCATAATTCCCTGAACTAAAATCAGAGTTTTCCAAGTGGTAGTTAATACATTCTAGCAACTGCTCAATAACCGCACGTCGCTTGCTGTCTTTTGGAGCATTTTTGTGAATAAGCGCTAGTTGGCTAAGGTTTTCTTTTGATAAACCATAATCCATTGCAGAAGCAATATAACCTACACTGTAAACACCTTTGTTTTCGCTATATTCCTTTGCATTATCAATAGCTTTCTCCCAATTCGACTGAATTTCCAAGCGTTGCTTAATTTTTTCAAGAGAAAATTCACTCATGCAGATTTTTGAATAAAGTTCAGTTCCTAATCGCCCCTTTATCCAAGAATTGATTTCTTCCAAAAGAGCATCTTGTTTTTCCTTTTCGGAATGAGCCAGAGAAACGAGGTAGATAACATCATTTTTTAACCATTGAGTAAGAACATAAAAGTTATCCTTATACATTTCCAAATTCAAGCGCTCAACTCCGTCTAGTTCATAAGTTTTCTCAGGCATAAACTTTTCCCAAAGTTCAATAATCGCAATATGAACAAATCTTTTATCTAATTCGGTAATTTCCATTTTTTAGCATCTCCTTTGCTTTAACTATATATAGTATAACACAAAGTAAGAATAATGTCAAGTCAAATATAAAAAAAGACCATTATAAAATAAAATTTGCTTTATTGAGTAAGGTTTGCTATAATATTTGTTAAGGCACAACAGAGCCTTATCCTTTCTGAATTAGTGGGAAACCGCAGGCGATAGACGTAGTGAAAGCTACGTCTATTGTTTTTACTAAAAAAATATGTTATAATCTTACAAAAGGAATGGGGAGTCCTTGTGGTCGCCTTATGGAATGACCATAGAAACAGCCCTGAAAAGCCTTAAAATTAAAAAAGCACTTGCATTACGCATGTGCTTTTTGTTGTTAATCATTGTAAACATTAGCTCCAACAACTCGCTCTTCATAGCTGCTGTTTTCTTGGCAGTAAGTTACATAGTCTTCGTAGGAAGAAAAATGGAGTTTTTCAAAGGTTCGAGCATCAATAATTTCAGTTTTTTCTTCATCCCAGTTTTGGAAGAGTTCATAGGTATTTGACACCAGTAGGATTCTTAGATTGCTAGAAGCATCATGCTCTACAAATTGTTGGATCATTTTTTGAATTTCAAGTGAAAAGTCAGGGCTTAGACCAGAATCAACACTATCAATCAACAGTACAAAAGGAGTATCCTTATTTTCGACAACCTGTTGCGCGTGATTGACCAATTCAAAAATACGCTTCAAGTCCAAAATTCGTAGTTGCCCTTCTGAGTATTTGACTCTTTCTAATTTTACTGACTGAGTACATGCTACCAAACCAAGCATAGTAATGTAGTCATTTTCCTTATAGCCATCATAGGTGAAAAGGAGTGCATTTGGACGCTCGTATGTTGGTTTAGAGAGAATGAAATCAATAGTTGATTTTTGAGTAGATGTTTCTACCTCAAAAGTTGAATAATATTTGTATTCTTCTCCATAAGTTTCTCGAACACTCCTTTTTACCGCCATCAATAAGCTACTTTTCCCATAGCCATTAGGACCTGCAAGAACAGTAAGAATTTTATTTAGCTCTAGTTCGTCAGGATAAGTAATGTGCTTATCTGAGTAATTGTTTAGTTGAGTTATTTTCATATTTCCTCCTTTACAAAACATGAGTAGCTTATGCTACTCTTAACTTATCATTTAAGATGTTTCAATAGCGCATCCCACAGATAATTACTGTCAACATTAGAATAAGCCTCTAAACCAATTTAGAACTTTCTAAGTAGAGTGTAACTCCCCACATAGGGTCACTATCGTGATGAATAGAAATTTCTTCTTTTGCACCAGAGAATAAATTATCCAACTCTTCAGAAACATTTTCTCTCAACAAAATCAATTCGGCTAAAGATTCAACTTCGTAGCTATCTTCTGGCTCTCCTACAACTTCAGATAGTTCTTTGCAAAGTTGATTCTTATCCCCTGTCGTAAGCGTATCCTTGTTTAAGTCATAATCCTTCAAAATAAGGTTAATAACTTCAACAACTGAAGTTTTCAAATCTTCGACAGAAGATAAAGTAAGATTTCTTTCTTTGGCAACAGCTAAAACGTATGTCATAAAGACGTTCTCCTTTTATTTCTTATTTATGATATAATTGTATCACAATTACTCTAAAATGTCAAGTCAGAAATATAAAAAAAGGAGTATCCCCACTCAGTTTTATAACTAAATAATTTTTTTTCGTCAAAAAAATTATTTAAAATGTACTATATCAAAGTGAAAAACTGAATTTTTTTTCAAATGTGCATTTTAGTAAAAAAACAACTATTGCCGAAAAACCTAAACCTTGATTATTTAAGATTTGTGAGGCTTACAAGGGGTTTGATAAAGGTTAAAATTGTATTTTTATACATCTAAGTTGATAGATAAAAAAATGTACTTTATTCAACCTTGAAATAAAGTACATTTCATTTATAAAAGTACATTTTTTTAGAGAGTGTACGTTACGTCTTAAACTCAGACGAATCAAGGGTTTATCTACTGTCTAGGGAAAAGTACATAAATTTTTAGTTTTCTCTTTTTTATTAACCAACATTCTTCAATAGTGCATCCCACGGATAGTCGCTATAAACATAAGAAGAAGCCTCTAAAACTAGTTTAGATTGTTCCAAGTAAATGGTTAGTTCCCACAAAGGGTCATCATTATTTGAAACAGAAATTTCATCTTTTACTTTAGTAAATAAACTATCTAGCTCTTCAGAGATGTTATTTCTCAATAAAAACAACTCAACTAGAGAATCAATTTCCTCCTCTTCTTCTGCCCCATCCACAGCCTCAATCAACTCTTTACGAAGCTGGATACTATCTGTTGAGAAATCTTTTGGATTCATGTCGTAATCTTTCAGAATAAGGTCAATAACTTCAACAACTGAAGTTTCTAAATCCTTAGCAGAAGATAAAGTAATATTTCTATCTTTAAAAAAATAGCCAAAAATGTATGCCATAACACATACCTCCTTTTTATTTATAATAAAAGAATATCACAAAAAAATGAGAAACGACAAAACGAATATATACACCAAATAACTATTTTTTTCGTCAAAAAAACAACTAGATTAAATCATAGTTGTCTTTTTTTAAATTTCTAAATTTATTTATTCATCTTCATCCAAAAATTTCGACAGGATTTTTCTAGTTCTAGCTTAATTGCTACAATCTCGCCTTTATCTTTTGCAATAAGAGTTTGATAAGGTTGCAAATCACCAGTTTCAACAACGATAGACTTTTGGTCATTCCACATCTTAATTTTGTCATTGTAGTAACTTTCATCAAGTAGTGTCGTAGCGTCCATTCGATATACACTTAGCAAATAGTTTACTTCAGGATTTAAGCCTAAACCAAAAGAATTTTCTCCAAGCTCATCTAGTTTGGCTTTTGCTTGATCTAGGTATTTACGTTGCAATGGCGTGATGGGGCTTCGTGAAAGAATATCTGGTTTTGTAGTAACTATCTTCTCACACCATTTCTCAGGACGCTCTTCGCTATCTGTTTCTTTGATAGCTCTCAAATGCCCTGCGTCATAAACTCCAATTCGAAAAGATTCTACATTTGTAGCAACCTCTCCTAATTGAAATGATAGAGGTTGAGAAACAGACTCATGCCATAAAATAACATCACCATGAGCATCACCATGCTCCGCTGTATTGATAGGTCTTGCTTCTACTAGCCACCGCCCTTGTTTGATATTTTTTAGTTCAATGATCTCGTCGTCTTCGTCATCTAAATTGCTGCAAGGGTCAGCAATAATAACATCTGCTCCCAATTCAATAGAGGCAAGCTCTATCGGACCATAGAATGTATCTCTTTTGAATTGTTCCCACTGCGAATAGAACCATCTAATTGCTTCATTAGATTGTAAACCCATTGACTGAGTTCTATATCCAACGTTATAAACATCAAGTTCAGCATTGAATTTTACTTCATCTCCAACAATAATGCGTAGAGTAAGAGTATCATAATTAGAATCGTAATCGTATTCTAATTTGAGCTGTTCAGTGTTAGAGAAGTGTTCATCTATCAACTGAGCAAGTTCGCCCATTGTTTTATAAAAGTACATTTATAGTTTCACAGACCTTTCTAAATACGTTTATAGAGGAATTTTATAAAGCATCCCCAAGAACTTCATCTTCCAATTTTTTAGCCTTATATTCTTTAGAATAATTAGCATTTTTAACAAGATTGATAAAGGTATCGACATCCACCATATCACGTCCGTTAAACTTAGCCCCTGTCTTACTCTCTAAAAGCTTGATGAAGTTCTTTTGTTTTTCCGACATATTCTCAGCGTCTTCATAAAATGCACGCTTACGGATTGGATTAAGATTTTCATCTAAGCTACTTACAAGCACGATTTCAAAATTTGTTACATTCATCAAGGTATAGACTGTAAACAAGTAATTAAAGTTGGCAGACACGACAATGTGTCGCTCGTTCTTGTAAGTGACAAAATTTCCTTTTGAGTAGTAAATTCGTTTTTTAGGTGCAGTCATTAGAAATTCCTTTCATAGTAAGGTTTTAGATCAAGCTACGAACTTCCTTCGTGTATTCATAAAGGAGTTTGAAATCTTCAAGCAAATTCTTTTTGTTTTTAGGAGTGAAAGTTTGTGTGCCGCGAGAAAAATCCCACAAGATGCCACGTCGTTCCAAATCCATAATTTCTGCTGTGTCTGTTGAGGGGTCGTGAGTAACAAAGATGATTTTTACTTCATTTTCAGTCACCTCAATTTCGGCAGAACCTTCATAAGTTTTGACCTTGAGAGAAATTGCATTGCCATCAACATCAAACTTCAAATCAGGATAGTGTGTGAGAATTTCCTCAACAGCCAATGCTAGTTCCTTGTTCGCAAATAAATGTCCATTCACTTCGTAATGTGTTACAGCTTTCATTTTTTATACCTCTTCTTTTATTTTTATAATAACATTCTATCACAAATACACGCGCGTGTCAAGTACAAAGACAAAGAAATATAAAATAAATTTGACAAAACTATACAAAGTATGATAAAATATAAAAAAATGAAAGGATATAAAAGCTATGTCAGATAAAATCGTTGTAGGAAAACGAGTTTCTAAGTGGGGGAATGGTTTAGGAGTTTTATTGCCAAAAGAAGTTATAGGAAAGATGGAATTGAAAGCTGGAGATAAGTTGGTTTTAGAGATGGAAAATGACATTATTACTCTAAAAAAAGAAAGTGATGTCTTAGTTATTCCTCGGTATAAACTTGAAGACTTGCTAAAAGACTATGAAGGTTATCAAAAGCTAAGGGATTTTGAGTTTTCCAAAAATCAAGAAGTGAATAGGGAAGTTTGGAAAGATACAAAACCAGTCGGAGAAGAAGTTTGGTAAATAAATAAAAAAACCTTGCTAAAACAAGGTTTTATTTTTTTGTAAAGTTTATGCGTAAAGTTCCATTGCTGCCTCAAGCCCAATTTCTTCAACCTGATTCATAAGTTTTTGGATTTTGGCTACTTTTTTTAAAGTCATAGTGTAGATGCTCTTTTTCCCTCGCTTAAACAGAGAGCGCTCCATAGGAGAGAAACCTGCCCCTTTATCAAGAAGATTTGTTTTAACAAAAGGATTTTTGATAAAAGCCGAAATTTTATCTAGATCAATCTGCTTGTAGAGGTCAACATCTCCTTCTCTCACTTCTTCTAAAGCTTGTAAATTGTAGATGTTAGCATTAGTTGAAAAATAAATCTTTCCACTTTCTGACAACAACCATTTTTGCAACTTCAAGAGAGTATCAATCGTAAAAGAGCCAAATTGCTCTTTATCAGAACGAATTTTTAAAAGTGTACCCCTAGAAATCCCAGTTTCTTTTTCCAACATAAAGCCACTAACACTTTTGTCACGAAGCAAGACGAAGATATTAAAGGTATCAATAATGTGAATATCCGTATTCGAGTTCATCTAATCCTCCTTTTGATTTACTTGTTGCAGCTTATAAGCTAAGATAGTATTTTTCATCAGATTCACCACTGTCATTAGACCAACGCCCCCAGGCACAGGGGTTGCAATTCCTGAAAACTGATGATTAAGCAATGACTCAAATTAACGTCACCAACTAATTTACCACTTTCAAGACGATTGATGCCTACGTCGATAACAATTTCCACGTTCTTTATGTCATGGAAATTGATAGTGTTTGGACAACCAGTTGCTACCACAACTACATCAGCAAATAAGCAAAGTGAACGTAATTGAGTTTTTTCAGTTTTACTATTGCAAACCGTAACGGTAGCTCCACGGTTGATCAATTCCAAAGTTAGTGGTTTGCCAACGATGTTGCTACGTCCTAAAATAACAACGCTCTTTCCTTCGACATTGTAGTTGTAAAAATCCAAAATATCTAAAATCCCTGATGGAGTACAAGGGATGAAGTGCGGTTGATTTAAACAGAGTTTCCCCATGTTTGCAGAAGAAAAACCGTCAACATCTTTATCAGGGCGAACCAAAGAAGAAAGTTTTGAAGCATTTAGGTGTTGAGGGAGAGGGAGTTGTAAGATAATCCCATTCACGCGCTCATCATCGTTGAATTGGTCAATCGCTTCAACAAGAACTTCTTCCGAAACATCTTCTGGGAATTGCACATGTTCTAACTCAATTCCAATAAAAGATGCCATCTTTGTCTTACTCTTGATGTAAGACATACTTGCTGGATCATTCCCTACGCTCATAACAACTAATTTAGGGCGTGTCTCAAAGGAAGAAACTTCTTCCTTCAAATCTTCAGCAATCGCTTGTGAGACTTTTTTACCGTCAAAAATCTTCATGGCTACTCCTTAATCTTTGTCAAACCGAATCCATTTCAATGTACGCCAAACTGTAAATACATAGAGCAAAGCATACAAAACAACAATGAATTTAAAATTAGCAGGGATAAATACTAAGCTTATCCCTATAAGGTTAATATCAATCAGCAATGCCAATGCCATAGCAATCACAACTTCTTTTCGTTTTGTAAATTTCATTTTTTCACTTTTCCTTTCAATTCTTCACGAATATCCATTAAGATTTTTCCTAATCTATTTCCATTAGAAAGCCAGTTGTTTTTATCAAACATTTCAGCCATTCCGTACTCGCACATGATAGATAAATCATCAGGTTCGTAAGGCTCAGATTTCACATAAACTAATTCCAAATCTTTTGTTTCGAGCAATCCTTTTGCAAGTTGCAAACTAATTGCTTTATAAACTTTGTCTTCAATTTCTTCATTATCCCACGCAAAATAAAGGCGACGAAGGAGAATGACTAAGTTTGTGTAAAAACCTTCTACTTCCCATTGTTTCAACTTCTCAGGTTCAGCAATCTCACTCATCTTGTTTTTAGCACGAAGAAGAGATTCTTTTTTATCCTTCTTCAGCCCCAAAATAGCTGGTGCAAAATTTTCAGTAAACAAAACCCCTTGGACAGCTAGTAATTGTTGCATGATGGTTTGTCCTTGAATATCCCAATTAAGCCCAAACGGTCCTCCGTGGAATAAAAATTGATTACCAATCTGCATCCCATAACTTTTCCAAATCTTTGAACTCAAATCCCTTTCCTCCTCTTATTTCTAGATGTCTATTTATCTTCGGTTTCTTCAGTACCTTCTATCCACTGACACAACAAATCGCTTTGAGTATTTGCTACAATCTCACAAGAAACACTTTCGGTAGGCGAGAAATATTCTGAAATGAGTAAATTCAAGACACTACGCCACAGTTCTTCATAATTTTTAAAGACATATCTCCAAAAATAGTCGCCTTCTAGACGTGTTCCTATCCAGCCCCAAAACCGTATTTTCTTTTTCATCAGTTGAACTTCGATTGCCATTGTGCAACTTTTTGAAAATTCAAAAACGATTCTATTCTCATTACCTTTTTCTAAGCTACCGTCAAAATAAACAATCCCTAATAATTTCAAGGATTCTTTAAGTTTACCCTCTTTGCTAATATCTTCAACTTGTTTTTGAAAATTATAAACATCAAAAATATCCATTACTTTCATTCTCTTTTCCTCTTATTTTATATACCTAGTATATCATAAAACACAGAGAATGTCAAGTAAAATATATATTGTGTCTATCGAAATATATATTCACAAAAAAATAAAAACCCCTCATAAGGAGATGAGGGGCTTCTTTATTTGAAGTAGCAAGGAGGTTTTACATTAAAAGTATTTACTATCAAGGACCTTATGTAAGTATATAGGTTCAAATGGTTATTGCAAATGTTAAAAATCTAACAATTTGTCCTATCTGATTTTTTTGATATTCCGCAAGAACAAATAATTCTTGCTTTCACCAAAGGTCTCCTACAAGACCCCTAGACCCTCTCTTAGAGTAATCTAAGATATAGGCTTACATTTAAAAGTTTAATTTAAGTTTTAAACCTCGTCATGTGTTATAAAAGCCTTAAAGACCAAGGACGGTGGGTTTAATTTAGACTCAAAAGAGTACAAATAATACTTAAATTTATTAACTTTTAAAAATACTTGAGTGGTTGCCACAAATTTGTCATGGCAATTTTGAAAATTGAATAAATAGAGATTTTTACTAAAAAAAGCTAACAAATGTTTATAACAAAAACGAAAATAAACTCACTACTTCAAATATTACAGATATTATATCATAAAAAGCATGCTGATTCAAAGATTACCAATCGCCTGAAGAACCGCCACCGTCAAAGCCACCGCCTGACCACGAATCTCCACCACTCCAAGAGCTAGAACTGTCTCCGCTTGAGTAGGAACTACTGCCACTATCTCCGCTATAATGGGAACTGCTACCACTATCACCGCTATAATAAGAGCTATCTCCACTAGACCCTGAAGAACTGCTCTTTTTCGAGTGATAGTAGTCATCATCACCGTCAACATCATCGTTGTAAGCTTTGATAGATTTACTCACATAATAACCACGATTATGATTTTCTGTATATCCTGTATATCCTGAATACCTATTATCATATCGTCTAATCAAATATTGAATGAGAAGAATAGGAAGCATAAGAGGAAGTATAATGGTTAAAATAATTAAAGGAAGTTTAAAAAGCATTTTAGCAAGCTTATCAAGCTTGTCTTTTTCTTCTTCTGATTTCTTCTCTTTTATTTCAGAGGCAGAATTAGATAAATAAGGAGTCATAAAGCCACTTAATTCAGATAGATAATCGGAAACACCAGCAGAGTAATCGCCACGTCTAAAGTTAGATTTTACCGTACTATTCAATGAACTAGCTTTTGAATCGGTGATAAGAGTCGATAAGTTATTAGATGTTTCAGTACGAATTTTTTTATCCTTAATAGCGATAACTAATAAGATTCCGTTGTCTGTACCAGAATAACCTACTTTCCATGCGCGTGCAGTCTCATTTGCGACACTTTCAATATCTTTATCCAAAGAATCAACAATAGCAACAGCGATTTGAGGTTTTAGGGTAGTCTCAGACCATTCTTTGTTCAACTCTCCCACTTTGTCAACAACATCTTTATTTAGATAACCATGCGGATCATAAACTCCATTGCTAGGAGGAGAGGAAGGAATTTCTTCTGCATAAACAGAAACGCTAAAAAATGCAAAGAAAAGACTTAAAAGTAATAATAGTCGTTTCATAAACAAACTCCTTTTTAAACACGTTCTACAACGAAGAGGTTATGAAGCGCAAGAAATTCTTTTGGAGAATATGTTTTGTACTCCATAGCAATTTTTTTCATTGAATAAAGTAATTCTTTTTGCCCACCTTCACTTAAATTTTCAAATTCCAAGCTACGTCGTTTTTTATATTTTTTTACAATTCCAATATAATACTCAGCAGCAAAATGCTTCTCTGCATCTTCAATACTTGTGATGCCAAAATTCAGATTGATAAAACTAGCTTCTGAATCAACTCCTTTTTCGTTCTTCAACATGAGTAAGTACAATTTTTCTTTAGTATCCATTTTATCTCCAATCATTTTATTCGTTTTTTAGATTTACAGATGGGACTGTTTCTTTGCAGCTTTGGTTGCTTCTACCAAGTCCACTTTTTCAAAACCAAACATGTTTGCAACGATATTTGTAGGGAATTTTTGGATTTTAGCATTATACTGAGTAGCAACCTTGTTATAGTCGGTACGAGCTACATAAATGCGATTTTCTGTTCCCTCAAGTTCTGTAATCAATGTTTGAACTTGCTCATTAGATTTTAACTCAGGATAGTTTTCTTTCACAACTAACAAACGAGAGATAGCGGAATCTAATTCTCCTTCAGCTTTTTCCTTGTCAGCAGATGTTGCAGAGTTTGAACCGATTTTAGCACGCGCTTCAGCAATCTCTGTAAAGATTTTATCTTCGTGAGCCATGTAACCTTTGACACTATTAACCACGTTAGGAATCAGGTCATATCGCCTTTGTAGTGTTGCTTCGATTTTAGCTTCTGCCTGCTCGACATTCGCTTTTTGAGAAACAAGTCCGTTGTAACTGCCCATAAAGAATAGCCCAGACAACAAAAGCACACCAATAATTGCACCGAAAATTTTTACTGTTTTATTCATGTTTTTACCTCATTTTTTATTTATTTTTACCAACTGTCAAAAAAACCGCTTGACTAACTTGAGCTACTAGAAGATTTAAGGATGAAATAAGGATGGTCTGGATAGGTTCAAATGGTTATCACAAATGTTGAAAAACAAATGTTTTTTGTACCATCTAATTCTTAATGCTCCACAAGAGTAAATCACCCTTGTTTTCATTAAAGGTCTCCTACAAGACCCCTAGACCCTCTCTTAGTCAATCTAAGATATGAGCTTACATGTATTGTAAAAGTAAATCTTTATTGGAAATAGATTGCCAAACCTTTAAACTTCTTGTATGAAAAGAAACTGTTTTTCTATCCAAAGTCTTTTCTAAAGATAAAAGTCCTTTTACCAAGATGTTATAAGAACCATTCACATCTGCGTTTAGTACCCTACCCTCTTTTGACTGATATAACCCTCGACTAATTCGCTTACCTGAGAATTGAGGTTTCGTCTGAATATCCTTATAAACAGGAATTTTGTCCTCATCTAAAAAACTAGCTTTAGAGGTGTAAGATTCTTCTTGTTCGACAACCTCAATTCCCTTCGCTAAACATTTATAGGTCAACTGAGAGATAAAGGTATTAAAAGGAATTTGTGTGAAAGATTGGTTCGTCTTTTTCCCTAAAGAAACTTCTTGTTTCCAACCTTGGTTTTTACCAATAAAGACTGTTTCAATCGCCATCTCGTCAAAATAAAGGGAAAGAAAAGACGTGATTTTATGAAGCTCTGATTGAAGCTTACATTCACGATTTCTCCAAAGACGGTGGATGTGCTGACTAGTCTTTTGATTGGCTGGAAGTTTAGATTGAGCTTTAGCAATTAAACGATTATACCCTTGATTGATACTCTTTAATTGAGACCCTTTGACGACTAGTGGGTTAGTACCATTTGAGAAGGTGATGGTAGCTAAGTTATCAATCCCTAAATCAATAGCTGCGTAATTCCCAGTCTGTTTTAAAGGAGAAACCTCTACCTCATAAATCACCTCAATTACGAAAGCTTTTAACTTAGGAACGATACGGACACACTTGGGATTTTTAACTTTAGTTGGGATAACTAAATTAAAATCTTTAGGGCATAAAATCAATTCTCCATTCAAACCTCTTTTCTTAGAAATGGTTTGGCTTGTAAACTCTACGACATAGCGCCCTTCTGTCTTATGAAGGTAGCGAGGTAGCTTAGGTTTACTAGTCACGCTCACATTAGACTTGTCATGAAAAGCTTTTAAGATTTGATAATAAGAATGAATGGTAGAACCAAGACTTTTTAAGATGTTGGTTGAAACCTTGGAGGGCAGTGCCAACATATCGCTCTGTTTCTCTTTTCGGAATTGAGAAACTAACTCAGTCCATGACAGCACAGAAGGTTTCTCTTCTTCCTGAGACTTGTTTCGCTCAAAAATGGATTGACGGATTTGATAGAGACCTGCATTATAAAGATTCTTAGCTTTAAAGGTTGAATCGTCACAGATAGGATAGAGTTCATGCCCCTCTTTAATCCAGTGACGCTCGACTTGTCTCATGGGTTTCTCCTTTCATAAAAACTGTAACAAAAACAACTACAATTTTTTTCCGCATTGTTTTTCCCTCACTTTTTCCCATTTTTTAAAACATCTTTAGCATTGCCAACAAAAAATATGAAAATCCCTTTAGTCAAGAATTTAATAAAAGAATAGAACATGATAATAAAAGGAATTGAAATAAGAATCATTGCGCCTATAAGAGTGCCTTCCCTAGCACCGTCTCGAATTGACCAAGACATTTTTTGTTCCTTTTTCTCTTCAGGGGTCATGCTTCTAGCTTTACTACCAAATTCTGACGCATCATGCTCGTATTTTTCAGGTTTTTTCAAATTATCTTTCAAAGATTCAACGTAAGAGTAAATCCCTTGAGAGTAATTTCCTTTTTCAAAATTACTCTTTAGAACACTTTCTAAATTTGAGATAGTTTTTTCACTCAAATCCAATGAATTTTGACGAGCTGTTTTCGTACGAACCAAACCATCCTTAACACTAATAAATAATAAAATTCCATTATCTAATTCATAAGTGTCAGGTATTTCAGGAGTTCCTGACGGAAAAACTTTACTATGTGCAAAGTTCCAACTTTCAGCAGTATAATCAACAACTCTGTCTATTTCATTATCTAATTCATCAATAATAACAACAGCAAGGCGAGGATTCTCCTTATTACTAGTTTTCTTAGTGTATTCCCAGTTGAAAACACTGATATTGGAAACTGCTTCACTTGAAAGGTAATTGTGGGGGTCATAAACACCATTGAAAGGGACACTTTCAGGAATCGACTCCGCAAGAACTGGTTGGACAAAAAAGAAAAAGCTCAAGATAAAGAATAAGGGTAGAAAAAAATTATTTTTTTTAGTCTTCATTTTTTAACACCTCTCATTATTAAAATGGGAAGTCTTCTTCATTTGCATCAACCAAATCACTTACTGCCGCGCTTTCTTGTGGGACGTTCAATGGACTTTTGTAAACTTTAGAGTGAATCGCATGAGATTGACGTTTTTCTCCAACTTCCATTTGGCTCAATTCATCTGAGAAAGCGTAGACTTTAGCATCTAGGTTATCAACGTGATGGACAATAACAGCTTCAATGGTTGCAGGTTCAACAGGGCTTCCCCACTCCAACTTACCGTGGTGCGAAAGAATGATATGTTGCAACATTTCAATTTCTTCACTATCAACCTCTTCGTCTGAAACATATTTTTTAGGAAGTTCAGCTCCCAAGAAGATATGTCCAAACAAGAAACCTTTCTTAGAGAAGTCTTCTGCCAAGCCATTAGAATACTGGTATTCTTCAACTTTCATAATGTCGTGATAAATAATACCTGCAATCAATAAGTCTTTATTTGCTGTTGGGTACATTTTTTGGACAAACAAAGCTAAATCAAGCATTTCTTTGACGTGTCGCAAAAGACCTGAGCGTTTATAGTGGTGCATGCGTTTTGCAGCAGAAACAATTTTTAAACTATTCCCAAATTCTCCCAACAAACCAAGGGTTGCTTTTTTAAGGATTGGGTTAGTCATAGAATAAACCAACTCCAAAATATCTTTGTAAGTCCCTTCAACGTCAATAGGCTCAGTCGGAATCAAACTAGAAATATCAAAGTCGTCGCCTGGAAAATTAAAATCTTGGATGTTGATCTTGTAGTTTCCTCCATAGTGGTCGGCAACACCATTCACAAAAAGGACAGAGCTTTTTTGTAATTCTTGCCAAACACTTTCAGTCACATTCCAAATCTTACAGTTGGGAATACTTGCTGTTTTATCAGAAAGTGTCAATTCTACATATTTGTTTCCATTTTTCGCTTCTTTCAAAGAAACGTTACTTACTAAGCAATGTTGAGAGATTTTCTCTGGTTGTTCTACTAAATTCATGTTTTTTCCTCATTTTTCTATTTTTATTTCCAGTCTCGCCCAATCCACAAGAGAGCGAATGTTTCTTGATTGTCTGCATTATATAACCATTCTTGACATTCGTTGGAAAGACGGTTGATTTCCCAGACACTTGGATTTAATGCAAAAGATAAACTAACTTCATGGGTATCAATTTGTTTACAAGTCCGAATCCAATCTTTGACAGAAGATGGAACATCAGAAGTTTCATCAGGTATGTAATCAAGTTCCTTCAAAGAAGGTATTAACTCTTCATCATCAACGCTGTAATATCCAACCTCGGCTAACATTCTATTTAGGTCTAAAAAACTCATTTTAATTTCCTTTCTTCCAACTTTTCTAGCAGCAATAAGTTGCTCAGTGGAATTAGGTCAGATTCAGAATATAGCGGTCCGCTTCTCCTCGAACCTTCAGAAAAAAGATATTCGTTCCTTTCTTCTTCCGATACAATTTCATCGAACGGACTCCACCAAATTTTGCTCAAAATTGGCGTAACTTGATGAATCGGTTTTTCATAATTAAGCAATTTTTTAGCTATATAAGAAAGCTCTTCATCTGTTGTTACATCTGACAAACTTTCTAGACAAATCTTGAAATACTCTAGATTCCAATCATGTAAACGTTCATGAAGATTAGAATAATCTTGGTTTAGATAGACCTCTAAAAAAGCTCCAACAGCCTGTGAACGAGATACACCAGCTTCGCAATGAACCAAAATATTGATATTTGGATATTTTTCTTTGTATTTATCAATAAATTCAATCAAAGAACAAGCCAACCCTTTGGAAAAGACATTATTATCAAATCCATATTCTTCATAAACAGTCTTTGTTGGGTCAACCAAACTAGGAGGAATATCTATAAAAGGGAGATGCAAAACGCCCACTAGGTTTCCTGTTGGATGAAATCGAATGGGTGTTTTTTCTAAATCTTTTTCATCTGTAATAGACACTACAACATAGTCAGAACTTTGAGAATCATCCTCCTTAAAAAGCCTTCCATTCCAAACACAAGTGAAAGCATCTACGGCAGACATTACTTTTATCATATTCATTTATTTCCCCTTTTTATTTTTTTATAACAAAATTCTATCACATAATCTTAAAAAAAGTCAATTTAAACAATAAAAAAATGACTTAACTAAAAAAATTTTTTTCGTCAAAAAAATTGTCTAAAGTGTACCTTATCAAAGTGAAAACTGAAATTTTTTTCAAATGTAAATTTTAGTAAAAAATGACTATTGCCGAAAAACCTAGACCTTGATTATTCAAGATTTGTAGGCTTACAAGGGGGTTGATAAAGGTTCAAATTGTATTTTATACATCTAAGTTGCTAGAACAAAAAAATGTACTTTTATTCAACCTTAAAATAAAGTACATTTTATTTATAAAAGTACATTTTTTTAGAAAGTGAACATTACATCTTAAACTCAGACGAATCAAGGATTTATCCACTGTCTAGGGAAAAAGTACATAAATTTTTTTAGTTTTAAACCAGTCTAAGACTAGTTTTTTTACTAATTACTTTTTTTAAAAATTTTCACTGTTTATAGAATCTTCTTCTTTTAGTTCTTTTTCATGCTCTTGATGCTCAAGGACAACATTGTAAATAAGAAGATTAACTCCTGCAAAAATACGCTTGTCCAAATAAATAACTTACGAAAGGAATGTGATAAGAAATATTCAATCCTAACAAAAAAGCTAATCCAAAGTAAAAATCACAAAAAGCGATAATAAAAAAATTCCAATGTTTTTTTCACTTTATTCCCAAAAACTTTTTTTGGAACATACTTATTGTATTTGTTGATAGTTTCCAGCATTTCTTTATAAGAAGACTTCATTGTAATGGGCATCACAATGGTCAATAAAGTGAACATAATGTTTGTAAGTAAGTTTTCACTAATCATTTATTTTTTCTTCCTTTTAATCGGTGTTGTCAAAGCTTCTTCGACAGACATCCCCCTTCTTCTTCTAGCTTTGTAAGTGTTAGGTTCGATTTCATAATGGTCACACATTGCTTTCAAAGTCTCAAAGTTTTTCCCTAAATGGTCCTGACACTCTCTTGACTTTCTATAAATTCTTTTAGCAATAGGTGTCATCAAAGCTTTTTCAACAGACATACCAATTTTTCTTCTTGAGCGATAAGTCTCAGAGGTTTTGCACGGATATTTAGAAGCCATTTCATGAATTGATTCATATTTATTTCCTAAATGGTCTTCGATTTCATCTTGCTCTTTTAAAGGAGTCGTTAAAATTTCTTCCAACGTCCATTTTAATTTTTTTCTATAACCATATACAGTCCTGGTGATACCGTAATGTTTAATCATATCCCCAATAGAAGGAAATTCATTTCCTAAATGGTCTTTACAAGAAACACCTTTCTTTGTATGATCGCCAATCGGAGTTGTCAACGTCTCTTCTAAAGTCCAACCAGCTCTTAATCTTTGATAGTAGGCGCTAGTTGTAATCTTGTAATGGTCACACATGGATTTAATCCAATAAAGGTATTCCCTAAATGGTCTTTCTGCACTCGCCCAGTGTTATAAACACCTTCTTTTTTCGTTAAGACATCTTCTAAACTGAATCCAGCAGCTAATAACTTTTCTGCAATTCTAGGAACTACATCATAATGTTTGTATAGTTCTTTTTTACCAATAAAAGTATTTCCTAAATGGTCTTTAACTTCTGGTAGCTGAGGATTGATAGGTGTTGTCAAAGATTTTTCTAGAGACCACCCACGAGAACGCCTTTTAGCTAAAACAACAGGGGTGATTCCGTAATAAAGAGCCATAGCTTTTTTGGTAGGGAATTTGTTCCCCAAGTGGTCTTCAACCACAGTTTTATTCAAGCTAGACACACTCGGTTTGATAGAGTGCGGTTGAAACAAAGATGTTTGAGTACCAGAAAACAAATTCGTCAAACTGACAACTCTGCCAGCAGGAGGACTAAACACTTTCCCTGACGCTGTTTCGAATACATTCCATGAAGTTTCTTTAATTTTTTCTGATGTCCTAAGTTCTTGGAAATTTTTCAATAAAATATCGTGTCTTTGATAAATCTCCTTTAATTCTTCCCATGTGTAAAACTTGATTCTTTGTCCGTTTTTACTAAAGTAAAAGAATTTTTTATCCCCAGAAGGACTAAGAACATAAGGCATAGCAGCAATACGCTCAAAATTTAAAGGTAAATAACTAGAGTTTAAATAAATAATCTGTTTCTTTTGGTCAAATACAGGCATGTATCTTCCTTTCTTCTATCTTCTCTCTTTTTGTTCTTCTTCGTGCGGCAATTTCATTTAAAACCGCCAAGTCGATAATTCCAAATTCATCTCTCGCAGTCGTTACGTTGTAATAACGAACACCATGCTTTTCAGCAACTTCAGAGATGTTTTTGTACCAGTTTCCGTCACTATCTTTCAAAGGTCTTAATTCACCTTTAACATATAGAAAATTCAGTGGAAATTTATGCTTCAACCAAGACTCTAAGCGATAACGAAGCATTGGTCTAGTATGATTTAACTTTTGAGCCAATTCCTTCAAATTAGTAACTCCGAAATAATCATAAACTTCTTGAAATTCTTCTGTATCATAGTAACGCATGTTAATCCCTCTGTATTATAGTAACGCATATTTTTACCGTCAGTCAAAAGTGCGAAAATCAGAAAATGAATAACACGATTGACATTCCCATATTGAGCCAAATTTTGCCAAAGCTACTCTTTGTTTGATATACTCATAATTTTCAGGGCGTATGTATTAGAGTGGTTCGGCTTCACGGCTGACCTACCACTAAAACTAATTACCTCTAGTTTTCAAAGGTAATAAAACAAGTTGATTAAGCTAGTGCATAGTTGTCAGTTTTCGCAATATTCAAGGAGGCGTTGAAATCTCTATCTATTTTCTCTCGGCAGTTACTACAATGATAAACTCGTTGACTGAGCTTCAAATCTTTGTTGTAACTGCCACAGTTTGAACAAGTTCTACTAGAGGGATAAAATCTATCCACCAATCTAACCGCTATGCAGCGTTCAGTCGCCTTTCTAATAAGATGTCTTCTAATAGTGTAAAAAGAACAATTAACAATATCTTTTGCAAGATATTTATTCTTCATCATCCCTTTTACATTCAAATCCTCGATGGCAATATATTGCGGTTGTTTTTTAACCAACTCTGAGACAAATTTACGAATATGATTGATACGGATATTTCTTAACGAACGATGTATCAGCTTGATTTGTCTTTCTAGCTTGAGTATATTCTTTGTTTTATTGTGTTTGTTGCATTTATTGATATGGTATTTGCGAGATACCTTGCGTTGGAGTCGTTTCAAGCGTTTATTCAAGATACGAACTCGCCTGAAGGTCTTGATATTTGGGACAGTCGTTCCATCAGAAACCGTCGCAAGTGTCTTGATTCCCAGGTCAATTCCGACTCCATCCGTATAATCTGGTAATTCAGTTACCTGATTTTCAACATCTTCAGTGTAAGATAAGTACCAATATTTCCCATCAAAAGAAATGTTGGCAACTTGTTTCTTACACGATAGATTAAAATCTGCTCGAATAGAGCCAAAACGCACATCTCCGATAGTTGGGATTTGGAGTTTTCCGCTATCTTTCAGATAGATACGACTAGGGCGCTTCTTGTCTGAGGAAATATCACAGCGTACATTGAAGCTTGGTTGAACTTTACTAATACCCCTAAAGTTTAGCCGTCCTTTGTTCTGTTTCCTAATTCTCACTAATTCCCTAGAAAGAAAATTATAAATAAAGAATTGATTCGGTTGGTAATACCAAGACCACAACTCTTTATTTTTCTCATAGTTCTTAGCGACAACAAGTTTGGCAAGTTTGAGATAGTCTGATTGATTGAGCTTATATACCTCTCTATCGTAGAACTTCGAATAATAGGTCTTATTCCCATTTTTGTTCAAAATCTCATCAAACTCACCTTTATTATTACACTTATCAATATCCACTAAAAGATTCCAAAAGTTGCGTGAAACTTTACTATACCACCACGCAAGACGTTCTTGTTCTTTGGTTAGTTTCAGTCTAATTTTCTGACTTATCATCACGCTCTACCTTTTCCATTTTATCAATTTTTCATGTTTGCGTAAATTGTTAGTTTACCCCTGTTTATATATATTCGTATTTTTCCTTAATAATATTATACATGATAAAAAAACAAAAAGTCAATTATTCAAAAATAAAAAAACACTCTTAAAAAAAGAGTGTTTCTATTAAGAAAGTTTTGTTTTTAGCTCTTTGATCAAGTCTTGTCTAAAAATCATTCCATCTTTCCATTCCAGTAGAAAGAGGAGGAAAAAAACAACTGGCATTGCCATTTTATCAGAACTTCCTTTTAGATAAGAAATATAATCATCCATATTGTCGCCATCTTGGATATTAACTTCTACAAACGGAATACCCTCCCTATCTAAAAAGCATCTTAGTTCGACGACATTTTACGCAATTATTTATAGAATAAACAATAGTTGTTTCTGGATGATTTTCTTGTGTAATCAATGACATCCTATAAACTTCCCTTCTATTATTAGATAAAAAAATAGTATATCACAAAAAAACAACCTCATCAAAAATAAAAAAACAAAATCTACCAAACCATTTTTTTATATTCTATAATGAAAAAAATAAAAAAATGCCTAAAAAAATAAAAAAATAGTATTGACAAATAGAATTTTTATCTGCTATAATAGTTAGTGTAAGTTAGATAAGCGAATTTACCATTGGTAAAGTTTAAATCTATTACGGTACGGTCAACCTAATTGACCACGCTCTATTGTTTCTTCAGTAAGGACTATCAACCCTGAAGTTATGTGGGAACAAAAGAGTCTACGCGCCCAGACAGCACAAGGAAACTTGAACGGTTGCTGTCACAACTAGGGGCTTCCCAACTCCCCTAGTTTTTCTCTTTGATAAATAGCAGGGATGGCGGAACTGGCAGACGCACAGGACTTAAAATCCTGCGAAGATTCCCTTCGTGTGGGTTCGACTCCCACTCTCTGCATTTTTCCTTCTTTGATTCAATAGCTCAACTGGATAGAGCATACGCCTTCTAAGCGTAGGGTTGCAGGTTCAAGTCCTGTTTGAATCATTATAGCTTTGGGTGAAAACCCACATCATTATCTTCCTGATGACACATAGGGGAGTGTAGTTTCTTGACAAGTGACAAAAGGTCATTCAAGAAATCAAAAATGATGAACTTGTAACTATTTTCCTGCTCGAATCAGATGAACTAGGGCGACAATAATGTTGATGGAGTGTAGCTGACTTCTGAGTTATTGTGAAGGGATGGTAGCAAGGCGGATGATTGTGTGGAGGAGCTTTTCAACGTTAGGTTCGAAACTAACAAGAAAAGTGACGGACACGCCTTGGATAGTTACAAAACGCTATATTTAGACTTAGTAGCTCAACTGGTAGAGCGCCTTACATCGGTAGATACAGGAATTAGTCACCTGTTGTAAAAACAATGACATTAGTTGCTATCGAAGTAAATAAACAGACGCGTAAGGAAGTCGCAGTTCGAATCCTGTCTAAGTCGTGCATAGATTGATTTCAGAATCTATTCTATGTTATACTTATGTTATTCAGGGGTCGTTTTGGATTCGACAGGCGGTTAAGCTTCTGAACCTCACTCCGAGTGGTGACGTAATCACCAAAATTAAATATAACTGCAAATACTTTTGCTCCTGCTCGTGTGGCTGCCTAAGCTTCTAGCTTAGTAGTTATTCTAGCAAAAACACAAACAGTCGCAAAGACGAGCTGGTTTTTGTAAGTGTCGGTACAATCATTGGCTATAAAACTCGACAATCGCTAAAAAGAGTTCTCGGACTTTTTAGTTAAACAAGAGATATAGGTGATAAACTTGTGCGTTTGTTATCACTGGAAAACATTAACGTAGCAGAGTGCTATAAGGTTCATTGGTAAGGTCGTTTGGACGTGGGTTCGAGACCCACCGACTCCATTGGTCGCTTTCATATCAGCAAGTGTCCGAATTTAGTGTTAAAAAATGTTTTTCCAAGAAGATTCTTTCTTGTTCAAAAGAGGTAAAAGGAATTTAAAATGAAAATTGAAGAGATTTTAAATGAGTATTTGGGAAAGCAAACAAAGTTGCCTTAATGGAACTTCCAAACATAGCAAAAGAGTTAAATTATCATTTTGATTGTGAACGTGCCTTCTACAATAGATATTCTGATGACTATACTCATATAGTTGGTTATATTCTAGATGAAGAAAAACAGAACTGTAACTTTATATAGTGGTTTTTTTAGACTATTTTTTTGTGGCTATTTTAAAAGATGCTTATGGTTATTTTTGCATACAAAGATTTACTAAAATTTTTCTCAAAAATATAATAAAAAAACTATGATTAAATTTAGTAACTACAACTCCACATCGAAATATAAAATTTTCACAGGATATTTAGAACTTCTTGAAAAGAATGGTTATAATCTTGATGAAGAGAAATTAGAAATTGTTCAGTAGAAAAATCGAAAAGGGAAATAAACAATGACACAAATTAAAGACGGATGGCACAAGGTTTATGGAGAAGACGTATATGTAGAAAATGGGAAAGTTGTCCGTGGAGTAACTAAAGACGTAAACGAATCAGAAAAAACTTGCTATCCCTATAAGTACAGCAAAGACCATGACTCCTGGATTAACATTTCTGGGGAAGCAACTCTTACTTCTTATAGAGCAGGTTATAAAAAAGGAATTACACGCATGAAGTGATAAAATGGAGAAGTATATGTGTATTGACACAAAAACAGATAGTATGTACGAATTACCCCTAGAAGACTTGCTCAAAGAGCTTGAAGAAAATGGGATAGACACATCTAAACTGAATATAATAGAAGATACAGAAGAAACAGAAAATACTGTATAAATTATTTTGCATCGTTGGTCTAACGGCTAAGGCACAGACGTTGCACGCGTCTGCGATAGGGGTTCGATTCCCTTACGGTGCATGGGTATCTAGTAAAGGATTCCGTTAATCTGGACTATTCTTTATGATAAAGGAAGAGCTAAACTCATAACGTAAATGGTCGTTTAAAGCTCGGATTCTTCGGTCAACATTCAATTTGATTAGTTGCAAATAATCGAATTTGAGGCAGTTGAATCTAAATGATGAGTTCAAATCTCTCGATACCTATGAAGTGTTATTTTTGCAGACTATATCTTAACTGAGCGTTTCGTGTAGTAACGACTACCAAACACCTGTTAGCATATTTGTCTACGAGGAAATGGGGTCGCCTTAAAAGAACACGGTTGCGAAAGCCGAATCCGTCTGCGGAGAAGCAGAAACTTATCCCACTAAGACTTGATAGCTCAGTTTGGTAGCAGCAACGGACTTTTAATCCGTGGGTCGCAGGTTCGAGTCCTGCTCAGGTCATGGCAAAAAGATTGCATGAATTACTAATTCATAGCACTTTTTAGGCTCACTCATTGTAAAAGGTGGGTGAGTCGTTAAAACCTTTCGCCATAGAAGTACAGTTTCTAGGTGATAAAAACCACGAACAATATCCGCCTGACTGTACTCGACGGATGTTCAAAAACTTGTTGGTTGTAAGGTTCTCCAACATAAGATGCCAGAAGTGTTGAGGGTATCATTTTATTATTATGAATTATGGAGAATTACTCAAGAGGCTGAAGAGGACGGTTTGCTAAATCGTTAGGCGGTCAAACGTGCGAGGGTTCGAATCCCTCATTCTCCGTATCTTATTTATCCACCATAGCTCAGTTGGTAGAGCGCCTGACTGTTAATCAGGATGTCACAGGTTCAAGCCCTGTTGGTGGAGTTCGTTTTGTGCCACAACGGCGTGCAATGCTTGAAAGAGGGTTGCTAAAGTTCTTAGAGCAAGTCTCTTGCTCTTCGTATTTTATTAACGGAAAGTAGCGCAGTTTGGTAGCGCACTTGCTTTGGGAGCAAGGGGTCGCAGGTTCGAATCCTGTCTTTCCGATGTCAAACGCAATGTCACATGCTTTCATGCGCGTTGCTTTTGAGGTAAATTGAAGCAGAGTAGTAGCAGTTGGTAGCTCGCAAGGTTCATATCCTTGAGGTCGCAGGTTCGAATCCTGTCTCTGCAATCACCAATGTAGTAGCGACATATTGGATCGAGCAAGTCCGAAGTAAAACAAGCGTTTGAAGGACTTGTGGTTTTGTTTTAACTTATTATTTGAGTTTGATAGCCGATTTAGCTCAGTTGGCAGAGCATCTGATTTGTAATCAGAGGGTCAGCGGTTCGAATCCGTTAATCGGCATGGGATTATGGAGAGAAACTGGTTCACTGGTGAGAAACAGTGATATAGGATTCTTTCTTCCCTAAGTGCGCTTAGTGACAACATACCATCCTCGCTGTTGGGAAGATATGTTGTTACGATGTAGTCTGGATGCCGAGCGTCTGGGGCGAGTGATTGGTGTAGCGCTGCACCAATCAGCTACATCATTTTTATTATGGTGACTTAAATATTTATTTTTTAATAATGTCATTTGAGGATTAAGTTATGATTGAAGAATTAAAACCTTTCCGTATTAACTTTAAAAATAAAGACCAAACGATTTTCATGGTACAAGACCAAATATTAAAGATTTTCTTCAGAAATGATTTTGGTTGGCTATCTGTACCAGACGAAATGTATAATCGCACATGGTCTTACATCAAGCGTAAAGGGATTACTTACATTCCTGAATCTGAGCTTTTAGCTTTGTCTAAGCAGTTTACGAATGGTTCAGAATTGTTAGTTGCAAAATAAAAAAACAGGAAAGAACATCTACTTTTTAGTGGGTGTTTTTTTTATTTATAAAAAAATATTTATAGATATTTGATTTAGTTTTGTCAATTTGATATACTAGAACTAAGGTCTAATTAAATATTAAGAAATAATATTTTGCTAGGTCAAATATTTAAAAAAGAGGTTTATACTCATGACAAAAGTTACTGGTCACGGCTCTATTCGGAAATTCAAGAATGGTGCAGCAGGCGTTCTTGCCCTTTCGACTTTGTTTTTAGGAGTTAGTCAAGTTAGTGCGAACGAAACACAACAAGCTCCTCAAACAGAGACATCGGCAACCAAAACAGCTACTCCTTCTGAAGAGAAAAATCTTCCTGAAATGCCTCCTGAAGAAAAGAATTTTCCTGAAGCAGATAATACTCCTGCAACTACTCCTACAACAGACAATACAGAAGTCTTAAAAGAGACTGGTGTTGAGAAAAAAGAAAACGTTGATGCACCAAAAGAAGCAAAAAAAGACGTTGCAAAACAGGAAAAACAATCAGAACAACCACTAACTGTTGACTCGGCAATCAAAGAATTGAAGGATGCTGGATTGGAAGTTGTAGTTGGTAAAGAAATTGTCACTACTTCTCCTCAAGAAACTGCAAAAGCTCTTGAAGGCTTAAAACAACAAGTCACAAAAGCCCTGGATGCAAAACAAGAGCTAGACATTGCTTTCCTTGATTTAAAAGAGAAAGCTAAAAATGCAGGTATCTTAACAAAAGAAGGTAAAACACTTACTTTTGACACCGCTAAAGAAGCAAAAGAAAATTTAGAAAAACAAGCTAAAGAAGTTAATCAACTAATCGAAACTCTTGATAAAGAGCATGAAAAGTTACTTAACCTAGCTAAAGAAGCTCAAAAAGCTGGTATCGCAATTGCTGTGACTCCTGCTTTAAAAGCGGATTCAGTTGAAGATGCTACTGCTGCTATTTCAGCGCAAATTGACAAGCCAAATGCTTTGATCAAGTCTGTTGAAGAAAACAAAACTTTGATTGATTCTGTAACAAATAAAGCTAAAGAAGTTGGCGTTGCTCTTGAAGGTGAAATCGTCATTGATTCAAAAGTTGGCGAAGAAACTAAGTTGACAGAAAAAGTTTCTAACGCTTTAACAGGTTTAGAAGTTGCTACAAAAGTTCAAAAAACTACCAAAGAAGAGTTAGCTAAACTAATTGAAGAAGCGCGTGCAAAAGGATTAGACATTTCTATCTCTGGAGAGAAGAAAATTCTAGTATCTAAAGCGCAAGAAGAACTTGAATCAGTTAGAACAAAAATTAACGAAGGTTTAGCAAACGACACTAAGAAAATGAATGATTACAAATTGGCTGTTCAAAATGCTAAAAATGCAAATCGTTTATTAGAAGGTTCTACTGCTACTAAAGAAGGAGATGTTTACAAACAAACTCTTTCTATCCAATCAGCAGGTACTGGTGGTACAGTTAATATCAACGCTTCAGGAAGTGCAGATATTGTTTCTCTTGAATTGCTAGACCCTAATGGTTCTAAAATTGAATCAGTTAAAACCCTAGCTGATCTTAACGCTTATAAAGCCTTTGACAAAAAAGGTACTTATACTGTAAATTACACCTTTAAAGCTAAAGATAATACTGCTGGTTCAGTAACATCAAAAGCTACCACAAACGGTATTGAAGGTGTGATTGGTTCAGCTCAAGGTACAATTACTTTGACCACTAAAGCTCCGCTAGTTACAAACAAAGAAAATCAAGTAGCCCCATTAACAATTGCTCATGTGTATGATTACTCAAGTTCATACGCAGGAAAACTAAAAGATTCATTGCGTTTAAGTAAAAAAATCATTGAAGCTAATAGTCCTGAAAGTAAACACATCTTCTTAGGATACGAACAAAACTACGACACTACTTATGCTGCAAACATGGCGGATACAGTTGGAGTTAATGGTTTTGCCTCTAAACTTTTATCAAAAGACCAAGCTCTTTCATTGATTGATAAACTACTCAAGATCAATGCCCCTTCTGAAAAAGACCCTACTTACACAAACTACCCAGCTTATTTCCAAGGCGTAGCAGACACCTTTGGGGAGTTCCGTTACAAAGATGCTAGTGTAACCCCTGACCGATTTGGTCGTGCTATGAAGCCTTTTGAAGATATTATCGAAAAATTCACAAAACCTACTGATACTGTGTCTGTCATTCAATACACAGATGGTTGGATGCTCGGTTATCGCCCTGATGGCAAACCAACAGAAACTTCTGAGGAAATCGACAAAACATTTGCAGACTGGGCTAAAAAACGTGCCAAAACATTTATGTCAGTTATTAACCGTAATCAAGTGACAAACGAAGATACAAACTCTCTTCGTTCTATTCAGCAAATGGAATCTGTTGGACATCCAAATATTTACGATATGACAGGTAAAGATAAGGATGTAGCAGAACAAGAAATTATCAAACAGTTCTTAGAAACAGCTACCGAAAAGATTACGACTAAAAAAGGTGAAAACCAAACTGTTAAAGTTACTATCGGAGGAAACGGTGTGACTGTTACTAAAGCAGTTCTTAAAGGAGCAACTACTAAAGAACTTGCTATTAAAGACGGTAAAGTTGATTTCTCTGAAAAACTTGCTGATGGGTCTTGGACTGTTGAATTTGAAGCAACAGGAAATGGCAAACTAACAGCAGTTGTTTCCGTTGATGGAAAAGAAGTCGGCAAGAAAGATGTTGAAATCAAATCAACAGAAGGTGTGAAAGGTTCTAGCGCGAGCAAGACAGATAGCATCAACGCTATTGTCTTCCCTAAACTTCCTACATTCACTCCTGTAACAGTTGAAAATCTTACAATTCTTGCTAAGAACGTGCGTCTAGGCAAAGTTGAAACAGATATTCACCCTGTAACAATTGAAAAAGAACTAAATCCAGTTACTTTCAAAGAAACAGTATCTCCTATCAAGGAAGTTACTCCTACTCCAAAAGAAGCTCCTAAAGCTCAATTGCCAAACACTGGAGAATCAAACAACTCCCTTGTTCAAGCAGCAGGTCTTGGTCTTGGAGTTGTTGGCTTGATTGGTTTAGCTGGAGCAACTAAGAAAAAAGAAGACTAATAAAATAAGCCTGAATTTATTGACGTAACAAATCTATTTTGATACAATATATTTGTTCAAGGGTTGAACGAACCCAGTGAAGGACAAAGGGCAATAAAAACACTATTTACAAGTTTGTATATAGTGTTTTTATTTTTTATTCAACCTTCAATAAAAAATGATAAGCAATATTTTATCCTAAAATTATTGACTTAGTACGGATGGTGTGATAGAATATTGTTTGTAAGTTGAAGCTCTATCTTCTTACCAATTTTTTAACTTACAATTTAGCCTTGCCAAATAGTAGGTCGTCCCTAGTTTCGAGGGGGATGCAGTTGGATAAACTTGTTCACTAAAGAAAACTCGAAATTTCTTTGACGAACGAATGTTGTGAATGGCGTTCACAATTGACTGCACTAAGCAACGTGGTCAATCTGCCGATTTAGCTCAGTTGGAAGAGCGACATGACCGTAAAGGGTCTGAAACGTACATAGGTTCGAGTCCTGTAATCGGCATGAGCGAAGGGTTACATTCCTCCCTTTGCCAAAATAGTCCATTACCTCTGGATTTTATTTTTATAGGTGTATCAGCTTGAATAAGGCTGGTGCATCATCGCTAGTGAAAATCTAATGTCAGTAGAGCAAGGTTCTAGACATTGCTTGAAGGTATGTCTTAGAAGCTTTCACTAGCATATACTAGGCTCTTCGTATAATGGCATTATAGTGGTCTCCAAAACCATTGACGCTGGTTCGATTCCAGTAGAGTCTGTCAATCACTTTGTCTCTAGGTGATTGAGTGCATAAATAATCTTATATGAATTTTCATATAAGTTCTCCAAGGGATGCTAATTGTAAAAGGTTAGCATCTCATAGCTCACTTGTAAGGCTACAAGCCATGTTTCCACCTTGCAAGTGGGTGAAATTACACGCCTCAAGCGAGTAATTATGTACTTCAAAAAATCTCCTTTTTGGAGAGGAAGTGCCACTTCTCCTATTCGAGAAGTTATTTGATTGGATCAAGTTACAATTAGAAAAGAAAAAAGATAGGTTTGAGCTATTCTCAGTGAACTCAATATCCGCAGCTAGGTTAGCATAGCTGTTTGAAATCTAAATGTAGCTTTCCTCAAGGTGCTAACCTCCCTTGTAAGTTTACCCAATGGGGTTTTAGAAGAAGAAATAAAAAAGAGAGAGTCTTATACTCCCTCTTTTTTATGTGTAATTCTGAACAAGACTAATATTATTTACCAACTCCCAAACCTCACTATAATAATGATGAGTTTTGAATCGACGATTCAAATTAAAAGCTACTTGTCTATCCACAATCAGGAGGTGGAAAATAGGCAAGTGTAATTTTGGTGTTTTATTTAGACTAGCTTTCGATAATTTCCGTCAGCTTCCCAAACCTATCTTTAAGGTCAGATTCGATATTTTCCTTCAGTTCAAGCATTTCATCTACTGAACCGATAGCCTCAATAGAGGCTTCGTTTTTTAAATCAAAAGTCTCTACTAACAAAGCTAATTGTGGGAACATAAAATTTAATCCCCTTTCTTTTTTATAAATTGTACTCTCTTTCAAACAATTCTTTCAAGAAAGTATTCCTTTTTGAACCTTCTGTCCGAACAGCTTTTAAATAAGCGTTCTCTGAACCGAGAAGGATCAATTTTTGTTTGGCGCGTGTAACACCTGTATAAACTAAGTTTCTTTGTAACATTTTATAAGCTTGATTTGTAATGGGCATAATAACCACAGGGAACTCGCTTCCTTGAGATTTATGAATAGAAATCGCATAAGCCAAGGTAATTCTATCCCAATCGCTACGAGCATAAGAAACATCAACGCCCCCAAAATCAATAACAATTTCATCTTGTTTTGATTCTGAATCTTTAGCTGGAATTAAATCTCTAATATACCCAACATCTCCATTAGACACCCCCTTATTGATGTCATTTACAAGATGAAGAACTTTATCTCCAATCCTGAAGCATGAATTTTCTAAATAACGAAATTCAAGGGCGTGTGATTTTTTAGGGTTTAAGTAGTTTTGCATAATCTGATTAAGGTTATCAATTCCTTCTTCACCTCTATACATAGGTGCAAGAATTTGTATATCTGATGAAGAAAAACCTTTATCCATAGCAACTTGAAAGATTTGTGGAATCACAGCAGCAATTTTCCTAGCATCGCCTTCGATGTAAGAGTAGTCATTTTTCTTTAACTTGAAGTCGTTTGGTAAACGTCCATCGTTCAATGCTGATGCAAGAGAAATGATAGATGAATCATTTCCTTGTCTAAAAGTCGTTTGAAGTCGAATACTAGGAACTTCATCAATTTCTAAGAAATCTCCCAAAACTCTTCCTGCTCCAACTGAAGGCAGTTGATCTTTATCCCCAACAATTAAAACTTGTGTTCTAGAAGATAAATTAGTAAACAATTGTTTTCCAAGCCAAGCATCAACCATTGAAAATTCATCAATAATAACAAAATCGCACTCTAGATAATCCTGTTCAAGACTAGAATCTTCATCATCTTTGGTCAAACCCAAAGCGCTATGAATAGTAGAAGCTGACAGCCCTGTGGCTTCCCCCATTCTTCGAGCAGCCTTTCCAGTAGGAGCTAATAATTTAACAATATCCTTTTCGTTTCTTAACGTCACTCTTCTAATTTTTTCGTAAGTTTTTAAGATTCCGTTAATGACGGTTGTTTTCCCAGTACCAGGACCTCCAGTCAATACAAAAAACTTACTAGTTACAGCTTCTTTGATAGCTTTACGCTGAATAGCGTCGTAAGAAAAACCTACTTCTTCTTCTACTTCATCAATGATTGAATCAATGTCTATGTTAGGATTGATATAACCTTCTGAGTCCATGATGCGAATCACATTTTCAGCAATCGCAAGTTCATTCTTGTAACTAGAGTACAAAAAGATTTTATTCTCGCTAGGGTTAGCTTCGTCAACAACACAGTAAAAAGATTTATTCTCAATAAATTCTTCTAATGAATCCACTAACAATTCTGTTGTAATTAAGTCTTTTTCTTCAGGTCTTGAGTTCGTTAATAAATCAAAAGTCTCAGGAATGAGTTTTCTAGCTAACATATAAGTATCACCAGTTTCGCTAGAATAAGAAGACAAGACTTGTCTAAACCCTGCTTCTATGCGGAATGGAGAATCCCCTTTGATACCGATGGCTTTTGCGAGAATATCTGCGTTCGCAAACCCAAATCCTCTAACACTTTTTGTTGTCACATAAGGATTTTCCCTGATAACATCTAACGTGTCACCTTCGTACTTTTTAAGTAGTTTAGTAGCCATAGGGAGAGTTAAACCATAGCTGACAATTTCAGAGATTGCCTTTTGGTTTTGGTAGTCCCCTTTCAAAGTTTGAATAAAAGCTTCACGAACTCTTTGCGTCATTCCAGAAATAGTAGCCAATTTACTTGGGTCGTCTAGAATTTTATCAATTGTGTCATCGCCATAAATCTCAATGATTTTCATAGCTTTTTTAGGTCCGATGCCTTTAAACTGTCCACTTGAGAAATAATCAATTAAGCTCTTTTTATCTAACTTATCTAATTCATAGAAAGATACTTTAATTGTTCCCCACGTTTACCATTTGCAATAATTTCTCCTTTGAAGATATAAGAGCTATCTTCTTGTAGGTCAGGCATATTACCAGTGACAACAATTGTATCATCTTTATAATTAGAGTCTGTGTCTTTTATTTCTACACTTGCAATGTAAAACATACTATCAAGATTGTGAAAGATAATTTTTTCAACAACCCCTTTAACATAAACTTCAGTCATATTTTTTCCTTTTATTTGTAATCTAAGACAAATTCTTCAGGGTGCTTATTAGCAGCATGAACAATTTTCTTCACGTCATTTGCATATAAGCCAGAATTGTGGATTCCGTTTAATTCAATAACAACTGGTCTTTCGTGTTTACAGTCAAATCCAATGTGTGAACTACCCCTCCCTACACTTCGTTAAGAGGAAGGAGCTTCTTGGGTAATGTGCTGACTTAGAAGCTAGAAGTCTAGCTTCCAGAGGTTACACAAGTGGACCAAGCTATCTCCGTAGTTCCTACGGTTCTAAAATTAGTTAGGCTAGACTCAATCCTTCTTTGAGGATATTAAGACTAGCGTTGATGTCACGGTCATGATGAGTATGACAATATTCACAAGTCCACTCTCGGATAGAAAGACCTTTCTTCCCTGAGTTCACTCCACAAGAAGAACAGAGTTGAGAAGAGGGAAACCAACGACTGATGGTCACAATCTTCTTTCCATACCAGTCTGCCTTGTAATGAAGTTGGCGGACAAATTCAGTCCATGAGGCATCCCCAATAGCTCTTGCTAAGTGGTGATTCTTCATAAGATTGCGACTCGCTAAATCCTCCATACAAATCACATCGTGGTTCTTGATGAGATGGGTACTGAGTTTGTTTAGGAAGTCTCTTCTTTGATTAGCAATCTTCTCATGAAGCAGAGCCACTTTTAACTTCTGTTTTTGATAATTAGAAGACTCAGAGAGTTTCATCCCTTTTTTCTTGGCAAGAAGTCCTCGTCTAGATAAAATCTTCTGTTCTTTAGCTAACTTCTTAGATAAAGAGGTAAGGAATTTAGGATTACCAATTTTCTCTCCAGTTGAGAGGATAGCGAAGTTTTCCAATCCCAAGTCAATCCCAAGGTTTGAATCGGTCTTAGGAAGTGGAAGAATCTCTTCTTCACAGAGAATGGAGATGTAATACTTCCCTGTTGCTGTCTTTGAAATCGTAGCGCTCTTAATTAAGCCTTTTGGCTGATGATGAAGCTTAATTTTAATCCAACCAACTTTGGGGAGTTTAACCTTTCCATCTAAGAGAGCAATCGTTCCCTTTTGATTGTTGGTTCGATAAGATTGAGCTGTTTTCTTAGATTTGAAATTAGGAAAGCCAAACTTGGATTGGAAGAAAGATTTGTAAGCAGCGTTTAGATTCAAACAGACATTCGACAAGGCTAAACTATCCACTTCTTTTAGCCAAGGGAAATCTTTCTTATACTGAGCAGGAGTGTTTCTCAAAGATTCACCTGTCTCCTTATAATAAGCAATTCTATCTGCTAACATCTGATTCCAAATGAAACGTGAGCATCCAAAGGTTTTCTCAAAGAAAATCCTTTGTTCAAGATTAGGATAAAGACGGAATTTATAAGCTTTCTGTTTTTTCATTTCTAATTCAACCTCCTTTCCCTTTCTAACCGCTTATATCCCAACCACCTAAGAGGCAGGGGACTTACGCGGATGTTTGTTAAACCCAAAAATGCAGTCATACTCAGAGAAAAGAAGGTTGTTTTCTACCAAAATTTTCACTTTCAACTCATCTTTTTGTAAAAATCCTAATTTCACCAAATCTACATGATTTTTCCATTTTTATTCCATCCATTTTTTTCGTTTTTTTGTTTATAATAGAATTATACCATAAAAAAACAAAGAAAAAGTCAATATAATTTATGGATAACAAAAGATATTTAAAGGGTTTTTTTAAAAAAAGTGTTTTTTTAAAAATATTTTTTTACCGAAATACTAGACAAAAAAAGGAAAAAAATATGATAGAATTATATCATAAAACTAATAAAATAAAAGGAGAGTTTACTCATAAATGTCAAAACTACTTAAATTCATCACGCTAACTTCAGCTTTTACAACCCTCAGCCTGTTAGTATTAAAAGGACTAGGCTTCATTAGTTTATCTGTATTCACATTTGGATTTGCCCTTTTAGGACAATTCCTATTCTTATCTATGGTTGTTTCTTGTCTTGCTTTTATTGGCTTTGGATTCTTGATTTTACAGCCATTTAGCTCAAGAAAATAAAGGAAGGTAAAGCATGACTCAAAACCAACTCAAAACTCAAATTATCCGTAAAGACGGAAAAGACTGCTTAGTAGAAGTAAACACCCAATCCTTTTCAATTGGGAAGGTACAATTTGTGTTTGCTAAATACAACCCTAAAAATCCTAAAGGTAGTCGAATGACTGACAGGATTACTATTTTCCTAAGTTTCTCAGCAGCATTAGAGTTTGCTCAATCTATCCTTGATGGTCGCCTAAGCAAACAATTAGTTGAAGCTAACAATAAATTCAAACAAACTAACAAACCTTGGGATAAAAACGTTTCTATCTCTATGGGAGGAACACCAAATCCTAAACACCGAACTGATGGGAAAGCCGAATCAAGAACATTGAGTGCGCAATTAGGAACAAACAACCCTATTGCTTTAATTGCCTCAAGTGGACCAGGAACGGTTAATGACAAAGGACTAATCGTCCCAGAAAAACCAGAACACTCTGTGTTTATTACCTTGTCTGCAAGCGACATTCGTGAAATGGCAATGATGATTAAAGCTCACGTTGAAGCTTATATTCAAATGGAACACATTAGGAAAATGTGGTCTTACGAACCTGTTATGAACCAACAACAAGGGCAACAAGGTCAAGGAAACTACAATCAACAACAACCTCAAGCTCAACAGGGTTCACAAGGGTATCAGCAACAAGGACAGCAAAGCCAAGGCAACTACGTTACACAACAGCCGTCTATCCCTCAGAATTTCCAACAACAGTATCAGCAACAGCAACAAGGCTTCCAAGGGCAACAAGTTCCGTTCCCTGACCCTTCGACTGATAACTTGCCCTTCTAAAATAAAAAAAGAAAAGACGTTTCAAACGTCTTTTTTTTATTATAGATTATGAGTCAAAACACTTTGTAAAACTTCACCTGTTTTTAACCTCATGCGCAAATCTTCCAAACTTTCATGGATAGAATGGATAGATGAATGAACAACATTTTCTTTAACAGGATACATAAATTTAATAACTTCTTGCTCATGCTCACGATTTTTGAATTTTACTTCAATGGTGCTTTCAGGTCGTTCCTTTGAATAGATGGTGACTAGAATATCATCTGTTTTCAATGCTACTGTAAGCCTTGCTAAAACAGAGGCGCTTTCTAGTTCTTTTGCTTGCCTTGAGTTAATCAATGCGTTCTCCTTTATAAATTTTCATGATTGTTTGTACGACAATGTTTGATTTCTCGGACATCTTTTGCCAGACATTATAGAGAACAGAGTCTAGTGCAGATAAATCATCTGCACTCAATTCTTTTTTTGTGTTCCCACAAGAAATCAGATAACTCCGAGGCATAATCGTGAATAAATTGCCACCTAGCAAACCTAGCCTCTTCCAGTTCAGAAGTTTCAATATTACAACAATCATGCTCTAAACCATGAACTACGTCATTTAGCTCAGAATACTTCTGATTGTTCTTTGCAATCATTTCCTTTAATTCTTCGTACATTATTTCTCCTTTCTATTCAAGCCTGATATAAGAATCAGCTTCCTGGTAGGTATTTTCGCATCCATCTAAGAAGCGAGTAATCTCAGCTCTAAACATTCCAGTGTATGATTTAGCATATCTAGGACAAACAAGAAACAGTCGTTTCTCAGCCCTTGTAATAGCAACATAGAAGCAACGAAGTTCTTCTTGGATGTCCTCATCACTATTATCTACTTCTTCCCATACAGATACTTGAGGAAATAATCCGTCAACACACCCTAGAATGAAAACTGTGTTAAACTCAAGACCTTTAGCAGAATGAATTGTAGTAAGAACTACTTTTTTAGCATCTTTATCATCCTCAACTCGTGCTTGCTCTAGAATGAGAGCATCTAAAAATTCAGTAATCGAATTGTATTGTTGAGCAATTAAGGATAACTGTTGAATATTAGCTTTTTCAACTTCTAGTTTTTCATACTCTTCATTTCTATTTGCTTCATCAGTCTTCATCAGTTTAATAGCTCTAGCACGAGTATCTGCATAAAAAGATTCAAATAAACTAAATTTCGTTTCCACATCTTCATTTTCAATTGTGTTAGCAAATTTAAAAACTTGATGTAAGCGTTGTAACTCTTCTGCAAATTTAAACCCTGTATATTTGTTGTTAATAATTGGATTATCTACAACTCCTAATAACTCACAAATGTTAGAGGCATAGGTATCTCCAATTCCATGATGGAGACGCAACAAACGGAATAGGGAGATTTCGTCCATAGGGTTTGATGCAAAACGGAAGTAGGCAATCATATCTAAAATTTCTTTCAGTTCTAAGAATTTTTGTCCACCACGTTTTTCATAGGCGATATGATGTTGATTCAATAAGTGTTCCACTCCAAATAATTCTCTTGATTTACGAGCAATCACACAAATTTTATCTGCTGGAATATCCATTGAAATTAGGTCTAAAATCCCAGTAACAACTTCAGCGTCACCCTCTTCACTTGTTTGAGGACGGATTACAACTGGCTTATATCCAGTGCTAAATTGTCCATTCATCCTTTTAGAAAAACCTTCTGTCGCAAAATTTTCGTAGGAAAGATTTGCAAGTGCAAGAATTTCTTTAGAAGAGCGATAATTCTCTGTCAACTCAACTTCTTTACAATCATCAAAAAGATTTGGGAAATTGATGATGTTTTGAACGTTAGCCCCACGGAATTTATAGATAGATTGAGCATCATCACCTACAACCGCAATGTTGTCACAATCTTTTCTGAGAAGTTGTAAAATTTTAGATTGTAGATTATTAGTGTCTTGATACTCATCCACCATGATATAACGATAAGTCTCTTCAATCCTTTTGCGGACAGGTTCACACTCATCTAACAATTGATAAAAACGAAGCATTAAATCATCATAATCAAAGAAGCCCTTTTTCGAACTTATACAGTTTGTACTCTTCATATAAATCTTCGATTAAGACCTGATAGCTTTGATATTTCAAATATCCTTTTGTATTCAACACTTCTTCAATGGAAATATCTAAGTTGATAGATGCAGAAAAAATCGCTGAAAGTTTTTTGTTATTAGGAAAACCTTTGATGTTATATTTGTTTTTAGCTAAACTTCTTGTAAATCCAATCGCATCGGTTGCCTGTGACGGTGTTAAAATATCAAAACCGTTTTTTAGTTTAATAGCTTCTCCGTAGCGACGTAGCATTAAAGCACAAAAAGAGTGGTAAGTACAAGCTGTTACACCTCTTGCCTTTTCTCCACAATACTTCTTGACTCGTTCAAGCATCTCATCTGCTGCTTTATTTGTAAAGGTAAGGAGCAAAACTTGTTTAGGTTCAACTCCTTGGTCAACCATATAAGCAACACGAGAAGTCATTGTGTGGGTCTTTCCTGCCCCTGCCCCTGCTAAAATAAGCATTGGACCTTCGAGAGTTGTTGCTGCTTCTTTTTGCCCTTGGTTTAATTTGCTTAAAATTCCCTCGCTCATATTTATGCCCCCTGCTGTGTTTCTTCTTTTGCACCTGATCGCAAGAGATTTTGGATATATTCTTCAGGAGTGTTTTGGATCAATTCAGCTAATTTATTCGTTTTAAAGTATTCTAAATTAACAGCTTTTTGAACATCCAATGCCGAGAAATCATAAGTGCTTGTAATAACATACTCATTTGGAGATGTTAATTTAATATCAATAGTAAACCCACTAAGCCCTGATACTTCTTTAACATCATTTGATTCAAGAAAAAGAATTTTTTTAAGTAATTTGTTAGATTCTTCTAAACCAACTTCTTCTACTGCGCTTTTTAAGCCCTTCGCTTGTAGGAATTGTGTTTTCAACTACCAATTTTAAAAAAAGCTAGAGTTCTTATAAGTCACAATTTGTTTTTTTGAGAAACGTTGTTCTCATCTTTTTCAAAAAGAAAAAAAGTTCTTGTAAAAACTTCATTTTTCTTTTGCTTTTTCTAAAAACATCTTTATTTTTCTTTTTTTGAAATTGTTCAATTTTTTTAGATACTTCCTCTTGGGAAACTTGTTCTTTTTTTAGAACAAGCTCCTAAAAAAATGCTGAACAGAGGAGAGTTGCTACCAATATATTTTTTTTCATGTTTATACCTATTTACTTTCTTCAATTTTATAATTTTCGCTAGAATCAGAAATTTCTTCTAATTGTTTTAAAAACGGCAGAGGAGCTTTTTTCAACTTTTCTTTAGGCACGCAATGAGACAAGGAAGACTCAGATGCACGAGCCATATCAATCAGCCAAAAATCATTTCCATTTTGCATAATATCAATAGACCATTGTCCTTGGAGTTTGCAATCTGGAAGCAGTTTTTTCACTTCAGACAAAACTTTTTCTTTGTTGTCTTCATACCGCTTGGCTAAAACATCCTCATGAGCCGTGTAGATTACATAATCATGATGCTTTTGAGAAGGAGCTGAAGAGCCAACATCAAGGAAATTTTCTTTCATAATGTCAGCGTCCCAATAAGGATTGATTCCGATAATTTCATTTGTATCAAAATCAACAAAGACTCGATACTCCGTATGAAGAGGTAAACCATTATAGATAGTTGGGTTATTTTCTACATCATCAACAAACTCACGAACTACCCACTCGTTGTTACTAGAAACCCCATACATACAAACATTATTCAAAGGAGAAGCCATTTGCGAAGCTTGATGCTGGATGTACCAAAGGTAAGAGCCTAATTCTTTCACTTCTTGACCAGCAGTCACTTTTGCATTTCTAAAATCAAATTTAGAAGAAAACGTCCCAGTTTTAATGAAATAGTCTTTAGTATCATCTAGTTCAAAGACTTTGTGGATGTATCTATTGATAATTTCAATAGTAACTGGAGACAAACTTTGGTATTCAAATACGCGAGTGCTTTGAAGCAAAGTCATAGGAACTCTCAAAATTTTAGTTTTAGGAATTTTGAAAAAGCCTTTTTCTTTAGCCACTTTAGCAATCTCAGGAAGCCACTTAGACATTGAATTAGGGTCATAACTTAGCATTTCATAAGCCAAGTAATCTAAATCAAGAATATCCAATCCTTGTCTAAACAAATGATAAAATTGTATATTCCCTGTTTCTAAATACTTTCGATAAGTTTCTAACAAAGTATCACTAGAAGAAGCATCTACATCAACCTTACACAAATACCCAGTCAACTGAATATCCCCAAGTTTCGACAATTCTTTCGCATCAGATAATTGATAATGCTGAACAGGATGTGGTAGTTTTAAAACTCCCTCTTTTTCAGAATCCCAAACTTGAGACTGAGACAGCAACTCATCAACGATGGAATTAACAACTTTATCCAATTCTTTAGATACTTCTAAAAATTTAGGCTGAGTTTCAATTGTTTTTGCCGCATTTTGTTGGAACAAGTTTTTACTTTCATCCGTTTTTTCATATTCTTCATAAACACTTTGAAAAACTTCAATTTGTTCAGGGTTGTTCTTCAAAAGCTCCGCAATAATATCTAGCTGTTTTTTTGAGAAACTTTTCTTTACCATCAAATCAGCAAAGTTAGATTTACCCTCAAACAATCCATTTAAAAAAAGGTAGTTTCATTTTTTTCTCCTTTTTATTTTTTTATTTTTAACTTGACTTTATTATACCATATATGGTAAAACATGTCAAGACGAAGCCTTGCTATAAAAAGCATTTGTAGACATTTTTTTATATTTTTTTGAAAAGAAAGGATTTTTTTATAAAAATGCCACATAAAGAAAAAAACATCTAAAGACACTAGTCCGAAAAAAATGTTAAAAATAGACATTCATCATCCTGAACGAGTTAATTCTATTAACCGACAAATCAACCACGTTGCATGGAAAGAATTGAGGTTGTTACCTGATAATTCTAAAACGGCTCATCAAAAACTAATCAATCTAACAGATGAGATCGCAATTTTGGCAGAAAGTGCTATCAAAAAGTAGTCCTTTGGCAAGGGTGCGTGTTAGTATGCAATTTAGTAAAAAACAAGAAGAACTAGAGAGCTTATATAAACAAATGTTCAAAAAAATAAAAAAAGAGCTAAAAATAGCTCTTTTTCTTATTTTACAACAGATGTTTTTTTGGAAGCTGTTTATTTTGAGGTTTTTTTCACCTTTATTTTTTTCAGCTTCTTTTTTAACTTCTTCTTTTTTAACTTCTTTCTTTACTTCTTTTTCGGCTTTATCAAGATAAGCATCTTCTTTAGCCTTTTCTTCTGCTCCAGTAGGTGTGTCGATTTCTTTTTAACGTAATTTTCGTCAATTACCTTTCCTTTTTCATCTTTCACAACTTCAGCAACATCTTGTTTAGGCTCTGCTTTCTTTGCATTTGCTTCGTTAGCAGCAGCTTCCCATGCGTCACTATGAGCAGCCTCAGTCTTTGCATCTGGCTCATTTGCAGAAACAACAGTGTAAGTAACGACTCCAACAGTAAGAGCAGTGAGTGCTAAAACCCCAAATAATTTAACTTTTTTTCATTGTAAAAAGTCCTTTCTTTATTTTCTAAATAACATTTTAACATTTTTACTATAAGAAGTCAAAAGGATAGATGGAATTTTTTTACAAATTTACACGTTTCCATTCAGGTTTTTCAATCTTGTAAATGACTTCACCTCCACAAACAGCACCTTCGAAATAGGTATGTTTCTGAACAACACCAGTATATTCTTTTCCATGAATCTTCAAAGATACTTCTTCACCCACATTATGAGGCAATTTTTTCCCAATATAATCCGTTTGAACGATAACGTCTTTTGTTTCATCTGTATCAATCACTGTCATGACAAACTCCTTTTTTACTTTGATAATTGAATTTTACCAACATTTAGGGAAAAAATCAATAAAACTCCCAAAAAAACACTATATTTAGGATTTTTTTGTAAAAAAAGTGTTGACAGGTATTATTTACTATGTTATAATCATCGTAAATAGCAAATAAAAAAACAAAAGTAAAGACCTATCCGACGAAAGGCACAGGATTCTGTGTCTGAATGAGGGAACTCGGCAAACATAGATTTGTCATATTGCTTTCATTGATTGCAATAAGGATTAACAATAACTAATTTTTGAACCGTAGGAACTACGGAGATAGCTTGGTCCACTTGTGTAACCTCTGGAGGCTAGTCACCTACCCTTTAAGTTAGCACATTACCCAAGAAGCTCCTCCCTCTTAACGAAGTGTAGGGAGGGTAGTTCACGATTTGGTTTAGGGAATACCTATTCATAAATTTTTGCTATTTATAGCCAGATGTAAAACTGGCTCTTGGATGAATAACAATCGGCACAGTAGTGTTTCAATAAATAATCCAATTATTCGTATTTGCCGAAGGTTGATAATGTGCATCAACCTGCCAAAACAGGACTGCCCTAACAGTACCGCTTCAGCACTAAAGTGGTCATGGGCTAAAAAAACGTATTAGTTGGCACTAATAGTGATGTCCGCCCTGTTAGCATCATATTTTACCCATTGAGGGCTTCTAGCTAATCTTCGGATTGGTTAGAACCCCTCTTTTAATTTTGTTTTTTTATTTTCTATTTTAAAAAATAGTAAATAAATCGCAAAGAAATAATAAAAAGTATTGACAAATAGAATTTTTATATGATACAATAATCTTGTAAATAATAAAAAAGGAGGTTTGCTACATGGCAAACAAACAAGATTTAATCGCTAAAGTCGCTGAAAAGACTTCTCTCACTAAGAAAGACTCTGCTGCTGCTGTTGATGCAGTATTCGGAGCTGTTTCTGATTACCTTGCTCAAGGTGAAAAAGTTCAATTGATCGGTTTCGGTAACTTTGAAATCCGTGGACGTGCTGCTCGCAAAGGTCGCAACCCACAAACAGGTAAAGAGATCACTATCGCTGCTACTAAAGTCCCTGCATTTAAAGCTGGTAAAGCTTTGAAAGATGCTGTAAAATAATCATTAAAAAATAAAAATACACGATAATACATTACTTTAGCAGGAAGACTTTGGTTCATCAATGTTTTTCTGCTATTGTGTTCTGCTAGTTAAACGGACATAACAAATCTCTCCTAAAGATTAGTTGCAGGTTCGACTCCTGCGTGGAACATAGCAAACATGCTTTCTTTTTTCTACAAAGGTTTGCATAGGCGTGTTTGTGAAAGAAACTTTTTTCCAAATGCTTGCAAAACAAAGTGCCTATGGCAAGTGTTTGTTTGCGATTCTGAATAGAGTCGCGTCTCCTTAATGGTTGGGTTGGCACACAATACCAAACGTCAGATGATAAGATAAGTTGGAAGTAAGCATGTCCAATGCGAGGCACAGGTTCCCAACGACTGAAGAGTATTCTGTGTTTATGAAAGACTTATTTTGTAATCTAACGACAGAGAGCGCAAATTTTGCCTCTCTTTTTTTGTGCATAAAAACTAAAATTTTGATACAAAAAAAAGAGGAAGAACCTCTTTTTACATTTTGCTTAATGTTTTTCCAACCATTTCTTCACTTTGTATGGTTTCTTTACAATATAGTAAGCATCCAGCATTTTTTTCAACCATCGACGCTGATCTCCAAAAACTTTTAAATTCTGCTTTTGCGCTGCAACTTGGTATCTGCGTAACAACCACAGCTCGAACTTATCTCGTTCGTTAAACACCCTATTCACCCCTTGCGTCTTCACAATAGCGGTAAATTGGTCACTAGCATCACTTTCTGCAAGAGAATATTTGGGATGCCCACCATCAATAGTAACGCTTGTATGAACTCCATTTAAGATTTGTGAGACAAACATTTGATTTTCTAAGCCTTCTATTTGAGGATATTCGATTCGTTTGTTTCGCACCTTGATGTTATTACGCTTCTCTAATTCTAAAATACGTTGCACTCGTTTTTGGTCAAACTCTTTGTATTTAGAGAAGTCTTTTTTTGATTGAAAGTTTTTCTTGTTTTCAAATTTCTTCTTTTGTTGTTCCATGTCTTTAAAACTCCTCTTCTTCTAAATTAACAAGACATTTGGCAGTTTCAGGGTCATAAAATAATTCACCGTTGTGAGTATCTGCCCAAATTAAGTTAGTAATGTACTTAGACAAAGACATTCTTTTATCCCAGTCTTTTCGATGCTCAAACATTTTTTGTTCCATAGCATCAATAGCTTCTTCTGCGATCTTATATGTGCGAAGAGCCGTTGTGACACCAGGATTGTGAGCAGGTCTTCCTTTCCCCTTTTTAGCTTCAAGGATTTCTTTTTTAGGCTCAAGTTTTTCAATACTTTCTAATATAACTGGCGATTCGGCTTTTTCAATAGTTTTTTGTGATTCTTGAGACGCTTCACTGACCTCAACACTTACAAAATTTAATTTGTCCTTATCTTCTAGGTGCTTACTTCCATCATTCCTGTTGCCTCCGTAAGCACGGAATAAATTTGTTTTTGCCATGTTTCCCTCCTACTCACTCTCTAAAGCTTTTTTACAAGCAACGATTGCTAGTTTTGCATAAATCTCTTTTAGATTTTCAACAAAAGCTGTCATTTTCTTCTTTTCTTTTTCAGGAGTATTTTGATAATGCACAAAAATATTCTCCCCAACTAAACGACTTGCTTTCATTTCAACCTTATGTGGCACTAAACCTACATAACCATCCAAATCTTCAACTTCTTCAATAAAGTCTCGTGCGATTGTCTGCATTTGATTTCCGTTAAAAGGAATTAAATTCGGAAGAATCGCAATTTCCAAATCAGTGATGCTTTCCTTGCTTCTGAACGGAATAGTGTTTGGTTTTAAAGTGTTTTCTACAAGGTCAGAAAGAGCGTGAATAGCCTTGAAAGAATCTCCGTCAGGACTAACCACATTAACAACCAAGTGGCTACCTACCAACAGATTGCAAGTAACTTTGCTTTCATCATTGTGTGTATCAATGATGATAAAATCGTATTCTTTATCAAGAAATTCTTTTTCATAATCTAACCATCTTACAAATTCCATATAGTTGGTTGCTGCTTCAGCAATCTTAACACCTTCATCTGTAAAAGAAGGGCTTCCAACAATGACATCAATGTTTTCATTGTTAGTGTGGTAGATTTCGTATTTACCAGTTTTGAAGATGTCTGCAATCGTTAATTCTCCATTTACCCCAAAAGTGTCAGAAGAGTTGCATGAACGGTCTCCGTCAATAAAGAGAACTTTCTTTTTTAAGACATCTGCACAATATCCTGCAAAGTTGAAAGCGTGAGTTGACTTACCAGTTCCACCCTTATCAACATAAAAGCTAATTACTTTAATATAACTCTTGGATTTCTCTAAAAAATCCTTTAATTCCTCGATTTTTACATTCAACATTTTTTTATAATCCTTTCTGCTTATGGTATTTAACTATTTATATAAATATCTATTTATGTAAATACATAAATACCTAAATATGTTTAATGTACCTTTATAATACCACAGTTTTGTGTTTTTGTCAATGATTATTAACGTAAATATGTATTTATGTATTTAATTATTTATGTATTTAGTTATTTACATAAATAGCCAAATGACAAAAAAATAACAGAAAAAAATAAAAAATGAGCTACTTTTTTTATGATTTGTGGCATACTAAGAATATATAAAAAAAGAAAGGATATTATTTTGAATAAGACAGTAAAATTTAGCTTACTTGCTACTGCTATTTTAGCAACAGGTTTTTTAATGGCTACTCATGTAGAACCTACCAACAATCAACTTGACTTCATCATCCCAACAGTTTATGCTGAAGAAAATGAAGCAGAGGCTTTAATTGCTAGAATTGAGAACTTACCTCCAATTGAAGACTTGACTGAAAAACATGCTGAAGAGGTTAAGGCTTTAATGAAAGTTTATTCGCAGTTAAAGATGTCGGATCGAATCTTAGTTACAAACTACGGAGTCTTAAAGAAAGACTTTGATGCTTTAGTTAAGAAAGGTTTCTTAACAAATGAAGATAATACAATTCTTCAAGAGCAAGAAATTCAAAAAAAGAAACAAGCTAGTAAAGAATTATCTGGTAACGCTGTTTCCCAAGAAAAAGAATTTACTTTCCAGTCTGATGGCGAAAAAGGGACAACTATCATCATTCGATACACTGCTGATGCTGACGGAGACGGTAAAGGGGATGCTCCAAATCGTATAGTCTTAACTGGACCAGACGGAACAACTTATCCTGTTTCAAACACATCTATTTCCATGAGTGATGGCGAAAAATTGAAAGTGGATTTAACATGGACAGACCTTTATTTACAGATGGACTTTTCGAAAGCTTCTTCAGGTAAATGGTCGTTAGAAACTTCCCAAGCGGTTACTTTCTCTTCAAAACCATTTTCTGGTGTAGCTTCAAATGTAGTTTCTGAAGATGACAAAAAAACAGCGCCTACCACAGAAGAAAAACCGAAGAAAAAAGGAAATAAATTAGTATCACTTCTGTTCTTTATCGGTGTTATTATTGGCGGATTCTTTGGTGTTAAAAAGATTATTTCTGTTATTCGAGGAGGAACTGAAGCCCCTAGAGCAGACGAAAGCTTGTTAGATAAGGATAACGGTCCAAAACGTTTAAGTGACGAAGAACAGCTTGCTTTAATGAGAGCTGAATTAAAACAACAAAAAGCTGAATCAGAAGATTCTGGACAATTTGGCGAAAAGATTGAAGATTTCCATCAAAGAGATTTAAACTTTATGCCAGATATGACTCGCCCAAAACGAGGTCCTATTTCTTATGATGATGATTATCCAGAAGAACCAATTACAAAACAACAAGAAGACGTTGATAGTGGCTTTAACATGGAATATGAAGAAGACACAAGTGTATTAAGAAAAGAAGACCAACCTGAACATCAAAAAGAACCTGTTTTAGACCAAACTGCAAGCATAATGACTGATTTTGAATAATATTAAAAAGGCTATATCAAATAGCCTTTTTATTTATATCTAAATCGCTAAGTCATCAAATTTGATTTGAGGTTTAATAGGGTCATAATTCAACAATTCAAAATCTTCAAATCGGATGTCGTAAAAATTAGTTCCTGATGGACATGTTAGCTGTAATTTTGGACATTTTTTATCTAACTCATGCTCACCAGTTAAAGAATCTGCTACTCCTTCTTTTACAAGGGCATTGATAAGCGTTAGCTTTTCATCAAAAGAGTTATCCTGCTCTTTCGCCCAATTGGGGTTGTTTTTTAATAACTTTTTAGCTAATTCTTGCGAAATTTCATCTAAATAAGATGTTTCTAGTTCATCGTAGCGATTAAGCAATTCTTCTGCTTGTTCTAATTGGTTATCGTAAATATGAAGATTATTAACAAAGTAATTAAATTTCCCAACTTTCCAATTAAAATGACAAGCAAGCATTAACTGCAATGCAACATATTGGATGGCGTTAATGTGGTGAGCAACTAGCATATCGTTAGAACGCTGAACCAAGGTACAATCAAGTACAGTTTCACCATCCACGGTTCGTACATCAAACATAGTCAAGAAAGCGCAAGGATAAAGACCTTCCGTTTCTTCAAAACTTTCGTAATCCCATAAGTTAATGACATTGCGTCTATTCCAAGGGTTTTCTTCTAATTGCTTAATAATTTTGTCGATAATTTTATGTTTTTTCACAACATATCCATAACGATTCCCAATGCTATTTAAGTCACCGTTATTAGCAGATTTTCCATCAACCTTCCAAGCGTTCCAATAATTCACTCCATATTTTTCTTGTAAAACATCTAGTGAATTAGTCTGATCTTGATAAATCCAAAGAATTTCTTTAATAGCGCTTTTCCACGCAATAGGACGTAGAGTTGTGATTGGAAAATCTCCTTTAGACAAATCATAAGAGGAGAAATATCCATTGATATAGAAAGAATTGGCTTTTTGACCATTTTTATACACTGGTCGAGCTTCTTTAGATAACTGTTGTTCTTCTAAGATTTTCTTAATAGCTGCATAAAAATTGCGGTCTGCTTGTGTTAATTTTACATTTGACATTACATTTCCTTTTTTTATTGACTATTATTAGTATGCCACATATTTTTTTAAAAAAATGAATTTTTTTGATTCTTCACGTCATTTTTTTACTTATTTTTTTATTTTTTTATTTTTGGATTTTGTGGCATACTAGTAATATCAGTAATATTTTTAAAAAGGAAGGACATAAAAAATGGCTGAAAAAGAAAATCAACAAGAACAAATCTTGTCACAAACTAAGTCGCTCTATGAAAAAGTTGCTGGAAACTCAGAACTTGCAAAAGGAGTCGAACAAGCTTTAGGTGATGTCGGAGGCGCTGTAACTGATGTAACTAAAGGCGTTGCAAAAGGGGCTATTAGTGTAACTAAAGTTGCTGGTATAGGCTCACAAGCACCTGGAGTTGTAGTTGAGAAAGCAGGAGACTTCGTAGGGAACGTAGCAAAAGCACCTGGTGAGGGACTTCAAAAAGCTACTAATCTTGTAGGGAACGTTGCAAATGCACCTGGTGCGCTTGTTCAAGGTGCTGGAGACTTGATTGGAAAAGGGGTTGAAGCTACTGGTCAAGCTCTTGGGGCTGGAACTGAAGCTTTGCTAGGAAAAACTGCTGGAGATTTCGTAAAAGGTACTTATAAACTTGGTGGTGATCTAGTCAAAGGTGCAACAGGAATTGTTGGTGGTGTTATGAAAGTTCCTGGCGAGCTTATTAAAGGCGTAGGAAACTTTACAGGTGAAGTATTAAAACTTCCTGGCAATCTTTTCCAAGGCGCAACCAAACTTGTTGGCGGTGTATTGAAAGCTCCAGGTGAGATTCTTAAAGGAATCGCAAATGGAACAGAAAATCTTTTATTTAAACAAAAGATGGCGTTCCAACATTAAATGGTGCTGCAATTGGTGGTCCAAAGATGTCTTCTAAAGAAGTTATCGAAAGTCTTGAAAAAGGCACTCTTCCTGGTGGTAAGGACTTGGGAATCCAAGGTGGTCTTGGTGGTGCATCAAAAGTATTCATTTATGGAAATGAATTGAATAAGATGGACAATTTTGCCAAAAATATGAGTACACTTGCTAACGGAAAAGAGGGTGCTGACAAGACCTTCTCTAGCATCTTGACAAAACCAAAAGCAGAGCGCGCTGCTGCTGTTAAAGAAGCTACTGTTCAATTGCGTTCAGACCTTCATAAGATTAAAGATCGCCTTGAAAAAGACCCAGGTTCATTCACTCCTCAACAACAAGCTGAATTAAAAGTTGTTATGAAGGGAATTGAGCAACAAGGCGGTATTGATAAATATATGGCGAAGAATTTCGATCTTCCTGAAAATTATCAAAACAAAGAAAAAGTCAATGATATGGTCAAAGATGCCAAGGAACACACCGATAAAGGGCGTGAAGGCATGAAGAAACAAGTTGATAGCATTGAAAAAGATGCTACTGAACAAAACAAGGAAAATAAAGAGAAGTTTGGTGGAGATTCTAAAGAATCTAAACCTTTAACTCCTCAAGAAAAACTTGACGAAATGACCAAGAACGCTGAAAAGAGCGCTGAAAAAGGTAAAAGTGGTTTGAAAAAACAAATCGAAAGTATCCAAAAAGATACTAAAGATAAAACAAATGCTTTAAAAGACAAACAATCCCCTAGCGCTGGAGATAAAGATGTTAAACCTGTCATCAGCGGAAATGCTCCAAAAGTGCAAGCGCCAACCAAATCTATCAATGGAATTGGACGCTAACTTATGTTAACTAAAAAGAAAGTTTCAAAACGAAGCTTTCTTTTTTATATACAAAAAACACTCCTGGATACCATTTCGAGATTCCATCAGGAGTGCAAAAAAATGTAAAAAGCGGAGGGGTCAGTGCTTTCACACTAACCAAAATGAAAAATGTTTAAAGGAATTTATAGTCAAAATATTTCTTATTTAACTATAATAGAATTATATCACATATTGTAAAAACAAGTCAAGTATTTTTTTGAAAAAAATAAAAAAATAACAAAAAAAGAGTATAGAAAAAAACGCTTTTTCAAAAATTTTTATTTTTTTGAAAAATTTTTGTATTATTTGGTTGTGTTCTTTTTCTCATTTTTTTAGTGAGTAATATAGGTATATACGTCTATTACCTTAATCTAAGAGATATTCTCTCTAAATCAATTACTATTTATAAAGCTATTCTCTAATACATAATCAGGGAAAGGCAATTGGGAATCATACTCTTTTATATTTAGTTAATAACGATTGGTTCAAGAAGAATGGAGTTGTTCGCACATGTCTTATCTTATCTATGTATTTAGAAATAGTCGTAGAGATCAAATGTTTAAAAACATGTATGGACTCTTTCGTAATATTCAGCGATAAATCCTTCTTCTGATTTTTTTATTAGATAAAAGTTGAATTAAAGAGTATTCATTGATAATGTTATGAATAGATTCATCTTTCAATAATCGACGAATGATTTCATCGGCAAAAATCCCTTAGCTTCTTCATGTTAGAAAAATACTCTATATCTAGAAATCGAATGAATAATTCGATAAAAAAATCTTCTAACATTTTCTGAATCACTTTCTTTAAATTTAGTTTTGATGTTTTTTTAACCCAAACATCCTTACTAAACCAGAAGACATTTTTTTGACAAGGATCAATTTTTGTAAAATCTTCATAAACAAAAATCATAAATAGCTTTCTGAGAAGTTTTTAAGTTCGTGCTTCAAAAATCTCCTTTTCCTTCTTTAACTTGAGGAGGTTTTTCTTGTTTTAGCTTTTTATAAAAAGCTTGTTCCATAACGATAAACGGTTGATAAAAGCCATCCCAGTTAATGCAGCAATTTCTTTATAAGAGTATCCTTTTTCTTTCAGTTCATGAACTTTAACGACTTTAGCTGTTAAAGAATACTTATTCTTTAAAGATAAACTTGTACGTTTAACTTGCTGAGAAGTTTTTTTCTTAAAAAAACCTTGTTCTTTTTTTCTGTTAAATCTAAAAAGTTAATAATTGTTTGATTGCTTAAATTGGTGCTGTCTCCTCTTTGCAGAATTTTAGCCCTTCTTTTTAAAACCCCTTTTGTAAGCGAACGTACTTCCGAGAAATTCAAAGCAACATCGCCAAGATGGTCAGCGTTGAAAGTAACGACTTTACTCAACAAATCAACAATGGATGGCTCACATCTGTCATTTTGGTGCTTAAACACATCTGCAATGCTATTAGCTACTTGCGTTAAAAAGTTATGACGACTACCAACTAAGGTATCATTCGCTTTTTTAAAATGAATAAGATTTGTCAGATTTGATAATCTAGTCTCTGCAAAGAGTAAAGATTCTTCTTCAGAATAAACACCACTTGTTTTAAAAGCTTTCGTTTGATATTTTTTTCCAAAATATTCCTCTTTATAATTTTCTTTGCAGTAATCTACTAATTCTCTTAAATGAACGTTTGTTTTAAGAGGATGTTCTTGTAGAAAAAAATATAGGTCATGGATAATCCTGTTTTTGGATTGAAACTGCCAGGAACTCTACGAGTTTGGCAAATGTTTCTTTCAAAAGCTTTATCTATATGGAAAGCAACACCTTGGGGCAGAAGTCCATCGTTCTCAGTAGAAAAACGATTTAATTCAATTTCTAAAGCTATTCTTAGCCACAAAATAACATCTAAGACAAAGTTTTTTTGTTGTTCTTTTTCTTCTTCTTTTGATTTATTGAAATAAAAAGGAGTTTCTAAAGAATAAACAAATTGAAAACCTCTTCCTGTAAAACGAATACTAGTAGGTTCTAAATCTTTAGGAAGTTGTTCATGAAACAATAGAGCGAACTGAGAAACGCTATTAGCATAAAAAGCCTTGCTTCTTTTTTCGTTTAAAATGTCATTTTTAGAAGATGAGATGAGAGTAGAAATCACATCGTTCCCTGCATCGCTGTCAAAATCGACTGTAAGAGACAAAACCCCATCACAATCATCATTGTATCCTTTGCCTTTAAGGTACGCATGCAAAGGTTTTTGGTATAACTCTCCGTATTCTGCCACAAATTCAGGTTTTTTATATTCGCATCTGATTTGAGTTTCAAAAATAGAAACGAAATCATTCCTTTTCAATAAATTGGCAACATCTTCGACATTAGCAAAATTGAAAGAATGATTATTTTCTTCATCTATCATTAAACAAGGTTTGATGCTTCTATCATAAGCGAACTCACGTTCTTTAGATTTTGTGTTATTAAGTTCAAAAACTTTTCTTAAAGCAGTCTCTTCACTTTTTTCAGCCAATTCTTTAATAGTCGTTGACCAATTTTCTTGAAGATAATAAGACAAACTAATTTGTTTACCTTTCGAGCTGGTTAGTAAATAGAAAAGTTTATCTAAGCGCTCATTACCTTTTAAACCACTTAATTGTTCTTCGAACAATCCGTATTGACCTAGCAACTCTGACTCCTTCCTTTTGAAATAACTAAATACCTATTTATGTAAATATGTATTTAATTATTTAGTAAATTTTTGAATATTTTTATTGACTATTGTATATTTTTTTGATAGAATGATTACTATAAAGCACAACAAAAAGTGTTACGTTTGCAAAAGACAAGGCTTGATAATAAGACTTGACTTTGCAAAAGTTGAAAAAGCTTTTAAAGCACTAACTATTAAAGCTCTAAAATCACTATTAAAACATCACTATTAAAACTCAAAGCAAAAAGATTAAACAAAAAGTTTTCTTAAAAGCAAAAGAGTTTGTTTGTTGGCTTTGTAATCGGTTAAGATGTTGGCGCATCTTGACAGTTTGAGTAAAGGAATTTTTAATAAGGGTCGAAACTTGAAAAAATTCCAAATAATAAAGATAAGTAAAGTAGTCGTTCAACGACTCTTTTTGTCTTACAACACAAATGATTATACCACAAAAAAATGATAAAAAAAGAGGAAAATACCTTTAACAAAAAAATATTTTTACCCCTATTTATGTATTTAGTTATTTATATAAATAGTTAAATACATAAATAGTTAAATATATGAATAACTAAATAACAAAAAAACAGCCAATAAGAAATTCTTATTGGTTGCTTTCTTTTTCTTCAAAAAAATTCATAGACCAAAAATAGATTGCTCCAACCTAGCGTAAAACGATTCTTTTGAAACATAAGGATTGTCGCTATAAATATATTGAAGCAATTCTGTATTTTTTTCCTTCCATGAATCATCCGAAGATTCTTCTGCATTTTTTCTCCAAACAGATAAACATCTTTCAGCAAGTTCTTTTTTTGTTCACCAACTGCACTTCCAAAAACTTGTTCTTCAAAAAGGTTTAAGAAGTCTTTCTTTATAATCTTTATTGAAGAATTGTGCTTTTTGAATAGTTCGCAAATATTTAATAACAGTTGCTGTTTTTACCAAAACTTTCTGTTTGATCTCAATAGGTGAAAAATCTCCACGAGTATTTAGATAAGCAAAAACTCTAAAAATAGATTCTTCTTTATTGCCAGCCGATACAGTTCCTAGTCGTTGTAAATCTTGAACGCTCATTTATTTCCTTTCTTCTTTCTAAAAATCCCAGACATCATCTGACCCACAGTAAGGACAATGTGGAGTAGATGCTCCTTCGCTCTCTGAAGAGAAGTATTCCCCACAATTATTGCAGCGATATTCAACTTCCATAAGTACATCCTTTCTCAATAAAAATAGTGTATTTAGTTATTTACATAAATACATAAATAACTAAATACATAAATAGCTAAATACTTATTTTCCAGTTGACCCAAATCCGCCAGTTCGTTCACCGCCAGCAACATCATTGTCAACTGTCAAATATTTCGAGAACACCCCTTGCATGATGCGAGTTCCAGCAGCAACCGTGATAGGTTTTTCAGTGATGTTGCTAAACTGTCCGTACATCAAACCTTCATTTGAAGGATTGTTGTAGTAGTCGCTATCAATAACCCCAACTGAGTTCATTAGAACAAGACCTTGTTTGATTGGGTTAGAAGAACGGTCATAAAGGAACAAAACCTCATCTTCTTGCATGTAGGCTTTAAGTCCAGTAGGGATTAGAACAATTTCCCCTGGCTGGATCGTAACTGTTTCAGCAACTTTTAAATCATAACCAGCAGCATGAGCTGTTTCTCGTTTAGGGAGCAAGTAATCTTCTCCTTTATATTTCGACACTAATTCGAATCCACGTTTTTTAGGCATATCTTACCAACTTTCTTTTTTTATTAACACCATTATAGCATATATGATATAAAATGTCAATAGCTATTTTGGTATTTATATAAATACATAAATAATTAAATACATAAATAGCTAAATAAAAAAATCAGCAAACGTATTCTTCCAACAACTAGAAAAAAACAGCTTGCTGATTCGTTTTTTTAAATTTGGTATTTATGTAAATATGTAAATACATAAATAGTTATTTACCTAAATATTAAATAAAAAAATAGAGATATGACAAGTAAAAAAATAAAATGATGTAGCATAGAAAAAAATAATTTTTTTTAATTTTTTTCTTGCACTGATGATGATGATATTGATTTTGGCGGAAACATCTTTATCTATCAAGACCTGTTGTCTAGGTGTTAAATTAACTAAACTATATTTCTGAACACTAGTATGTTTTACAGTCATGATTTCTTTGGTGATGATAAAAAGCTTTTGCTAACAAAAACGAAATTGATAATCGTGAAAGCGAGGATTGCTATTTTTTTATAAAGATATACATCGAAAAACCCCCTTGTATAGTAAATATTTATTGTAAATCTTGTAAAAAAACCACTGTTTTGTGGTATAATTGTAACGAAAAAAATAGACAAAAAAAGTCAACCGAATAAGAAAGGAGCGTAGAAACAGTTTGTATGAGTAGACATGTATTAAAAAATAAAGTAGGAGAAATCTTAAAAGAAAAAGGCTTGTTGCAAAAAGACCTTGTAAAAATGACAGGGATTAGTCAGACGCAAATTCAGAGAATTTGCAGTAACCAAACAAATAGTATTAACAAAATTCACTTCGCAATAATTGCTCGTGCGCTTAAAATTGAAGATATGAATCATTTGTTTGAAATTACAAAAGTAACAGGATTAGATGAATTAAAAGGTAATGTTTCACATGAAACATTGCAGGAGGAAAATTGATGCTGGAAAGAAATATTGCTCAAGAAAGAGCAATTGAAACTATCAACGGTCCAGTTAATGTCATTTCTTGCCCTGGTTCTGGTAAAACAACAACATTGGTAAGAAGAATTAACAATATTATCAAACATGGTGTTGACCCTAAAAGGGTGTTGATGATTACTTTTGCGAACTCAGCTGCAAAAGATATGCAAGAACGCTATGTAAAACTTTATAAAAGCAACCCAGGAGTGACGTTTATGACCATTCACTCGCTATGCTTTTATATTTTAAAAGCTGAACTAGGATATACTTCAGAGTCTTTGATAAGCGAAACTCAAAAAATGGAGTTTTTAGTAAATCAGCTAAAAGGAAATATTTACGTCACAGACGCATGGGAAATGGCTAAAACAATCGCTACGGAAATGTCTGTTGTTCGTAATAGCTATATTCCTTTAAGTCAATACAGCCCATCAGGATGCGACAAGGAATTGTTTGTCAATGTTTTTAATGCTTATGAAGCAGAAAAGCGAAATGGTGGGAAAATAGATTTTGATGATATGCTGGTCAAATGTGAGGAATTGCTATCTTCTAATAAAGAAATTGCTGATAAGTGGGGAAGTTATTTTGATTATATTCAAGTAGATGAATATCAAGATACAAATCAGATTCAAAGATATTATTTATCATTTGATTAAAAGGACTAGAAATCTCTGTGTTGTTGGTGACGACGATCAATCTTTGTATTCATGGAGGGGCGCTGACCCAACTATCATGATGACTTTTAATAAAGATTTTGAGGATGCTGTTGAAATTAACATGAGTACCAATTATCGTTCTGCTCAAAAAATCGTTGATTTTGCAGATACTTTAATTAAGAGAAATAAAGTCCGTTTCAACAAAGATTTTATTTCGTTTAGAGGACAAAAGGGAGTCCAAGGCGAAGTAGTTTTCCTTGATGCTAAAGGGAAATTAGAAGAAATGGCTTTGGTGTCAGAGAAGATTCAGCAATTGCACGAAGAAGGTATTGACTATAAAGATATGGCTATTCTTTTTCGCACAAATAAACAAGCTGAAGTTCCTGCTGAACAATTATCTAGAAAAAACATCCCTTTTAGTTCAACCGAAAAAATTAAATCTATCTACGAATCTTATATCTTCAAAGATATTAAAAGCTATATAGAACTATCTTTAGGTAAAGAGAATAAATATCAAAGTAACCTCTATACTATTTTGAATCATCCTAATAGGTATTTAAGCATAAAATCTTTTAGAGGTGTGCCATTTGATGAAGAATCTTTTTTGACAGCAATTGAACCTTTAAAACATTCAAGAGATTCTTGGAGATATACGAGCGCAGAAAAAGATATTCAAATTTTATTTGATAATTTTGGCTACGGAAAAGTCACTCTCCAAACAGCTCCTAAAGATGTGATGGAACGCTTAGAAAATTCTTCAAAAATTAACTACTTAAAACATCTAAAGAGTGTGGCTCAAATGAAGAATGAGGAAGTTCAGGATGAGTTAGAATTGTTTAATCTTTTGAAAGAAGATGCTTTAAACTTCCATAGTGTTGAAGCGTGGCTGAAGCATGCTAACTTTATGGTTGTAAAAACTCAGGAACTGAATCGTAAAAAAGTAGATGATGGTGTTAAATTAACAACTATGCACAAATCCAAAGGTTTGGAGTGGAAAGTTGTTTTTGCGATTGGAGTAGATGATGGAGTTTTACCAAGCAAATTGTCTATCGCAAATGGGAACATTGAAGAAGAACGTCGAATCTTGTATGTCGCAATGACTCGCGCTGTTGACAAACTTTTTGTAAGTTTTAACAGCAAAATGTCTATCTTTTTAGTTGAGTTATTGAACGACTATAAAGAAAAAACAAATCCTTCTATCAAGAAAAAATTGCCAGGAGCAAAAGTTCAGCACTCAACTTATGGTGAAGGAAAAGTTGTTCGCTATACAGATAAAGCGATTGAGATCGACTTTAAAGATGTGGGGAAAAGAAGTTTGTTATTCCCAGAATCTTTCGAGAAAGGTTTTTGTAAATATTTATAAATAGGAAAAGGTGTAAAAATGGATAAGAATACTGTAATAAATTTGCTTAAAAATAAAAAAGTTTTAGTTGGTGGAGTAGGGCTTTTATCAATTGGAATTTTATCTTTGCACTTGCTGAAAAAACCGCAAGAATTAAGTCAAATCAATGAAGTTAAAACTACTCAAATCAAAGAAAAAAAAGAAAATCCACAAAAAATAGAGGACAACAAAAAAGCAACTTTTGATAGTTCTTCGGCTGTTGCTAGTGATGGTGTTGAAATCGTTCAGGGAGACTACGACATTAGCAAAGCTATTGAATTGCCAGATGTATCTAGTTTAGTTGGACAAGCCAACAACTATCAACCAAATAGAGATGATGCTCTATTGCAAGCAAGGCTCTCAAAGACTGGGCGTGAAGTTACAGATAGCAACGCAACAGCGCAGCTAGGAGATACCATTATTGTTACGGTTACTGCAAAAGAAGGCGATAAATTCTTAGATGGATTTTCTATTCGAGGTAACAGGGTTACTATTGGAGCAAAACTAATAGATAGGCTGTTAGAAGAACAAATAAAGGGAATGAAACCGACTGAAGAAAAAGTTGTTGACATAACCTACCCAGCAGACTACGATAATCCTTTGTTTGCAGGAAAGACAATTAACTTTACGATTATCTCTAGCAAACTTGTAAGACCTGATGAACCAAGTCAAGAAGAAGTAGATAAAATTTACCAAGCGATGCTTGATAATGCTAATTATTCAAATCAATTTAACAAACTTAAAGAGATTAAATTGCAGATAAAAGAAAAAAAGCTAAAGTAAACTTTTATCCAGCAAAAGTTATCTCTAAGCTAGAAGAAGAATATAAAAAAATTCTTTCTAGGTGTTAAGTATAAAGACGAAGATGACTTCTTCCAAAAAACTGGCACAAGTAAAAGTGATTACCTAGCAGGACGTTCTGAATATGTGTTAGAAAGAATTAAAGATGAACTGATTTTTAGAGGCTTTATCTAAACAGACTGGAATTACGATGGATAGCGAAGAATTTAAAAAAAGTATCAAGTGAATATTTTAATGAAGATCAAAAAACGTAATCTTTTGTATGAATTAAACATTCAAAAACTAATGAAATAATGAGGAAAAAAATATGAAATCAAAAAAACAGCTACTTTGGTCAAAAAAATTTTACGATTAGAACTAGGGCTTTCTCAAAATGGAATTTGCAAAGTTAGTAAACAAACCTCAATCAACTATTGGAAGGATTGAGACTGGGGCGATGATTCCAACTGTTCATTTACTGAGTGAGATTGCTACAATGGTGGGCAAGCGATTAGAAATCGAGTTTGTTGAAAAAAGCTTAAAATATTAGAATAAAAAGAACAAGGATTATCCTTGTTCTTTTTATATTTACTTTTTGAACTTATTGTAGATTAGAAATCACCAAAGATGTCTTAGGATGAAGCATAACTAGGTGGTCTTTTTCTATAAATCATACCTCAAGCAATAACAAAAAAGCCATTCGTAATGAATGACTTTTTTTGTTGGATTTAATCTTCTTTTTTCTTAGTAGAAAGAAGCATTGTCCCTCCAAGCAAGACCCCAACAAGGCTGAGAACAGATTGTGCTTCATTTGTTTGAGGCAAACGTTTGTTACCTGCATAAGCCTCTGTTGTAGTAGTTCCAGTTGAATCTTCTTTTGTTGTTACAAAGTTTCCAGTGTAAGTAACGTCGAAGCCTTGAACTAATTTTTGACCAATACGGTTTTCCAAGCGTTTGTAAGAAAGGATTTCTTCAGCTTTGTTCACATCATCTTGATGTTTGTTGTAAGCTTCAAGAACAGCTTCATACTGAGCTTTGGCATCCAATTGGTTTTGGAGGAGAGTGTTTAGTTTAGCTTGTTCTGCTTCAAGAGTTTGAAGAGCTAGGAGGTGAGCCTCAAGAGCTTTTTCGTAAGCTTCTTTTGCGACTTCGTAGTTTTCAGGAGCATGGATTAGACTTTCAAGGAGAGCTTCCATCTCTTTGATGTTATCTTCGATTTTAGCAATCTCTGCACGAACTGACTCTTCTTGAGCTTTCAAGTCGTCCAATTGAGCTTGGATAGTTGCAAGAACTTTTTCCTCTTCGGCTTGTTTTGCTTTGAGTGTTTCAAGAACTGACTCTTCTTGTGCAAGTTCAGCCTGTGCATTGTCCAAAGCTTCTTGTTTAGTCTTCACATCAGCAGTTAGGTTCTCAACAGCTACTTTGGCATCTGCCAAGCGTTTTTCTGCAAGTTTTTCAACTGCAAGAGCTTGGTCGTAAGCTTCTTGAGCATCAGGAGTTAAGTCCTTAGTTGCTTCTAGTGTCGCAATCACTTTGCGAGTGGCTGTAAGCTCATCATCAGCTTTTTGATAAGCCGATTGAGCAACTTCAAGTTCAGCTTGTGTAGCTTTTGCAAGAGTTTCAGCATCTTTCAACGCTTTTACGGCAACTGCTAAAGCTTGGCGTTTCACTTTAATGTCAGCGTTCAGGTTGTTGACAGCAGTTTCTGCATTTTCCAAACGAATTTTAGCTGTATTGTAAGCTAGTTCTGCTTGGTCAAATGTAGCTTGAGCATCAGGAGTCAACTCTTTAATCGCATTTGCTTTGTAAAGAGCATCTTTTGCGGTATCAAGTGCTTTAGAAGCATTGTTCTTAACAGAAGTTGCTTCTTTGAGGGTCACTTGTGCATCCTTATCAGTTTGTTCTGCTTGACGCAATTCTGACTTAGCTAAGTTGAGAGCGTCACTATTTGTGTTGATCTCGTTATTAAGGTCAGACAAAGCTTTTTCAGCTCTTGCAAGTCGTGTTTCAGCGGCTTGACGTTCTGCTTTTGCAGTATCAAACTTAGCTTGAGCTTCAGGAGTCAAGTCTTTAATCGCTTTTGTGCGTTTGATAGCATCTTTAATGCTATTTAACTTATCAAGGGCATTGTCATGCGCAGTAGTCGCTTCTGCAAGTGTCTTTTGAGCAACTGTATTTGCGACAGTCGCTTTAGACAAGACATCTTTTGTTTCGTCGTGAGTAGCACGTTTTGCTTTAATCTCTTTTGTGAGATTTGTATAAGCGGTGATTGCATTTGTGTTTCGCAATTCAGCGTTACTTAATTCTGACTTAGCAGTATCAAGTGCGCGCTCTGCATTAGGTGTCAAGTCTTGCGTATTAAGCAAGGTGTTGAGACGATTTGTAGTAGTTGCGAGTTCAGATTTTGCAGTTTCATCCGCACGTTTAGCAGCACTTAAACGACGTTGAGCGTTGTTGTGAGTGGCGTTTGTGGAAACTTGAACGTTCTTAGCTTGCACCAAATCTTCTTCCATCTTGGTGGTGTCAAATGGAGTTGGGAGTGGTTTTGCAATACCCTTGTCGTAGTAATCATCAATGTAAACAGAAGTTCGTTCCCCAGTTGCAGGGTTGAGAGTTGTTTCTGTATGAGCATTTTCACCAGCAAATTGGATGAAATGAGTACGCCCTACTTTATCTTCAGTATAGCTAATATTACCCCCAACTGCACTTGGATAGGTTGGTTTGATACGCCCAACCATGCCTTTCATGTGTCCAAAGTTGGCATGAATGTCATTAGTCATAAAGTCGATAACAGAATCATAAACCTCACGATAGAGTTGTGACATAGTAGCTTTACGAGTAGCTTTAACATCACCACCACCTAAATCTTGTGATGTCGCCAAAATCCAAGCGTAATTCATTACTTCGCCATTCCATTTAACTCCATCAACACCATCATTATTAAGTGCTGTATGGCTATGTCCACTGTTGTAAGGCTTGTTTTCATTAGCGTAATTCTTAGCAATGTTCTTAACCCCTTGGACAGATTCATTGGTGACGATAAAGTTATGTGTCCCCCAAATTTGATCTTGGAGGTTGTTTGCCATGAGTGCATAGTAGTGACTCAAAGCTTTAATTTGTTCGTCAGTGATGTTATCCAAATCTACTTGAGAGTCATCAATTGGAAGAACAATGTTATTATTGTCCCAGCCAGTAAAGACGTTCTTCTTAGTTTCTGGATTCCAAACAAATTTTGGTTTTCCGAAATCATACTTACCACCCTTGTACCATGCTTGAATGGCATTGTTCAAAGCATGCTTGTTTTCCTCACTAGCATCATTCAAGTAAGTCTTGTATGCTGCAATGACATTTTGTGGCAATTGAGGGATGGTCAAGTTCTTGATAGCAGAGATTTGTTTTTCAAGCGTATCAACAGCTTTATCCGCCTCATTCTTCGCATTTTCAGCGTTCTTAGCGACAGTTGTTGCGTCAGTTAGTTCTTGAGTTGTTTCACGAACAGTAGCTTCTTGTTGTTCTTTGAGAGTTCGCAAGTCTTGGATGTCAGAACGTTTTTGAGCATCAGTGTTTTTCGCATTTTCTAACTCGCGTTCAGCATCATCTTTTTTAGTTTGCTTCGTTTCTAGGTCAGCTTTAGCATTGTCACGTTCCTCTGTGACACCTGGCAAACGATTTTCAGATGAAGCAAGACTGTCACTTGCCTCTTTTTCATCTTGCGTTGCTTTTTCAAGTTTTGTTGCGGCACGGTTTGCGCCACCTTGGGCTTTTGTTTGAGCATTTGCTGTTTCAGATTCTTTATTTTCAGCCTGAGTTTTAGCTTCATCCAACAAACGAAGTTGTTCAGCTTTTTCAGCATCTTTGCCTTTAGCATGTTCCAAGTTTGTAGTAGCATTTGCAAGAGTGTTTTCTTTGATTGCTAAGTCAGACTTGGCATCGTTACGCTCTTTTGTAACCCCAGCTACTTTCCCTTTAGAAGCATCCAAAGTTCCTTGAGCTGTCTTTTCAGCTTTTTTCTTATTCTTCAAGTCATTAGAAGCTTGGTTCGCGGCATTTTGAGCTTCAGTGAAGGCATCTTCTGCTTGTTTCAGTGTTGCAGTTGCTTCTTTCAGGGTAGTTGTCGCCCCAGTAACTTGCTCTGCTCTTTTAGCATCCGCACGTTTGGCATTATCCAAGTTTGTAGTAGCATCTTCAAATTCTGATTTTTTAGTCGCTAAATGAGACTCGGCATTATTACGCTCATCCAAGATAGCTTTTGTGCCAGTTCCATCAAGAACAGCTTGAGCATTATCTTTATTTTGTTTGGCAACTTTAAGTTGAGATGTAGCTTCATTGTGAGCTTGCGTAGCTTTTGAAAGAGCATCAGTGGCTTGGTCAAAAGTATTTTTTTGTCCTGCCTCAACTTCTTTTGCATCACTCAACTTACGAGCTTTTGTAGCATCTGCATCTTGTGCTTGTCCAAGAGCTTTCTTAGCACTTTTCACAATAGCTTGTTTAGCTTCTAAGTCTTTCTTAGCATCTTTTTCTTCTTTGATAACTTTATCAGCACCAGTTCCATTCAAAACATCTTGAGCGTTCTGAACTTTCTTCTTAGCATCAGCAACTTTTCCAGCTTGCTTGTTTGTAGCTTCCGTAGCATCTTTAACAACAGCTTCTTGTGCATTTTTCTTTTCTTGCACTTGATTTTGTTGTTCTTTTAAAGAATCAATTTTTTCTGTTTGCGTAGTCACTTCTTTCTTAGAAGCGTCAATCGCATTTTTTGTCCCTTCGATTGCTTCAGGAGTTGCAGAAGCTTTCTTTTGTTCGGCTTGCCCAAGAGCTTGTTTGGCACTAGCCTCTGCCTCACCAGTTGTAGCTTCATGTTTCTTAGCATCTTCAACAACAGGAACTTGAGCTTCAACAGCTTGGTCAGCTTGTTCTTTGATTTCTTTGCTTGTCCAACAACTTCCTCAGTTGGAGTTTTGCTTACGATAGCAGTTCCGTTCGAAACTTCAACACCTTCAACTTGCTTGATAGCAGTTGTAGGAGTAACATGTTGCTCGGAAGTTTCTGACGTTACATCAGGAGAATCAACAGGAACTACTGGAGTAGTAGTTTCATTTGCAGAAACAACCCCAGTTCCTCCAGCGACAGCAGATGCAAGGGCTGTTAGTGATGCAGTTTTTGTAACTGTATTTTTTTAGACATAGATTTTTTTACCTCTGTTTTTTTTACTTTCTTATTTTCTTTAATTAAGATAGTATAAGTATAACACAAATTTGTGGTTTTGTCAATAGTTTTATACAAAAAAACTAATTTCTTTTAAAAATTTTAGTAGATTTTAGTGTGTTTTTAGATTGACAAGTGGCATAGTGTCATGATATTCTATGAAGGGATAAAAAAATAAAAAGGAGAAAAATTGATTGATCGTAGATGACATTATTAAATCATTAGTCGAAAAAAACATCCAGATTTATTGGATTCTTTCGAAGGAGGAAATTGGGAAGATTTCTTAAATGGAGCATATCCTGAGAATGTAGAGATTCTTGTATTAAGAAATATTGTTGAATACGCTCGCTTTAATAAATACTTATCTGAAGAGATAGTCTTATTAAAAAAAGGAGAAACTTACACTCTAGGAGATGAGTCCCTTGATGGCGAGCAAGGGTATGAAATACCATTGCTGGAAGGAGAAGAGAAAGTTACCAATGAAGTAACGCACTCTCGAATAAATAAATCTTCTACAAGCAAGAATAAGGAAAAAAATAAATTGTATTTCTTATTTGGCTTCTAATCTTATTATTTTTTTGGTAATTTTAGGAGTGTTTCTTGCTTTGAAAGGCTCTACGGAAGAAGTAGCCCCTCGAAAAGATGCGCCAAAGGTTTCTACAAAAATCGAAAAAAAAGTAGAAAACCAAAATAAAGTTAGCGAACCTAAAAAAGAAGAAGATTCTCCCAAAAATGAGACAAACACTTCTGAAGCAAAAGAAGAATCAAAAGTTGATTCAAATCCGAAAGTAACTAACCCTCAGTCAAGGAGCAATTCGAACGGAAGAAATAATTCAGCTTCAAACCCAGCTCCGAGTCCATCACATTCACAAAATACTGCTCCAGCAGTAAATGCAACGGAAAAACCTGCTGAACAGGAAAAACCTGTTGAACAACCAAAAGAAGCAGCGACTCCTGAAGCCCCTTCAACAGAAGAAAAATCAAATGAAGGAGCTAAAGAAACTCTTAAAGAAGAAAAAAAAGAAGACGTTCCTAAAGAAGAGCCAGCTCCTTCTAGTATTGAGGAGAAAAAAGAAGATAAAAAAATAACAACAGAAGAAAACAATAAAAAAACAGAGCTACCAAAACAGTAGCTCTATTTTTATTATTTGAAGTGTCAGTAACACAAAGACAAAAAGCTAAAGATAATACTCCAACTATCTTGTCCTGTTTTTGTAAATCTTCTTTTTTTGTTTAACTATGGAAGTTGTCTGTTGTAAATCTTTTTTTCCACACACAGTAAGTTAAACTAACGCTTAAAAACAACTAAAGTGAATAAAAAGGGTAAAATGTAAAATATCCATATTGTGAACTCATTTCTATTTCTTTCCTCAGCTCAGTATATCAAAAAAAGCAAAAAGAAAATCAATTGACATACATTAAAGTTATGTGTTAAAAATAATTTTATGAAAAAAAGAGAATAAAATAAAAAAATTTTTTTAAAAAAATAAAGAGATGCTGAAAAATATTTTTTTTTACTTTAGCTATATTGTTTTTAGTAAGGATTCTAACTCAAATTACGATTCCTTGGGTGAACGTTAGCTATTTAAGAAAGATTTTTTCTAATCCAGCCTTATCATTTTACGCTTCTATTAGTGGTGGAGGGATAGAGAATTTCTCTGTATTTTCTCTCAGTATAGTCCCTTATATCACTGCATCAATTATTATTCAGTTATTAGCGATCATTTTCCCTTCCCTTGAAAATTTGCAAAGAGAAGGTGAATTAGGAAAGAAACTTTTGTCCAGATACACTCAAAATATCAGTTTTGGATTAGCTTTTTTCCAATCCTTATTTATCGCTTTGGCTTATCGGAAAGCTCATTTTGTGATAGGTGGATGGCTTCCTCTCACTACTATTCTTGTTTCGTTGATGGCTGGTTACTCAATTTTACTGTGGTTATCTAACTTAATAACAAGAAATGGTGTTGGAAATGGATTATCACTAATTTTGCTAGTAAACGTATTATCAAAAATCCCTAACGATGTTAGCTCTTTGTATCAAAAATTTATGTCAGGTAAAGACATCTACACAATTGTATTTGCAATAACGATAATAACGTTTGTTGTTATTACAACTGTTGTGCTAACGATTATTGGGAATGAAGCAACAAGAAAAATCCCTATCCAGTACGGAGGAAAGTTAAGAGGAAGAAGAAACTCTGATAGTTATATCCCTTTAAAAGTGAATACCAGTAGCGTCATGCCTGTCATTTTTGCTTCCACCATGTTGTCTCTGCCAGCAATGTATGTTTCTCTAGCAGGAATAGAACTAACTGGAAAATGGAGAAGTTTATATTTAGCAACTATTCAAGATAATTGGTTTGTTTTATCTTCTTGGAAACAAACAGTTGGATATTTTATTTATCTTGCCTTGTTGGTATTCTTCGCTTATTACTATACAGAAATGTCTTTCAACCCAGCAGAGATTGCAAACAATTTTAAGAGAAATTCAACTACAATTCCCAACGTGAGACCAGGGAAAGATACAGAAGATTATCTACTAAGTATATCAAAACCTTTGATTTTAATAGGGGTTATCTTCTTAGCAGTTATTTGTACGATTCCGATGGTTATTTCAGGTTTATTTGATGCAAAAATTGCTTTTTCAGGGACTTCTCTGATTATCGTTGTATCTGTATTGACAGAAACGATAAGGCAAATAATGATCTTGGTAGATAGTGAACAAGAGTCAATATTTGGCTAACATTTTCAAGGCTGTTTTATGATGGAATATGATATAATCGTAAATCGTAGGTAGGTTCGACTCCTGCACAGCCGATATAAAAATACGAAGGAGAACTGCTATGGCAGAGTTAATGCGTTGGCTTGGATATTCCAATGACGTAAAATTATTTCTTTTAACGACAGTTGGTTGGAGTCTTTTATTAACTGGACTTATCATCTCAACCATCTTGCTGATTGGAGTTTTAAGTCATAAAGCTGATACATGGAAGAAATTTTCTCAACTTTTTTTAGAGTCAGTTGCATTAGTAACTATTTTTTGCGGAGGATATTTGACGACTCAAGCTCGTCAAACTCCAGCAATAAAGCTCCATGATAAATTCGAGTTAGTCAAAGTTGAAAATAAAGTTGCTATTTATAAAGACAAAGATACTGGGAAGGTCTTTGAAGCTACATTTGAAGTGGGGAATGAGGAAACTATTATCTCCCCTAAAGAAACAGATAAAAAATTCACAGTCAAAAACGAAGATGTTTTCGAAGAATTATCTATCATGAACTCACCAGTGTAAACATATAAGGAGAAAAAAATTTAATGATTGGATTTGATGTAAGAGGTAAAAGAGGTTTAGCTATCTGTGAAAAACCTAAAATTGTAGAAGCAATCGGAAGTGTTTACAAAAAACATAAAAAAGACATCCCTTACGAATTGGACTTTGTTGCTCAAAGAGGTCATTTGTTAAGACTTCTACATCCAGATGAAGCGAACGAAGAGTATAAAACATGGTCTTGGGATAATCTGCCAATAACAGAACAATCTCTTCATGGATGGCAATATGCAGTTACTCAAGAAGAAGTTAGTAGTAAAGGTAAGAAAAAAGATGAGACTAGAAGATTTCCAACTTCTCAAGAGCGCTTTGATAATATCAAAAAGCGCTTAAATAGTGGCAATTATGACTTCGTTCTTCATATTGGAGACCCTGATAGAGAAGGACAGTTATTGATTGATATTGTTCTTGAAAAATTAGGGAACAAACTACCTGTTATGCGCTACTGGCAAAATGCTTTGACAGAAGAAAAAATCTTACCAACTCTTCAAAATCTTAGAAGTAACGACGAAGATTTTTTCCAAAATACGCTAAAAGCAGGGAAGGCAAGGCAGCATGCTGACTACCTTGTTGGTATGAATGGTTCACGCGCAACATCCATTAAAATGACATCTCGCGTTCCTGTTGGTCGAGTAAAAACTACTTTGTTAGCAACTATCTGTCGTAGAGAGTTAGCAATTTTAAACTTTAAACCTGAAACAGTCTATGGAGTAGAAGCTAATTACATTATTGGATTTTCAGGAAAATTGTTTAATCAAGCAGATGCTAATGAAACAAGTGAAGTAGATGTAGAAGATGATAAAGAACAATCTACTGGATTAGTTTGGTTTAAGACTAAGCAGGAAGCTGAAGAGTTTATTTCAAACACTTCTAAAGAAGGAGTTGTTACTCAAAAGACTGAGAAGCAAGTCCAAACCTATGCTAATAACTTCTTTAAACTTTCAACACTCCAGTCGGAAGCGGAAAAACGATTTGGGTATAATACAGACAAGACTAAAGATATTGCGCAAAGTTTATATGAAGCTGGTCTATTGACTTATCCACGTTCCACTTGTGAATATTTGGATAGCACAGAAACTTTAGATGTTTATTTAAAATCATTAGTTACAATTCCACGTCTTATTCCGTTTTTAAAAGAAGTTAATCCTCAAGCTATTCAGCGAGTAAAATCAACTAAAAAATGGATAAACGATAAAGCTGTTAGCAATAGTGGACACTCTGCAATCGTTCCAACTAGTAAAAAAGCAAATATAGATACTCTCACAGAAGAACAGAAAAATATTTATATCTTAGTTGCAGAGCGTTATTTAGCAGCATTTCTTCCTGCTTTGATTCAAAACAAGGTTGATCTAGTTGTTGCAATCGACAACGATAAAACTTTTACATCAAAAGGAAAAACTCTAGTGTCAAAAGGTTGGACCGAATTGTATCAACGTAATATCAATGACATTGAACTCCCAGATGTAAAAGAGGGTGATGTCATCATCGTTAAAGATTTTGGAATCCCTACAAAAACAACTCAATGTCCAAAACGTTACACATCAGGTACACTAACAAATTGGTGTGAAAACCCAACAAAAGATTTGGACGATAAGAGTCTTAAAAGTAAGCTAAAAAACCTAAAAATCGGAACTCCTGCTACTTTGTCAGAAGCTATTAAAACGCTTATCTTTGTTGATAAACAGGTCGCTTTGAAAAAAGAAGGGAAAAACGAAGTTCTATGCCCTACTGAAGCAGGGATGACAATTTATAAAAACTTATCAGCAATCAATTTCTCTTTATTGGAAGTGGATACAACAGGTAGTTGGGAAATTGCTTTGGAAGAGATTATTGAAGGAACTCGAAGTTTTGAAGATTTTGAAAAAGAAATTCAAGCTTTTGTTAATTCAATGATTTTAGAAATTAAAAACAGCAATATAACTGCCGTAGCCTCCAATTTTTCTAAAGAAGTTATTAGTAAGTGTACCAAATGTGGTGGCAACATTATTCAGACAGACAAGAGTTTTTATTGTTCAGGATACAAAGAAAATCAATGTATGTCAGGCGGATTTAGGAATGTAGGTGGACACTTAATCACTAAAGAGGAGTTTAAACAACTCCAACAGGGTGAAGAATTAGTGTTTGACGCTGTTTTCCAAAAGAAAGGGTCTAAACGAAAACAAAAATACAAACAAAGGATTCACCTAAATGAAAATGGAACGATAGAAACGGTCAAAAACCACTTTGTTGTCATGGAAGCCCCATGTCCAGCTTGTGGGAAACGGTTATTCGAAGGGGACAACGCTTATATCTGTGAAGGGGTTAAAGACAAAACTTGTCAATTTTATCTAAATAAGATAACAAGCGATGTTGTTCTTCAGCAAGAGGATATTGATTTAATTATTAAGGGTGAAGATACTCGTGAAATTAAAAATCTAGTCTATTATGACAAGGATGGAAAGAAGAAATCGACTTACAATGCTGTTCTTTATTTGGATAAAGCAGAAAAACGGATTAAGCAGAAAAAACCAATGGCTCAATCTAATTATGTATGTCCAGTATGTATGAAACCATTGATGAAAACAGATAATAAATATATTTGTTCAGGTTTTGAAGATCATTCTTGTGAATTTGAGATGTATTCCTCTATGTACCAAAAAGAAATTCCTGATGAAAAATTAAGGAAGATGTTAGAACAAGTTCGTTCAGGTGCTATTTCAGGTGGTTCAAAAGCTTTAATCTCTAAAGAGATTGTTCCAACCAACTTCTCTTGCCCATATTGTTCAACAGCTATGAAGCGTAAGGATACACAAATTTTCTGTGAAAATTGTAAATTTGCTTTTTATAGAGATTTTGGAGATGAATTGATGTCTGACGAAGACATTGAAAACTTATTAACTGCTGGAAAAACGAATGTTCGTACTGGCTTGTTAAGCAAGACAAATGAACCTTACTCAGCTATCAAAGTTTTAGATTATGATAGTAAAAAAATCTCTTTGAAATACATTCAAGAAGAAGTTACTACTAGCTATAATTGTCCAATCTGCCAAAGTAAAATGGCTCAGACAGGAGCAATGATGAATTGCTCGAATCAAGCATGTGGATTTAAGCTATGGACAATTCCTGGTCAAGTCCGAATGACCAAAAAAGAGATTGATGATTTCTTTACAAAACACATGACAGAAGAACGTGTAATGAAGAAGAAAGACGGAGGAAGTTTTACAGCAAGAGTTGCGGTTGACTTCGAAAAGCGTGAATCTCGATTTGTTTTCAACAAGACGTAAAAGAGGGTAATCCCTCTTTTTTACATTGACAATACCACTAATTTGTGTTATACTAAGATAGTTTTATAAAGAAAAAACGGAGGGTAAAATGGCTCGTTTATCAAGCAGACCTTATAAAGAAGAAGTCGATAAAGTTATGGACTTGTTGGTGAAGGGTTGGCAGATTATTTTTTATGACGTAGAGACAACTGGACTTAAAAGTAAGACAAGTAAGATATTATCTTTGTCTGCTATTAAGTATAAATATGAGGATAGTTTGTTTAAAGAAGTGGATAGGTTAAATGTTTTTATCAACCCTTGCCTTCCAATTCCAGAAGAAGCTTCAAAAGTCAACGGTATTACAAATGAAAAAGTTAAAGATGAAATGGATGAATGGGACACCCACGAAAAAATCATCCGTCCGTTCTTTGGTGATAATCCAATTTTAGCTGGATACAATATTTTGAAATTTGATGATTTATTTATGCAATTACTATGGTTGCGTTCTTGTGGTGTAGAACTGAAGCCAGAAGCAGAACTAGATGTTCTTCGTATGGTTCAAGAAAAGATGAATTTAAAGTCTGCAACATTAGAAAATGCAACTAAAGAACTAGGAGCAGATTTTGGACTAAGTTTTCACACGTCTATGGATGACGTAATCGCAACTGAACGAGTAGCGGAACTGTTGTTGCCGATGTATTACGACGCTGATGAACCAGCAAAATTCAGATTCAAGGTATATGGTTGTCATTACCAATATTATTCTCATAAAAATGAACGTATCTATGTTCATACTTACCCTAAATCATCTACTTACTATGATGTTTATACAAAATCTTGGCACAGTGATTGTTTGGAAGGTTTTAACTTAAAAGACCTACAAACAGATTTTTTAAGGTTTATGGGTGTCAAAGATGAAAAAGAATTAGTAAAATTGATGCGAGAAAAAGGCGAAGATGATTTTTCTGAGGGTATTGGGTAAATAACAAATGACAAAAGAAGCTGTTTTAGAAATTTTAGTAAACAAAAACAATGGACTATATTTCTCAACGAGAAAAAGAAGAGCAATATAGAACAAATGGCAAAGACTACAAAGTGATTGCTGGTGAGAAAACAATTAGGAATTTCATCAGATCAAAGTTAGTTGAAGAACAATTAGATGGAAATTCTACTCGGATTCTGTTTACTGGGGAATATAAATATGCTCCAGAATTTTGGGGAGTAGAATCTGATAGCCAAATTAAAAAGATTATCAACTATATTGTATTCAAAAAAACATGTCTTTGTAGAAAGGTAGGTTTATTTATTTAAAAATGAAGAAAAAAATCTATGATAACTTTGAAGGAGAATGATTATAATCATTATATCGAAGTAGCTAAAGAAATTGATAAGCAAAAAAACCAGAAGGAAAAAGATAAATTTTTCTTTAAATTTTTTTATAATGGAAAAACATGATTTTTCCTACTGTTTTTTTCTTTTTAAAAATCAAGTGAAATTGAAAGGAAACTTGAAAAAAATATTTGCCTTATTTGATTTACTATAAAGATGTTTATCAAAGTTCATTGGATGGTGTAACTGAGATGAAGGCTTATTTGGAAGATATTTTTTTAAAAAAAGCATGTAAGGTTTATTCCAAATGCTCATATTGAAGCTGTAAGGAAAAATTGGACTAATTTTTTTGGAAAAAAACAACTGCTGAAGAACGCTATGAACGTTTTAAACTCTTGATGTCTAATTATAGATTAAATGAGTTTGATGAATTTTTTTATCAGACTTAGAGTATTGTTCTTTCATGAAATTTTACGGTTTACGAAGAACTGCTTTTAACAATTCGAAATTACCTATCAAATTGATTGCTGATTTAAGCGATATTTGGGGAGTTTATGAGAAAGATAGCAACGAAGAAGAAAAAAAGAAACTGAGAATAAAGACAAAAAAATAAGAAAAAAAGACCTTTTTGGTCTTTTTTTTATTGGTTTTTTTCATTATTTTTTTAAAAAAATGAGAAGGTTTGTGGCATACTATAATTATATCAGTTTTGTCGAAAGGAGTAAGAATGGCTTTTAAAGTTTCTAACAAAGTTTTTGAAGAAGTCTTTGATAGTAATAGCGACTTAAAAGTAATAAACAACCCTCAACAAGTCGTTGAGAGTTTTTTAAAACGATTAAAAAGTTACCTAAAAACTCATAAGAAATATCCAGCAGCAGATGCTATTAGGAAGTGGCTAGAAAAAGGAGGGAGTATCAGTTCATTTACCTGTCGTGGGGACATGGTAGAACAAATGATTGAAGCTTTACGCCTACATGCAATTCCTTTTATTTTAATCCAAGAGATTACAGGGAATAAAGGTTTTTTAATTCGTAGCAAGGATAATGATAAACAGCGAAAAATTGCGAATCATTTATTAAAAACTTCTGCTAACTATTGTAAAATTACGTCAGGGAGAGAAGCTTCACAAATTTATCTAAAAAAACGAATCCCAAATAAAGAAATGCTTGCGATTGGTGATCTTACGAAAGAACAGATGATTTATCTTACCGAAAAGTGTAATCATATTTTGCCAGGGGAAACTATCGGTGTAGATAAGATGAAAGATGGAACTTATCTAGTAACTGTTCATGGACATACAGCTATCATGGGTTCTCCTTTAGTTAAAGGTCAAAATTTTGCATCTTTACTGGCGGAAACTGTTATTCTGTTTAATGGTAATGTTAAAGCTGAGATGGATGAGTTTTCAACAGATACTGACAACTTCAGAATGTCTAAAGCAAAAGGTTTTCCAGACCAAAATGGTGGAACTAAAGACCCTGTTTGGGTAGTTGGAAATGAAAACAAATTTGTAAAAAGAATAGAACGAGTTTTTGAAGTAGGACACGCTGAAGAAGTTGGCGATGAAATCTTTTTAGAAACAGACACTAAAATTAGTTTAGATGATGCTGATTTTGAAAAACGATTAAATTCTGCCTTAGCAAACATTACAAAGCGAAAAGTTTTGTACCGTCTATCAGACGTAATCGCTCACTTTAAAGATAAAAAAAGAAAACAAAGGGTTAATCAAATTGCTGGGGAAAAACACTTAGCAGAAGAAGTCTCTCGTGTTGTTGCAAATAAAGTGAGGGGTGACGCTACTTTTGTAAGAGGAAATAAATGGGCTAAGAAATTGATTCACTATCAGGCTGAAGTTGGAAGGTTCTGGTAGGTGTTAAAGAAGGTCGTGTTCCTCTCGGTTATCAAAGAGACGACATTAAAGAATTGATGGATGTCGCATTTAGGTATGGTCTAAACACTCAAGTAATGACTCCTGCTATTGACAAGCTACAAAATATTGAAGTCTATGACAGACCTGTTGGACCTCCAAAAGTTCGAAATATTGAGCAAGAAATTGCTAGATTTAGTCAAGACCGCACTCAAGAACCTAACATGCCAACACGCTCAGTTGGACGTGATGATGGACGTTAGGGGGTGACGTAATTGAATAAAATACTTGAAAGTAAAGTAAAAGGAATGAGTAAGTTCATCGAAAAATGGATGGACAAATTCACCAAACGTTGGTATATCATTTTGCCAACACTTTACCTATTCTTAGTTTTATGGGTAATTCATTATTTACACATGAAACGAGAAAATCCTACTGGTTCAGGGGTTGAATGGATTTCTTCAGGATTTTTTGATATTTTCTTAAATCCTTTTGGAATCTTCCCTCTTCCGAGAGGTTGGTTTGGAATAACCGTGTTAATCACCTTTGCTTTTGCGTTTTTCACTATTTTGAATATGATTATACGCTATCTGCAAAGACACTATGACCCTGATACAGTTCAAGGGGATGCGAAGTGGTTAACAGATTTGGATGATTACAACAAGAAATTTACAGAACCATTTGGCTCAACAGACAATTCAGGGAAAAACAACATGATTTTTTCTCAAGATTTGTTTATGTCCATGAATAACTCCGCTATTCGTAGGAATATGAATGTATTCATCATAGGGGGGTCTGGTTCAGGTAAATCATTTAACTTTGTAGGACCGAATCTTTTGCAAGCAAACTGTTCTTATGCGATCACTGACCCTTCAGGTGGTCTTTACGAAGAATACGGTTCTTTCTTGGAATATTATGGATATAAAATCAAGTGTTTCAACATTTCTCACATGGAGAAAAGTTCTCACTATAATCCTTTCAACTATATTCATTCTGATAAAGATATTGAAATCCTTGTAACTACCCTGATTTCTAACACGAATCCACCTGATAAGCAAGGCGGAGACCCTTTCTGGGAGAAATCAGAAACAGCCTTGCTAAATGCTTTAATTGCTTATTTGCATCACTATACAGAGCCTCATCAACAGAACTTTTCAAACGTTATGCGCTTGATGCTTGCGGCAGATATTGATGAAAATGATTCATCTTCTAAATCTCCACTTGATTATATCTTTGATGAAATCGCTCAAAGTGACCCAGAATCTTTTGCAGCCAAACAATACGGCTTGTTTAAAATGGGTGCAGGTAAGACTTTGAAAGGTATCTTGATTTCGTGTGGTGTGCGTCTGCAAGCTTTCTCTCTTAGTGACGTTGCATTGCTTACAGACACAGACGATATTGCTTTAGACCGTATTGGTGATGAAAAGACAGGTCTATTCATTATCTTGCCAACAGGGGATAAGACCTTCAACTTCTTAGCATCTTTGATGTATTCACAATTGTTCCAACGTGTATATGACTATTGTGAAAATACCGCAGCATTTTCTCAATTGATTATAGATGGAGATGGTCAATTAGTTAAGACATTTAGAGCTGATTCCGAAGAGGATTCTATTCAAAAAGCTGCCGAAGCTCAAGAGTTCTTCCAAAGAGCATGCGAGGGGAGAATTGTATATAACAAGCAATTTGATTGGTGGGAGTTAAGAACTCAAGCTGATGAATTAGTATTTTACAGAGGAACAGAAGAATTAGCTCTTCGTGCATTGTATTTGTTAAGGCAGGGTGGAGTAAAAGCAAACTCCACTCAATCCAATCGAGGGCGAAGACTTCCAATTCATTTACGTTTGTTGCTAGATGAGTTTGCCAATATTGGTAAAAATCCCTGAGTTTGAACAAAAAGTAGCTACTATTCGTAAATATGAGATTTCAGTATCTATTATCTTGCAGTCTTTATCTCAGATGAAGAACTTGTATAAGGATAACTGGTCAGAAATTTCAGGTAACTGTGACTGTACGATTTACCTTGGGGGTGGTGCGGATACAGAAACAACTAAATGGATTTCAGAACTTTTAGGTAAAGAAACTCGTGCCGTTGTAAATACCTCTTTTGGTAAATCTGGTTCTATGTCTGTTAATAGGCAAGGGGTTGAATTGTTCGCTTCTTATCAATTGAGAACGATGGAAGAAGATGATTGTATTGTTTTGTTGAAATCTATGTATGCCTATAAAGGCAAAAAATATAAAACAACAAATCATCCTGAACATCCTTTGCTAGAAAGTCTGAACGGTTATTATTTTAACCCTGAGAAAATTGAATACCTTCGTCGTAATGATGCGAATTACGATGATGAATATCTTCCTACTCCAGAAGAAGAACACGGTGACATTGAAGACCCAACTAAAGAAGAGCAAGATGCTCAAAGGGAATATGAAGAAGAAAAAGCTGACCGTGCAGAAGAACTTCAAGAAGGAAAAGATGCAGACGGTAATGACATTATCGAACCAGCCTCAGAAATCGAGAAAAAACCTGAGAAATTCCAAGAAAAAATCACTTCTAAAAATGCGGATGCTGTTGAAAACCAAGACAGTGATGACGATTTAGATAGTGTTACAGGTGTTGCTGTTGAAGTGTGGGGTGAGGAAGCTAACCAATTCTCATCTACTTCGGCAGATAATGCTGATGAAGGATTTTATTCAGAACAATAAAACAAAGCTTCCTTAAAGCTTTGTTTTTTTGAAAAAAATATTTTTTTATTTTGTTTTTTTGTGGCATACTAATTAGTAAGTATAAGGAGGAAACAAAAAAAGTGAGTATTCCAAATAAAAAAAGGAAAAAGAAATATTCGTGAAAACAACGGTGCATTACTTCAAAAGAAGCAAGATGAACCAAAGTATTATACAAACTACTACAATACTATTGTGGATATTGCTGAAGACTTAGGTTCATTGTCATTCGTTGTTCCAAAAAAAGGCAATCCAGACTTAAAAAAATGAGGGTGACATTTACAAAAGATGGCATGTTCACAAACAAGGATTTAGTTCCAAAGGATGATTTCAAAGCAAAAATCACTTATTCAAAAATAATAAAGAAAAACTTTAAACAAAGTTTAATTGAAAAAAATTGATAAGCTTTAGATGTTTTTAAAAAAATATGCTCCTGTAATTCAGTTAGCTTTATTGTCTGATCAATGCGAATATATTGGAAGAGCTATTTCTTTTACATTTTATTATAAAGGTTTTAACGTTCCTTTTATTTTAATTCCAGGCAGATCAACGATGACTTATTACTATCAGAGTAGAGAAGTTAGTCTAGATGTTGCACGCGCTGTTATTATTAAATTTTATCCAGATTGTTTATTACAAGCAAGAAAAGCTGTCGAAAATGCAGTTATTATGTTGGATAAAGAAAATGGAACGTATGCTCAAAATGAAGCTGAAGAAGCAAAGAAGAAGCTGGGAATCAAACAAACAACTGTCCAAGGGAAAACTAGGATTGATGCAGGCTCAGTTTTGAAAAAAACAGCCAGTCAAGAAGTTGATGATGAAGTTAAAGCTCGCGCTCAAATAGCCAAAGAAAGCATCTTTGGGAAGCGTAATAAATTCTCTTAATAAATTAACAGAAAGGAGGACTTTTAAAGTATGGTTCAACACACAAAAGCTGCCAAACGTGGAATTGAACTGCCTTTTACCACAGTAGAAGGAGGGTTGCAATTTGGTGCGCAAAAAGTAGCAGAACATTTGCAACAAATGCAAGAAGAAACTATGCAACAAACTCAAGTTCAGCAACAAGGAGGAGAGGTTCAGGCTCAACAAGCTTCATTTTTCAACCCTCAATTATCTTTAGAAGATGAGCCTCCTTTAAACTTTAATGATTTCTTAGAAGAATACCAACAAGAGTTAGAGCGAAATCTTGAATTGGCAGAGCAAGCGCAAGAAGCTAGTATTCAAAAGGGAAATAAGGAAGATGATGATTTAGATAAAGAGCGAGAAGATGACTTCGATTTAGATAATGATTTAGATGGAGAAGATATTGGCGAAAACGACTTAGACAAAGCCGACTCTCTTTCAAAATCTAAACGGAGGAATGACCGAAAGAAAACAAATTCTAAAAATCGTTCAGAGAAAAAATCTAAAAGTCAATCGCTTAAATCTTCTCGTAATCAACAACGCAATAACAGGGATAGAGCTTCTAGCATAGAAGATAAAGTAACAACCAAAAAAGTGACCTTATCTTCTCAACAGCAACAAAAAGAAGCTGAGAAAAATCAGCAAACTAAAAAAGTAATTACAGCAAGAAATACTGAGATTGTTGCTAAAAATAACTATACAGGTCAAGATATTACTCGTACAACCGAGAAAATGAAAGACCAGCCTGTTGCTGGAGGCAGTAAAACTCCAGATAAAGGTAAGTCTCCTCTTGCCAAAGGAAGTATTGCTAATAAGATCGCAGAAGCAAAACTTAATGTCCAAGTAAAAGGGATTGTTCAAAATGCAGCTATGATGACTCATCAGACAGGTCGGACTACTGAATTTAAAATTGGGAAAGATACTTTGCGTTTTGAGCGACAAGGACAAGATACTTTTGCTATGAAGAATGGCAAGAAAGTACCTATTGATGTCGCTGAAGGAATGTTGAAGCAATTGGGTAAAAATATTGGTCCAAGAGCTATGGAACAAATGACACAAATCGTGAAGGTAGCCCAACAAAATCCAGCGGTCAAAACTTTGTCACAACACAAGAAAGAGACTGCTGAACGTGGACAAACTCAAGAACAATCTGTTAAAGTGGTTAAAGTCCACAGTCGTTAATCGCACTAGATTTATAATAGAAGGAGTTTATTAAAAAATGGGAGTTTTTATTAAAAACGATTTAGAAAAGCTGTTAAAAGAAGCTGAAAACAAAGCTACAAATATTAACCCTAATGAAGTCTTGACAACTTATGGTGGTCGGATGAAGCAGGAGTTGGCTCTGTTGATGTCTCGTGATAAAACTTTTGGACAACATATTGAGGGTAAAATTAGTGGAGGTTCGCTCTTCTTATCTCCTTTTAATAGGTTGACAGCAAAAGGTCGTGCATTTGAAAAAGCTATGGATGAACAAGGGAATGAAGCTTATGAAGAACGCTTCAAAACCGTTCACCACGAATCTAGAAATAGGGAAGAGCATGAACGTCAGCCTGACAACCCTATCTTCGAAAAATATAACCCTGATGCTCCTGAGTTTATTCAAGACGTTGAATTTACTGACCCTCGTGGTCGATTTGCGACACACAGAGGGAAAAATGATGTTACTATTGACTTAGTAATGACTGGTCGTATCTTTACAGAAGAAATGGATAAAGCAGGACGATTCCAAAGGGTTTTAGCTCCGTTTGGTTTATCAGAGTTACTTCATGATAATGTTATTACAGGTCAAAGAACGGCTGACGGAAAATCTTACGTCCGAGTAGATGATGTTGATAACTTCCGAACAGAGTGGACTAAAAGGTTAGAAGAAGCTGAAAGAATCAACCGTGAAAAACTAGAAGAGCTAGGTTATGACCTTCTTGAGCGTGGAGATGATGGTTACATCGAACAAAGGACACAGATTGATAATGACCCTCGCTTTATTGAAACCTTCCCTGATTTGTCAGACCTGCCAAAAATTCTCTCTCAAGGTGGTTGGGACGGAAAAGGTGGAGGAAACTATGTTCCTGAATATGATGTTGTAATTCATATCAACGGTCAAAAAGTTCAACCGCAGGATGTCGATTTAGCATTTGAACAATTGACTCGTAAGGGCGCTTATGAAAAACCTGGATTAGAAGCTGGTCGAGATTTCTTGATTCAACAAGGGGTTCGAGGAGCAGCCTTCCACGCATCTGTTTTGCCACAACAAATGGTTTCAGGTGTGGCGAAAGCCCCACTAAAGGCAGCTCGTGAAGGAGAACATGTTTTGACAGGAAACATTTTGAGACAATTGATGGCTGCTTTAAGTCAAGGGATGTCTCGTTAATGAGGTGTTCCTTGCATATCTTAGGTTACTAAGATATACTAATAACTAATAAAAAAGAAGAAAGAATGAGGATTTTAGAATGGGTCCAATTGAAGCACTTAAAGGTATGGTCAAGCTTGGAGGCGGACTGATTGGTGGAACTTTTAAACTTGTCGGGAAAGGTGTCTCATCACTTGTTGGTGTAGTTAGTCCTGGAGCTAAACAATGGCTTGACCAAACAGGTCAAAACTTTGTAGATGGGTTTAAAAACTGGGGTGGTAGCATTGCAAATAGTGCTGACCTTGGTAAAATCGGTAACTTGAAGAAAATGTTGATTAACATGTTCACAAAATTCGCATTTGCTTTACAGAAAAAAATGGTTAAAACAGCAAAAGAAACTGGCGATAAAATGATTGATACCAAGAAAAATCTTGCGTCAGGTAAAAATTCTATTATGAATAGTAAAGTAGATGCTAAACAAGTTAAAGAAGGTCTAGACGCTAGTAAAAAAGGTAAGAGTGTTGATAACATTCTTAACAAAGCAACTGCAAAAAGTAACGCTATTAACAAAACAAACCAAAGTATTGGTTTGGGTAGTGTAGATAAAGCACCTACACTTAGAAGATGATGTAAAAAAATATTATAAAAAAGGAGTTCTTTAAAATGAATAGTGAACAAAACGGACAACAAATTGTCCAACAAGGTTTAGGAGCTATCGCAAGTCAAGTTCAACAACAAGAACAACGACGTAAACAAGCTGTTGAGTTTACTAAAAATTATGGTAAACAACAAGCTATCGGAAAAGCTACTAGCAAGATTAAAGAAAAATTCAACTTACAAAAACTTGTGTTGAACAAAACGCCTAAAGGTGTTTTGAAGCAACTTTCTAAGTTTAATGAAGCAAGGGCTAAGGGTTTAAGCAAATTATCTAATTCATTCTTGTTTAAAAAAATAATTTTATTGGAAAAAATTCTTTAAAGGACAAGCTGAAAAATCAATGGCTGTTTCTGAAAAAATCAACGCCCATTTAGGAGGCTCTGCTCTTAAAAAAGGCACAGCAGAAGTTGTAAAACAAGGTGCTACTAAAGTGGCAACCAAAGCTGCAACACAAGCTGCATCAGTAGCTTTAGCAGCTCCTACTGCTGGATTGAGTGTAGCTGTTGAAAAAACAGCAACCATTGCAAAGGCTGCCGTTGATGTTGGTAAAAAAGGTTTAGAAGCTAAAGGTGCAGTAGATGTTGCAAAAGATGTTGCAACTGGTAAAAATAACCCACTGCAAAATAAAGCGAACACCCTAGTGAATGAAAAAACCAACGAAATGATTGCGAAAGTCACGCCTGGGGCTAAACAAATGCAAGGTATTCTTAATAAAACAAATCAAAAAGAAGATAAGAATAAGGATACGAGCATGGCTATTTTCTCAGGAACTAAGGATTTAGCAACAAAAGTTGCAGGTAAATCTCACGGTTTAGATATTCTAAAATAGAGTAAAAGAAACAGTTTTTTGAAAGAACTGTTTCTTTTATTTTGTTTTTTGTGGCATACTATAAATAATAAAACATGGAAAGGAAATAAAATGTCTAAAAAAGTATTATTAGATTCTGATAAAATGACATGGGAAGAATATAATAAAGAAGATTTTAGCAGAATGAGAAATTTAGTTGCTGACTATCAAAGATGCCGAACAGATGGTGTTCTTCTTGTAGATTATCAGCAACGACTACAAGAGATGATTGATGAGATTATTCGAGACCCACGAAACTATACTCTTATCCCTAAATTTTTAAAAGGTCAATACCATCGTTATAGCACTCCTGAAGAGACATTTTTCTTTTATGATCAGCTCAAGAAACAAACTGACCCTATTGACATGAGAAACAAATTAGAACGAATGATGGAGAAGCCCCCTTCTGAAGTCACGCGCTCTGAGCAAGAAGCTTTCAACCATTTTGTTTTAATTAAAGGTTTGCCTCAAGTCGATGGTCCAGAAAGTATTCAGCCAGATGTCTATTTCCATGTTCACGATAAAGTTTTTAGGGGACATAGAGCTATTAAAGAAATGGACGCAGAAAGAGCTAAATTTAATGGACAAGTCCCTGAATCTTTTGAAAGAGCTTATCAGCAAAAACTAGCAGACATTGTTATTGTAGCTCCTCAAATTTTTACAGAATTGCCAAAGTCTATCGTTGATGTTGAAAAGCCAAACAATGTCTTTTTTGACCGTTTGGTTGAAAGAAAAGAAGATGTAAGAAAACTAAAAGAAGCAGTAGAAGAAAAGAGATTTTCAGGACAAGAAGTTACTAAAGAAGATTTGTTTAAGGAAAAATTTATATAAATCTTTGGAAACTTATCGAGAAAACACTGAAAAATTTGCCGAAGCAGAGTTGGCTCGTATCGAAGCTCAACTAGACTCTTTACTTAAAGATGAAAGGAATTTGGAAAGCGAAATTTCTCCTGAAGTATTAAATTCATTTGAAGAGTTGACTCCTGAACAAATGACGTACTATGACAGAGGTGGAATGGAAGAAGACCAACAAGCTATTGAGGATTATTATAAGAATCTTGTGCTTGATGAGAAAAACGCTCCTCCTGTTTCGGAAGATGTTATTGGAATTGAAGATTTTGATGAAGACATTTATTTCTCTCCAACTTTAGATGAGATGAATTTAGGCAATCTACCTCCAAATGATGATGCCCCATTTGCATCATTGGAGAAAATCTTTGACCCAGGATATACCGACGAACCTGAGAATTTAGATATTTATCAAGATTATATCTTTGACCCAACAAAATATAGTTCGATTGATATTGATGATTATGACGGAGACAGCATTAGTGCCTTTAGTCAGGGATTGGATAGCGACTTGCAGAAATTGATTGATGAATGGTATCAATTAAACAATAAGGATAAACTAAACCGACATGAGTTAGATAAGATGGTTGACTTAGAGTCTAAGATGGGATTCAAAGTTGCTCAAGATCAATCAAGCTATATGTCTATCCCTTCTGAAGTTGTAAATATTACAAAAGGAAATAATCCTTTCTTTAATGAATTATTGAAAAACATTAAAGATGAACCAATTGACCCAATTCTTGAAAGTGATTTGTCAGAATATAAAGTTTTCAATTCTCGTTGGAAAACTTACAATACTCCTGATGAAAAAGAAATTAAACAAAATGAAGAGAAAGGTGCTGAACGATGAGTGTAAATGAAGAGTTAAAAACAGATTTTCGTGAAGATTTTAAAAAGTGGTTTGAAGAAAAAAACGGCAAAGAACCATCCAACGTTGATTATATTCTTGCTATTGTAGAAGGAAGTCCAGATATGAGAGAAGCCGCAGGTAGGGCTTACGCAAGGACTTTTATTGAAGAAGATGGAAGTATTGACCCAGACCTTGGTAAATACTTAACTCCAGACGTGTCTATGAACTACAATCCAGACAACGCTTTCTTTTTAGAACTTGAGGATAAAGTAGATAAATTTTACTTAGACAAAACACTTGCTTACCAAAGGTGGTTTAAAAACTCAGCTCCTCACCGAGCAATGTATGAAGCAAAACTTTTACAGAAAAAACGTGTGTTAGCAGTAGAAAATGCTTATAAAAATCACAACAAAGCAGCAGGCAGGATGAAGGAGTTGGCAGGCAAGTGGAATAGTTTAGAAGAACATAAATTATTAACTCCAGCAGTAAACTTGAGTTTGTCTTCTAAATTTATGGATGAGATTAGGAAAGACCCTACGCTTGAACGTTATCTTCCTTCTAAATTGGTAGATAATCCTGGGACAAAATTATCAGCTCCATTTTATGATGAAGTTCGTAATTTTGTCCAAAACGAAAAAGAAGAATACGAAGGATTCTTTGCTATCCCAGGTGATTTCCGTACATCTGCAATGAATAAATTGAGGACGGACGCTGACCGAGATTTTAAACTTCGTTCAAATCCTGAAAAAGCAAAAATCTTTGGTCAAAAACTTAGGGAAAGACGTGCTGAAATTGAAGCGACTCGCAACAAGATGGAACAACCTTCTAATAAGAGTAAACTTCCTGAGAAAACCCCTGAACAACAATTAAGTAAATAGCACATACAAAATAAAAAACCTCTTTAGCAGAGGTTTTTATCTTTATAAAGTCACAGAGCAGTTCTTACTACCGCCCAAAGTAAAGTGATTAGATTCCTTCTCTAACTCCCTATATTGTGCTTATTAGGCTTATCGCAAGGGAACAATTTTTAGTTTTGCCAAACCATATAGCGTGACTATTGCTATATGTTCACATTGCTGTGAATTAGGTAAGGTTAAGAGAAATATCTCTACCTGTTTTATATTATACTATTTTTTGTTGTTAGACTCAATTTTTTTGTAAACATCATTTCTTCAACTTGACAACATAACATTATGTTTGATAAAATAAGTAGTAACTAAAAAATAGTAATTTAATTAACGAAAAAGGTGTTTACAAATTATGGGACTTTTTAAATCATCAGAGAAAAAAAGAAAAAGCGAAGAACCTCCTTTGAAGAAGGTGAATATTGCGGAATTATTGGAAGAATCAGAACAAAGCAAAGAAATTCAAAGTATTGAAATTCCAGTTGGTAAAGATTTTTCATCTGCTTCACAGCCAAATCCAGAAAAAGAGTATTTAACAGGTTTAAATGACACTTACAAACAAATTTTTGACAAAGACGGTTTGGATGAAACAAAAGAGATGCCTAGAAGTTTAATCAGTGATAAAATAGGTTTAACTGAAGATACTAACTCAACTCTTATATTCGGTATTGCTGGTTCTGGAAAGACAAATGGCAGGATGGAAGTCTATGAAGATAAGGAAATTCATGAAGATGATGTTGTTTCTGAGACAAACTTATCATCAGAGGAAACTGAAAGCAAATTTGTTTTAGAAGACCCTCAAGCTGAAGATGAGTTAGCGAACACATCAGAAGATAGTGAAGAGAACTTTACTCTTGATGAAACAACTGTTGCAGAAAATGTAGAAGAAAATTTAGAATTAGAAGATGGAGAAGATATGAAAATCGAAACAATTCAAGTACCACGCGCATTTAATGACTGGCACGAACAAGCAGATAAAACTAAGAGCGTATTCGAAGTATATGCTGAGATTGAAGCTTCTGAAAATGAGAAGCTAATTGCATGGGTTCGTAATAACCAAAATGAATTTGCAAAAATTTGGCTAGGTGCTTTAATCCCAGAGTTAGAGATTCAATACTACATCACAAAAATCGCAAACTATGATCAAGTTTCGCCAAACTTGCTTGTAAGGACAGCAGAAGGTCAGTATATGGTTAAAACAAATGCAGACATTCTAGATACTGACGTTACAAAATTGACAGAAGAAGAAATTCGTAAAGACTGGGGTTATTTGTTTGAAAATGGCTTCTCAGAATTGGTTGAAGATTAGGATTAGGAGCATCAGAGTGAGTGTTTTTTTAGAAGAGAATCTGACAGTATCAGAAAAAGATTTTCCTGTTTTGTTACTTACATCAAACGACTCTAATTCAAAACCAGAAGGTTACAATCTAGATGTTGACGCTGACAACATCCTACATATTGATGTTGCTAAAATGATGTTAGAAGGCACAGATAGAAGTTTAGAAGATGAAATTGGAAGCAAACTTTTTTATCTAATGAACGATGTTATTCGTTACGCCAACATTTCAAAACTTCAAGGTTATAAGATTTTGGACGAATCACTGCAACCTAAAAAAACCTTGGTAATTATTGATTCGTTGGATAAAGTTTATGCCTTTGTTGGCGAAGAGGGTTTGTTCGCCTTCTTGACTATTATGCTCAATTTTGGTAAAACTTATAACTGTTTTGTTGAATTTGTTATTAGGGATGTGATTGATGTTTTGCCAATTGACTTGTTAAAAGATTGTCAAACGATTGTTGCAACACCAAGTTTGCACAAAGAAGCTTACTACTCTTTCTTTGACGATAAAGATTTTTTAGACACTATTCTAGAAACACAAGATTCACACTTTGAAAACATTGTATCCCATTTTGATAAAGGTCACTTTTTTTAGTAAGTAAGAAATAATAAAATAAAAATCGTGAGCCGAAAAAAAGGAAATTTTTTTCATTCGGTTCACTTTATTTTTTTGGAGAAAAAAAGATGAGAAAGAAAAAAACAACCTTCCTTAAAAACTTATGCAGGCTGATTTTTAAAAAAAGAAACCAAGATATTTAAGAATTTGTGAATTGACTTTATCTTTTTTTATTTTTTTGCCAATTGGTTTTAGTCAGTTTTTGCCAGTGGAAGAATATTAGCTTATAAAAAAATAACTTTGTTTGAAATAAAGTTACTTTTTGGTTGCAATTCTTATTCTTATTTTTTTCAAGATTTTTTTCCAGCAAAAATCAAGGCAAAAAAAGGTTTTAAATCAGTTCTAATTTAATTAAAGATAATTAAAGAAGCTCTTGATTTTTATTTAAGGGATGATATGCTTAAAAATGTGCAAGAAGATAAGAAGGATTTAGAAAATGACTAGCATAACTTTAGTTACAGAGTCTAAACTCTATGTAAAAGATAATGCTTCTTTATACACTTACTTTGATGACTACTCCAAACTGTTTGGCTTTTTAGTTCGTAGGTGTGTCCATCATTTACGACATCAGTTAAATGGCGAGCCTGAATCTCGGTATCGAACCAATTTAATGTTGGAGTTTAATGTCACAAATAGAATGGCTAAAGCAGTTATTAAAACTGCTAAAAACCAACTGAGGTTGTTAAAGGAGTCTGCTTATTATCAATTTAAGAATTTATACAAACGTAAACGTTCCTTATTTAAGAAGATAACAAAGCTAAAAGCTATTTTATCTTCAAACTCAACTTCTTTAAAACAGAGGAAGTTAGCTAAACTTCGTCTCTTTTGGACTCAGATGAAGTTAAACAAAGTCAATCAGCTAATAGCTAACGGTCTGAGGTTGCATTTAACCTTTGGTACAAAACGCCTGTTAAAAACGAATAAAGCTAAATTTCTAGCTAAACGAGATAATCAGGTTGTTTATATTGGGGATAAGAATGAGACTTGTGGGAATCAACAATTCCAAATCCATTTCAACTCTAAATACAACCGATTTGACTACAAGCTGAGATTAGAGAATCAATGGGTATCTGGTTCAGATAAATATATTTTTGGTTCGTTTGTCTTGAAAAATAAGGAAGCTAAAACTGATGTTTTAAAAACTTTATCTCATAAAAAATCTAACCCTTTAACTGTTCGAATCATCAAACGTGATGATGGTTTATATTTACAAATTATGTACCGAAAAGAAACAGCGGAGGTTACAAGAAGTCATTTCGGTGTCTTAGGAGTTGATTTTAATAAAGGGTTTATATCTGTTTCTGAAATTAACTCAGATGGGAAATTGCGGTCTTTAACTAGATACACTTATCTTCATCAAGGTAAAACCACCAAGACAAACCTCTATGTTAGCATTAGTCTCTCAGTTAGTTGCTCAAGCAGTAAGTGTTGGAAAAGATATTGTTATAGAAGATTTAGTTAGTTTAGACTCCAATAAGAAACAAGAGAAGACAACTTCAACAGATTACAATCGCATGATAAATAGTTTGAAGTTTGGCTTATTCAAACGTTGCTTACTGAGTAAAGCAACAAAAGAAGGGGTATCCATACATAATGTGAACCCTTATAACACAAGCAAAATAGCTAAGGCAAGTTATACAGATAGGATGAAATTAAATGTGCATGATGCAGCATCTTATGTCATTGCACGAAGATTTTATCAATACGACTAAGCAAAAGAGTCTTAATACAATCTGAAGACCAGATACGGAAAGATTGTGAAATTAAGGAATCTACTTTAGTGTTTGAAAAATCTTTATTGCTTTGAAATAAAGAGGAGTTTCAGACTATTTGACTAGCTTACCGTACAGCTAATTTAATTGGAATATTAAATGAAAGGAATAGAGTAACTATTTATAGTTATTTCTTTACGGTAGAATTAGAACAGTTAGAATAAACGGTTAATTCAAAGAAATTAAAGTATAAAAAGAAAGGAAAATGACTTATGAATTTACGGACAGTTAATTCAAATAACTATCCAATGGATTTTTTTACAGGATTTAGCAGATGCGAAAAAGGGTGGATGTATGGCTCTCAAACATTTTCAGAGGCGCAACTCATTATAACCCTTTGAAATTAGTGTTAAATCTAAACGACTCCAGAGAAGTATTGATCGAGCATAGTATGTTTAATCCTGAAGCCAATGATTACATCAATAAACTACTTGAAAAAAATGATGTCAGAATGAATTTTCCGAACGATGAAATCGACATCTTTATTGATATGGAGAAAAAAAGTTTATTACAATTAGCATTGAGTAAAAGATTTTTTTACTCTTTTTTTCTTATTTTTTTACGATTTTATGTTTTTTTGTGGCATACTAATTTTATATGAAAAAAACTACTTTTTGGAGGAAACTTATGTTAAACATTAAAAAAAGGGCAGCAGCAGTTGCTATGTTAGCTCTGTTGGCAGGTTCGCCTACAACAACTCCCTTTTTATATTCAAACGTTTTAGCTGAAGAAAACACTGAAAAAGTCCAAAAACCAGCAGATAAACCTGCTGAAGCGAAGACAGATGCAGATAAAACAATTTCTTCAGTCGTCGAAAAAGAATCTGTAATTTTGGCAGATAGTTCTGTTTTTAGTATTCAAATTGGTTATCAATTTGATGACGGTTCTTTTGATGAATGGCAGAAAGGTACAGGCTTTTTAGTTAGCAATCAGGAGATTTTGACAACCCAAAGTTTATCTGATACAAGCACATCAAATTCTCTTTACAAGGCAATTTTAGATAAAAAAGCTGACGCATATAAGACTGCTGGGATTGACCTAAAAAACGAGGCGGAAGTTGAAAAACATTTTAAAATTAGAGTTACAAATTCTGATGGTGAGATGTTAGCTGTAAAAGCAAGCACTTCAAAAAATGGATTGGGCTTAATTTCACTAGAAAAAACTAGCCAATCAACACCTGCCGTCTTTGAAGAAGAAGGTGATGTGAATAGTACAGAAGGTACTAAATATAAGCTAAAAGTTTCTGATTTGGTAAACAAAAAAGCTGAAATCACCGAAGCAGAAGGTCTTTTAGTAAAACCTGCAACAAATGCTGCTAGTGGAACATTAGCTTTAAAAGCAGATGTGAGCAAAGGAAACCCAGTAGGTTCTCCAGTTTATAATGAAAAAGGGAACATTATTGGTATGGTTACAGGCACAGGAGATGCTTTGACACTTGTTCCTAGCGGTGGACTTCAAACGTTTTTGAATAACAATGGTGTAAAATTCGATACTCGTATCACTGCTGAAAAGAAACGTGAAGCAAAAGAAAAAGAAAATGCTGAAAAAGCTTTGAAAGATGCTGAACGAGCTTCACTTAACACAAAACCTCTTGAAGAAGCTATTCAAAAAGCTGAAGCTGTCAAAGCATCCAAATACAAAAAAGCTGGCTATGAAGCTATGATGTCAGCAGTTAGTGAAGGAAAGAAAATCTTAGAAAACGAAGATAAAACTCAAGCAGAAGTTGATAGCGCAGAGAAAAAAATCAACGATGCTTATGGAAGCTTGGAAGAATACACTTTAATTGATAGACTAAAACTTCCTTTAATTATCGGAGTTGCTGTTCTTCTTTTAGGTGGTCTTATTGCTTTTATCGTCTCTAAAATCAAAAAAGGTAAAAAGTAGCAAAACCAAACAAAAAAATGCCAGTAGCTATGCCACAGGAAGATACTGACTTCTCTGAAGAATTGCGTCGAATGGATGAAGTTGATTTGGGTAGCCAAAGACCAACAGTTCAACGTCCAGCTTACCAAGAGCCTGTAATGCAACAACGAAATTCTAATGGTCAATACGAAGAAATGGATTATGGTTTGGATGTGACAGCTCAAACTTCTCACGCTGGATTAAGAACTAATAATACAAATATTCCTGGTATTGAATTTGCAGAAGAAAGCTCAGATAGACCAACTGATTTGACAAATCAGCATTACGGACAACCAGACTTGTTAGAAGACGGTGGGGATGAGACTACTATTTTAGGAAGAACCCCATATTTGGTTCGAGATGATGATGGTCATCAAATTCCATTACGCCACGGTTTCATTATCGGTAAAGAAGTTAATAAAGTTAATTATGCTATCAAAGGTAATCCATCTGTAAGTAGAGCGCACGCTGAATTTGCTGTGGTTAACGGAAAATATCATATTCAAGATTTACGCTCTAAGAACTATACTTATTTGAACGGAAATCAATTGCCTGAATATCGTTATGCCAAATTGAGCAATGGTGATAAGATTCGTTTAGCAAATGTATCTTTCACTTACTATGAGCAATGATTTAAGATAAGGGGTTATAAATGGTATTAACTGCATATAAAACCGATGTAGGTATTAAGAAAAAGGTAAACCAAGATTCGTTAATTATCAGGAAGGCAATGACTGAGATTGGCGAGATTACCTTTGTTAGTGTGTGCGACGGCATGGGCGGACTCTCCTTTGGAGAGCTTGCCTCTGCTGAAGCAGTAAATATTTTGAATAGTTGGTTTGATGAAGACTTACCTGAACTGTTAATGGAAGGGATTTCTGATCAATCATTTAAAGATAGTATTCTGCAACGCATTGAAGAAGCTGATGAGAAAATTTTTCGATACGGAAGCGAACACAACGCATCTTGCGGAACAACAATGACCGCAATTCTAATTTATAATAATAGATATGCTACTGTAAATATTGGAGATTCAAGGATTTATAAGCTTGATTCAGATAAAATCGAACAGCTAACTCATGACCAAAGTGTTGTTCAACAATTGTTAGATAGCGGTCAAATTACTGCTGAAGAAGCCGAAACCCATCCACAAAGAAGTGTCCTTCTCCAATGTGTAGGATTTGGCGAAAGAGCTATTCCAGAGTTCACGTTTGGTTCTTACAAAGAAGGAGATGTGTTCTTCGCTTGTAGTGATGGATTTCGACACAAATTAACAACAGAAGAAATGTATCAAGTTTTGTATGTTAATCAAGATAAAGAATCTGAAAAGTTCAATGAACGCAAAAAGATTTAGTCGAACGTCTTGGATACTTAGTTGAAGTTGTTAAAGAGCGTGGAGAAAAAGATAATATTACAGTAGTTGCTTGTATTATTTAAAGGAGGATTTTAATGGTTGAGCAAAAAGCGTCACAAGGATTGCGTTTAGGCTCGTTGATCGATGGGAAATATAAGGTTATTGCAAAAGTTGGGAAAGGTGGAATGTCAACTGTTTGGTTGGCTATGAACATTAAGACCAATAAAAACTGGGCAATCAAAGAAGTTCGTCAAACAGAAAAAAATGATGTTGCTTTAGTAAAACAGAATTTGATGACGGAAATTGAAATTCTCAAAAAACTTCAACACGAAAACTTGCCTCAAATCATTGATATTTTTGAAAAAAATGATACCTACCTTATTATCATGGACTATGTTGAAGGTCGGACATTAAAAGCTATCATTGATGAAAAAGGTGAGCAACCTCAAGAAGATGTTGTTAATTGGGCAATTCAGTTGTGTTCGGTTTTAGATTATCTTCACACGCGCAAACCAGCTATTATTTATCGAGACTTAAAACCAGGAAATATCATGTTGCGTCCAGATGGTCAAATTGTATTGATTGACTTTGGTACTGCACGAGAATACAAAACTGGACAAGATGAAGATACAACATCTTTAGGTACAAAAGGATATGCTGCCCCTGAGCAATATGGTGGAGATGGGCAGACTGATGCTAGGACAGATATTTATAATTTAGGTGCAACGATTTATCATTTGGTAACTGGTAAAAACCCTAATAAACCTCCTTATGAAATTCGCCCTATCCGAGAATGGAATCCTAGCTTATCAACAGGGCTTGAATCTATTATTTTAAAATGTATTGCCAATAATCCAAATGACCGCTACCAAACAGCTAAAGAACTTAAATTTGCTTTAGAGCATTATAAAGAGTTAGAAACTAGCTATGTTAAAGGTAAGAAAAAGGCAAGTGCTTTCTTTTACACAAGCATGTGTTCTGCAATTCTTGCATTTGTGGTCAGTTTTGGTTTGAACGCTTATGCAAATTCAATCCAAACAAAGAACTATGAAGAACAGTTACATTTAGCAGCAAGTCTCCCTAATGAAAATGAACAAATCAAAGCTTATCAAGAAGCTATCAAGTTAAATCCAGAAAAAGTCGATGCTTATGAAGGATTGTTAAACAATGTTTTTCTAAAAGATGGAAGTTTTTCTCAAGAAGAAGTTAATAAGATGACTGAAATTTTAGGTTTTAAAGGAAAATCTAGTGATGAAACAATTGAGAATAAACTGAAAAACAACAAGGAAGCTTACGATAAGTTTGCTTATGACATGGGATTAGCTTATTTCTATTATTACGGAGAAGATGGTAATAAACAGTTATCGCAACCTTGGTTTGAGATTGCGAGACAGAGCAAATACTTATCTCCTTTACAAGTTGAAAGAGCGAAGCGTTTTAGTCAAATTGCTGACTATAACATGAGAATCAATCTGAAGAACAAAGCAGGTGATAAAGGTATCTCATATAGTGACTATTGGGATGACATTGTTTTGTTAGCTTCTGGAGATATTGCTCATGACGATAATTTAAAAACTGCTTTAGTAGTTTATAAAGAATTGGTAGCTCAAATCCTATTGCATGCGAATGATTTCAAACGCTGGTATCAAACAAGATGTTATTGAATCAGAGCTTGAAATGGTTAAATTAAGATTGGCAGATATTGTGAAAATGGATGATTTCGATTCTGATTTAGATCAAGAGTTAGTAAACCAGATTAAGCAAAGTTTAGAAAAAGCACATCAAGCAGTTGATTATGCTTTTGCTGATTAGAAGAAAGGAGTTGTTAAAATGGCTGAATATATTGGACTTTTAAAAACGGCATCTTTCTTTGTAGCGGTGCTTGGATTTTTATTACTGTGTTTATCTGCTTTTATCGTTTGGAAATATGATTTGTTAGACTATTACCGTTTTAAAACTGGTAAAGGGAAGAAAAAAGCTTCTGATGTTGAGAAACCAAAAACTATTTCTCAATATTATTCAGAGACTCTTAACGATGACCATAGCCACGAAATTATCAATCAAGAATATGAGCAGGATAGTAGCGATTTAGCTGATAATATTACAATTGGAAGGAACAATAGTGGGGAAATTCAACAGGTTATTGATAACGATGTTGTTGATTTTTCGTTCAAATCAAAATCTCCATCAATTCCTTTACCTGAAGGTTCAGAAGAGACTACATTATTGGGTCAAACTGAACATTCACAAAAACTTCATGTTCCATCAGATTTTGATAATGAAAAAGTCTTTGAATCTTCAATCGTAGAAGAGGTTTATGAAAACGATAATGGAATTGATGAAACTGATGTTATTCCTTTACCAAAACCTAACTTTAATGAAATCTATGAAGCTGACGAAAACATTGATGAAACAGACGTTATCAACATTTTAAAACCTGATGAAAATGAAGGTGACGAAGAAACTCAATTGTTAAGCGAGAATTTAGATGAAACTGATGCTATCCATATAGAACCTTCTACCGCAGACTTAAAAGAAGAAGATGATGATAACAAAGAGCTTGATTTGCATATAAAAAACAAAGAAGCTTTCTTAGGAAGGAAATTAACAGCAGCAGAAGTGGCTCTTGCAAAATTGGAACTTTTGAGTTCGACAGCATCAGCAAAATCAGAAGAAGATGTAAAAAATCTCCCTAAAGAAGATTCAAAAGAAACACTCTCGCATTTAGATAGCGACGAAACTGAGTTGTTGCAACCTGAAAATAAAGAGAGTGTTCAAGAAGAATTTGATGGCTCTGATGAAACTGAATTGTTGCAACGTGAAGTTGGAGCTAGTGTTCAGGAAGAATCTGACGGCTCTGACGAAACTGAGTTACTAAACAACCCTGTTCAAGACGATGACGCAACAGAAGATTTGTCAAAAGAACAACAAGATTCTGTTCAAGATAACGAAGCTACAACGTTGCTTGTGGATGAAGATGGGGAAGCTGAAACAACCATTTTATCTCAATCAAACAACGGAGAGAAATTGTCTTCAAGTCTATGGGCAAAACAAACGACAAAATTTGAAATTTCTAAAAATAGTAATTTGCTAGTTACAGCAGTAAAAAATTAAGAAATAGGACGGAAAAACCGTCTTTTTTCTTATTTTTGTGATATAATTAGATAGTATATAGTGTAAAAATGTCAACGCTAACTACATAAAATAGAACAATATGAAAAAGAGAGGATAACAAATGTCTTACAAAACTTACAAAAGAGTTGTGTCTAGTTCTTTAGGTGCTTTATTAGCAACATCTTCTGTTATTGCTCCTGCGGAAGCTTTTGCAGAAGAAAATAATGCTTCTTCTAGTACCGAAGGAACTCCTGCAACTCCTGCACCTACACCAGCTCCAACCGAGCAAGGTGGCGGAGGGACTTCTCCAGCAACAAGTGAAGAGTCAGGAACTCCTGCAACTCCTACACCTGCGCCAACTCCTGACCCTGCACCTACACCAGCTCCTGTGGCAAAGCAAGAAGCTGAATTTAAGCTGGTAGATGAAAAAGGGACTCCGATTACTGACTTAACAGGTTTAGAATTTAAAATGACTGCACCAGACGGCTCAGTAGTTGATGGAGATTTAGAAAAAAAAGGTGATGTTATTAAATTCACCCCTAAAGCAAAGGTTGATGAAGCAACTGTGTTTAATTACACAGTGAAATTGCCTGGATTTGCTGATTTTTCTGGAGAACCAATTAGTTTTGGCGAATTAAAAACAACTTTGCCAATCTTGGTATTGGATAGCAGAAAACCTGCTGGTTCAGACATTACATTTAATTATGATAAAGACATTCTTTTAACAAAGAGTGATTTTAAATTTACAAAAAAAGATGGTCAAGAAATTGATTTATCCCTAGTAAATGATGAAGTAGGTCATTTCGATTTGTCAACTCTTAAAGAAGGTGATGAAATCTCTTATGTTGTTAATCATGAGGGATACAAAAAAACCACAGGTAGTTTTGTTGTTAAAACAACAGCGATGAAAGAAGATGTTGTATTGACAAAACTAGATGATATTTCTAAAGATAAAGAAATTAACAAGGTTTATGGAGACGAATCTTTTAATCTTAAAGATTTGTTAGAAATCCCAAGCGATTACGACGGTACTTTTAACTTATACTCTTGAAGAAGGAAATTCTGTTATTTCTTTAGATAGCAATCAATTGATTACAATTTCTAATTCAGGAAAAAGCTAAGATTCATGTAAAAGCTCCTAAAACAGATAACTTTAAAGAAGTTGATTTTTGTAGTTACTGTAAATATTGCCAAGAAAAACCTTGGTAAAATCAACAGCAGTATGATCGATTGGGAAAAAGCTGAAAAAACTTTTGATGGAAAAAATGAAATAAAGTCAAAAGGTGTTTTAAACAGTAAAGCAGGCTTAAAATCAGGAGATGAAATTAAAGTTTCTGCAACCCTAAAAACTGATACTGCGTCTGTTGGGACTCATGAAAGCAAAGCTACAAAAGTGGAATTATCAGGTAATGTTGAAAATTACACTTATGAAACAGATGTAGAAAAAGGACCTGATGTTACTATTTCAGCTAAAGACTACAAAGTTGCTTTAAAAGATATTTCTGTTACTTACGGTTCGAAAGAATGGAAAGATTTAGTTGCAGGTAAAATTCCTGAAAACTATAAGCTTAAAGACATTTTAGATTTGCCAACACACTTTGATTCAGAAGAGGAAAAAGCTTACTTTGAGAGCTTAGATGTCAAAAATATCCTCGAAGTATCTGTGAAAAAAGATAAGTATATGGTTGGGGAATTTAAAGATAGCCTAACGCTTACTATCAAAAATGTTCCTGACGGAAACTACAAATTCGCTGCTGATAAACTGACAGCAAATATTACTGTCAAAGAGGATGTGCGTTCTTCTGATGATTTGTGGTCTCACATTTCTATTGATGATAGCTCTAGCAAAAATATTTACCAAAAAGATGGAGTAACATTTATCAAACCTGGTGGATATATCGGATTTAATCTGAAAAAAGATTCAGATTATAATAAGTTGAACATCAGGACAACTAATTTAGGAACTAATGAATACACTGATAAAATCAACGTTCCTGAAACAGTTGTATCAAAAGATGTAGTTGGTAAATTTTATCTTTCACACACTGAAAATGAAGCTACAAAAACTAAAGAATATGACCTACCAAACACATTCAAAGTTGATGCAGATGCTCCTGTAATTGATTTTGTTGACGGTTCTAAAATTTTTGCGTCTATCTTTAATGCTGGAACAACCAATTTCTCAGATGCGGATCAAGCAGTAAAATTCTCTAAAGCAAATAGCAAAGATGGCTATGTTATGACACTATCTTCAAAGGATGAAGGAAGTGGTCTCAAATCTTTGAAATACAGTCTTGTAAAAATCACTAGTGATGAAGATGCAAAAGTGAAGGTCAAAGATGCTGTGTTTGCAGATGATACCAAGTGGGAAGATGTCAAAAACAATGCAATTGCAGTTAAAGGTGCTGCCGAAGGTTACTACATTGTTATCGTAAAAGCAAAAGATAATGTTGGAAACGAATCTGTTTATGCTTCAAATGGGATGGTGTTTGATACAACAAACCCAGTTGTAAACATTAAAGACTTGTCAGCTACAAACAACTATTCAGCAAAAGACATTACTTATAAAGTAAATATTGTTGACCCTGTGAATAATGGGGTAACAACAGGGATTGCTAAAGTCGATGTTATTGCAAAAGCAAATGGTCAGGTTATTCATTCTGAAAAACCAAACACAAATACTTTTACTCTAACAGCTAAAGATTTGTATGGCGTTGATAATATTGATACATTTACGAAATTTGACCTTGCTAAAGTCGAAAAAGAATTTGCAGGAACGATTGATGCCGATAGTAACGATGTTTCGTTAGAAGTCATCGCTTATGACAGTGCAGGTAATAAAGTATCCTCAAACGAAATTACTGGATTAAAGATTGACAAATCTAAAGCGAGTGTATCCGCAAAATATGATAATTCAGTATTGAATAATGGAAAATATTTAGCTAAAAACCGTCAATTGACAGTATCTATTACTGATAGGAACTTTATCGAGAATAATGCTACTGTTCAATTGACAATCGACGGAACTACTAAAGACTATAATATCCAAGACATCCGAGATGGAAAAGTCAAAGGTATTAAGCTAGTTTCTGACAGGGTAGATTCTCAAGCGGATAGACAAGAAAAAGACTATACTAACGACAGAACAAACACTTATGTGTTCGAAATTGGTGGTGATGAAGTAGAAAGTCATTCTTACAAAGCGGATGTAACTTACATCAAGAATGGAGAAGCTACAAAGGCTGTTTTTGAAAATGGTTCTAACGAAGAGTTTGTTATTGATAAAGTAGTTCCAGAAACAAAACTTTCATTTACTGACGGAACAAACTTTGATGTCCCTGTAAGTATAGATGCAACCTCACCTACTTACACTCGAAAAGGTATGTCAGCAATTTTAGTTGTTAAAGAAGATAATTTTGACCCAGCAAATGTAAATGTCTATGTAACTTCTAAAAATGCAAAAGGAGAAGCAAATTCTGCACATCCTAATGACGCTATCCAAAAAGTTAAATTAGGAAAATGGACATCAGAAAATAATGTTCATACACTTGTATTGGACGCTTTTGAAGAAGATTCAAATTATAGTTTAGCTTTAGAATACACTGATTTTGCAGGAAATACTCAAAAAACAGCAACTTATTACTTTACAGTTGATAAGACTGCTCCATCAGGGTCTATTAGCGTTACAGATGGCGGAAATTCATCAAGCTATAACTCTTTATCTGACAAAGCGAACTTTAGTCATGTTACAAAATCAGCAGTAGAAGTTGGACAAAGTTCTGATGATGAAACAGCAGGTATTGCATCTGTTAAGTATTATCTATACCATCCATCTTTAGATGCTAAAGGTTCATTCAGCCTTCCTTCAGTAGATGAATTACGTTCAGTAGATTGGAAAGACTGGAATGAAAAACTAACTCTTACAGAAGACCAACAAACAGTTGTCTATCAACGAATCGAAGACAAAGCTGGGAATGTAACTTTTGTAAATACTAGTGGAGCAATCTTAATTGATAATACTGCTCCAACTCAACCTCAAATCACTTTCAACTCACAAGCCTCTGCTAACAACGTCTTTGCAGGTAACGTTTCTACAACGATTAGTGTTGAAGATCAAACTAGCGGCGGAACATATTCAGGATTGAATACCGTGACAGTTGAGGTGTTTAACGGAAATACTGTTAGTCAAAGTCAAACATTTAATGTTGGTTCAAAAGAAGATAGAGTTAAAGCTTTCAACACTGATTTTACAATTGATGCTGGATTGAATAACTCAAACTCTATTACTATTCGCGTGACAAGTGTGGATTGGGCTGGCAATACATCTAGTTCTGAACAAAAACTTTCTATTGATACTGTTGCTCCTCGTATCGAAATTGTATGGGATAGCAATGATGGTCGTCAAGGTCGTTATTATAATAGAAACCGTACTGCAACTATTCACATTTACGAAAGAAACTTTAATCCTAACGCAACTTCTATCAACGTTCAGGGAGGAAATGCTCAGATTAGTGGATGGAGTGTTAGTGGAGACGGTACTGACAATAGTGTAAATACTGCGACTGTTACTTTCTCGGAAGATGGAGATTACACATTCACTGTAAACTCAACAGACTTGGCAGGAAATAGCGCTCAACAAAGTCATACTGAACTATTTACCATTGATAAAACAGTTCCAACAATTAACGTCTCATGGGACAAACAGTTGGTCAACGGAAAATATGTGTCAGGTACTCGTACAGCGACTATCACAGTTGTAGAACACAACTTTAACGCTTCAGGATTCACTGCTGATATTAAGGCGGCTCTTGAATCTCAAGGGATTCCTGCTCCTTCAGTTAGTGGTTGGTCAAGCAATGGAGATACCCACACTGCAACTCTTACATTCAGTGCAGATGGCGATTACAGCTTCAATTTGAATTTTGAAGATTTAGCAGGAAATCGTTCTAACAGTTATAGCGAAAATGAATTTACAATTGACTCTACAAACCCAACTATTGAGTTTGATGGAGTTGTGGATGGTTCAAGCAATAAGGGTGATGTTCGCCCATCTGTTAAGTTCTCAGATAGGAACTATGACAAATCAGGTATTACATTAACACTAAAAGGTTATCGTCATAAAGAGGTTGTTGTTACAGGCTCTTATAGCGAAACTGCTCAAGGAGGCATTATCACTTTAGATAATTTCCCTCACGACGTTGATGCAGATGATGTTTACACACTTACAGCGGAAGCAGTTGATAAAGCTGGTAACAAAACCACAAAATCAATTACATTCTCTATTAACCGTTTTGGTTCAAACTATTATTTCAGTGAAGATTCCGAAAAATACTTGGATGAATATTATCACAACAAAGAAAAAGATATTGTTATCCACGAAGTAAATACAGATACTTTGAAATAAGAGTGTGACGGTTATTCGAGATGGTTCAGCTATTACATTGAAAGATAGCGATTACTCTATCAAAGATGTTTCTACAAATGGTTGGAAAGAATATATTTACACGATTAAAGCTAGTGTCTTTGAGAAAGAAGGACGCTATGAGATCACAGTAGATTCAGAAGACCAAGCAGGAAATAAACAAAGCAATAAAATTAAAGAAAAACCTGCAAGTTTTATTATTGATAAAACAAATCCTTCATCTGTCATTACAGGTGTTGAAAATGGTGAAATCTATAATGCTATTGATAGAGAAATTGGAATTTCAGTATCAGATAATGTCCTTGCAAGCGAAGTCGAACTTGTAGTAGATGGTAAAATTGCTAAAGTTTATTCTGAAAAAGAGATTCAAGAATCTAACGGAAGCTTGAAATACACATTGAAAGATTCAAAATCTTGGCAAGTTCTTCAGCTTAAAACAAGAGATGCTGCTGGTAATGAAGCAACTTCTGAAGAAACAAAGGTTTTAATTACTCCTGATGTTGCAACACGGACTTTGAATAGTATGTGGTTGAAACTAACTGGTCTTGGACTTATTGTAACTTTAATTTCAGCAGGAATCTTGTGGTTCTTTATTAAGAAAAAGAATAAAGATGAACAAGAAGAGTTGGAAAACAATAACGAACGCAGACTATAATAAAAAAGAGGGAATTTTTTTCAAAAAAATTCTCTTTTTTTATTTTTTTATATTATCTTTCGTTTTTTTGTGGCATACTATTATTATCGAAAGTTAATTTTATATTAACTCTTTGATAAAAGAAAATTTTTTAGGAAAGGAGTACAATCTAGATGTACTTGCTCACAAACTTGCTCTCTAATGCCTACGGCTTAGGAAAAAAACAGGAAAAGATGATGAAAGCTGCTTTTATGGCAGTAGCGGTTCTTGCAACTGTTAATTTTGCTTTCCCTGGTGTTTTTGCAGCTCCAGACCTTGCTAAAGTTGTTGGTATGGTTCTTGGTATTATTTACGTTATCATGGTTTTCGTAGGAATTTTCCTCTTGGTAACAAATATCATGTCATTTGCAACAGCCGATGCTGATAACGGACCTGCTCGTACCAAAGCTACTTATGGTATGGCTGGTGGAGGATTGCTTATCATTCTTCCTGCTGTATTGACAATTTTCCCATTCGCACAGTGGGTTACAGAGCAAATTCAAGACCTTCTCAATGTTTAAAAAAGGTTTTTGTAAAAAAAAGAGAGTCGAACTCTCTTTTTTTCTTATTTTTATCAATATTTGTGGCATACTAATTTTATATTGATAAAAACAAAAAAAGAAAAGGTTATTTTTATGTATAACGAGTTAATTGCAAACAATGATAAGTTTTACTTATTAAAACGCATTTTTAGGAACAAGTATTGGGCTGGAGCTTTTCTACTTGTTGGGATTGTTACTCTTGTTCTAGCTTTCTTCCCAGAAGTTTTAGCTTATTCTAGTCCACAAGGAATTAAAGATCAGTATGAGAGTTTGATCAATGGTTCTCAAAAAACATCTATTGAATTTATGGGAAATGCTTATAGTCTTTTTGGGGATATTTTTAGACCTAGTTATGTAAGTGAAAAAACAGCTAACACGTTAATCGGAGGAGTAAGTGCAATTCGATTTGTAGATGGGATTCAAGCTGTAATTGTTACATTAGCTGGTGCAGCTATTGTTGTCTTTTTTACGACAAATATTATTAAAGAGTCTCAAAAAGGGGATTTGTCTATTGAATATTGGCAAAGAGTAATCTTAAACCTAGTTATTTCTTTGGTAACAACTCTTCTTGCGACAAGGATTATGCTTGCGATTTATTTGATTGGTGATTCTGTCATCAAGACATTTATTAGCTCTCTTGGGAATAACCCTCTAGCCTCGATAGACAAAAACACTTATGCAACTTATTTGTCTAAAATTCCTGGCATGGAAAGCCTACCAGATGTTATTTCAGGCGGTTCGGTTGTAGACTATGATAAGCTTGAAGGAATCGAACGCATGTTGAACTTTATGGAGCTTGTTGTTTGGGTCCCAATGGTTATTGGTGTATTCTTGATGTACTCAGCAATCTTTGAAATTAAAATCCGTGAATTGTTTGCTCCATTGGCAGTATCATCTATCATGGTTGAAGGTTCTAGAGGTTCAGGCGCTCGCTTCTTGAAGAAGTTTGCAGCATGTTATCTAAAAATTGCAATTTACTTTGTCCTTGCTTATTTTGGTATGGAAGCTACTCGATTCTTCTTTGAAAAACTCGGAGATACAACTGCTGAAGCAGGTGGTATTAACCTAGCCTTCATTTGTATGTTAATGTCAAACGTAGTTGCTGGTATGGCGATGATGCAGACAGGTGGATTAGCAGATGAAATCGTAGGTGCTTAATAGAAAGGAGAACAAAGTATGCTTGAAATCAAAATGTCTCGTGACATTAGGGAGTTTTCACCTAAAGTTCTTGGTCCGTTCGATAAGCGACAAATCGTGGTATTAGCAGCAGCTATTTTTACTGGTGTTCCTATTTTTCTATTGTTAGGCTCTTTACCTTTGCAATTTAAGTTAATTGTTTCGTTGATTGTAGTATTACCAATTCTGCTTTGCGGTTGGGTAAAAATGTTTGGGATGCCGTTGGAAGTTTTTGTCTTCAAATTTATTCTCCCAACAATTTTTAATCCTCGTAAAAAGATTTATATTACTGAGAATTATTACGAAAAAAATTATTTACAGAAGAAGGACAATCTTCCCCTTATAAAGCAGAGCCTTTATTGAGAAATGTTGAGGTGAAAAAAACTTTCTAGTAAAGAAAGAAGAGCTAAAAAAAGCTTTGTTAGAAGAATATGAAGGAACAAATTAGAAAGGTATAAATAAATGTTAGGTAGGTTATTTAATTTTTTTCAAAAAAATAAAGAAACTCAACAAAAAAACCGACTAAAGAAGAAATTAAAAAATAAACGTAGTGTTCAAGCAGACAATCCCTTATTTGAATGTTTTCAAAGATGGGACTATCGAAACAAAACCAGGACAATACACACGCGCATACAATTTAGGTAATGTAAACTTTAAAATTGCTCCAAACGAAGAACAGGTAAATTTGTTTAAAGCTTACGGAGACTTCTTAAATACATTTTCTCCAGAAGTGCATTTCCAAATTGTTATCCAAAACTCTATTGCTGACCGTAGAACTTCCTTGGAAAATATCCGCTATGTATTGAGACCAGGGGATAATCTAAACAAGTATCGACAAGAAATGAATAGTATCTTGTTAGATAAAATGGCAGAAGGAGGGCGAGGACTCACTCAAGATAAATACCTTGTTGTTTCCATTAAAGAAGAAGATATAAATCGTGCCTTTACTTTATTAAACAACGTAGAACAAGATGTTCAAAAGAGTTTAAGACGACTATCTCGTGATGTTGATATTAAACGTCAAACAATTGAAGAACGTTTGAGTTTACTGTTTAATATTTATAACCAAGATGGACAATCTATCTTCTATAATGACTATAAAGAAGTTAATGGAAAACAAATCCCTTATTTCAACTATGAACGTTTATTGAAATATGGAATGTCTTCTAAAGATTTAATTGCGCCTAGCGGAATGGAATTTAAGGGAGATCATTCTATTATTGGTGGTATGTATGCTCGCTCTATGTACCTAGAAGGTGTCCCTACATGGCTTTCAACAGACTTCATCTCAGACTTGTCTGACTTGCAAACAACTATGTTGATTTCGCTTGACCATGACCCAGTTGATACTGCAAAAGCTGTTCGTATGATTAAAAACCAATTGACAGCAGTAAATGGTCAAATCGCTAACAGCCAAAAACAAGCTGTTCAGTCAGGTTATACTCCTGATTTGATTGCACCAAGTTTACAAATGGCGCAAACAGAAACTAGGGAGTTGATGGATGACGTAGTTGCTCGTGACCAAAAACTTTTCTTCATTACTTTCACAATCACCTTCTTTGCGGAAGATAAGGAACAGTTGAACGAGTTCACAAGAAGCATTACTGCGATTTCAAACAAGTATCTATGTCCTATGAAGACCTTGTTATATCAACAAGAACAAGGGTTTAACACGTCATTGCCTTTAGGAATCAATGAATTGCAAATCAGACGTTTGCTAACAACTGAATCTGCATCTGTGTTTATTCCATACACTTCACTAGAACTGTATCAAAAGCACGGCTTGTATTATGGTTTGAACCAATCATCAAACAACCTAATTCTTTATGATAGATTGTCAGGTAAGAACTTTAACGGTTTGGTATTTGGTGAGCCAGGTTCAGGTAAATCATTCTTCGTTAAACGTGAAATGACATCTGTTCGTCTCCGTGATGATAAAAACGTCGTTTACGTTATTGACCCTGAGTCAGAGTATTTAGATTTGGCTCATGCGTTAGGCGGAGAAATAGCTGTATTAACACCTGGTTCTCAAACTTACATCAACCCACTTGACATGGACTTGTTCTATGATGGTGGGGAATCTGACCCAGTTGCAATGAAAGTTGACTATGTAGTTTCTCTTGTTGAAATTATGTTGGGTGAAGGAAAATTCCTAGACCCACAAGCGACTTCTATTTTGAGTAGATGTGTGAAGAACATCTTCAGACCTTACATTAAACTATTGGATACTCTTAGAGAAACTGACCCAACAATTACTTATGATAAGGACAACATGCCTACCCTTGTCAATTTGTATAATGAATTGTTGCTTCAGCCAGAACCAGAAGCTAAAACAATCGCAAATGTCTTAGAAGCCTATGCGACTGGAGCGTTCAATATCTTTGCCAACCCATCTAACGTGGATACAGATAACCGTTTCCTTGTTTACGACATTAAAAACTTGGGTACAGGTATGAAGAACATTGGTCTTCATGTCTGCTTGAACGATATTTGGAATAAGATGATTGATAATCGTCGTAAAGGTCTCTTCACATGGATTTATATTGACGAGTTCTATCTCTTGCTTCAATCTGAATCAGCAACTAAGTTCTTGGCGGAAATTTGGAAACGTGCGCGTAAGTGGCAGGGTGTTCCGACTGGTATTATGCAAAATACTGAAGATTTGTTGAACTCTAAATGGTCTCGGGAACATCATTAACAACTCTTCATTTATTGCAATGATGAGTTTGCCGAAACTTGACCGTAATAACTTGAGTGACTTGTTGCAAATTCCAGAATCTCAACTAGATTACATCACAAACAGTCAGCCAGGTTATGGACTTCTATATAACGGTAAAACCGTTGTTCCGTTTAAAGATGAGTTCCCACGAGATTCAGAATTATTCGGACTAATGAATACGACTGCAAGGGAAAATTTCTACTCATAGAAAATAAAAACAGGTTTTTGCCTGTTTTTTTCTTTTTTTAAGTCTTAAATATCTGTTATTTCTCGTCTTTTGTGGCATACTATTATTATGGTTATTTTTTTAAAAACAAGAGGTAAAAACGATGAAAAAATTTTTAATATTTTTTGCAACAATGTTTACTTGTCTATTTATGGCGCAAGGTGTTGCTAAAGCAGAAGAAACAGGTCCAGTTATTGTTCAAGCAATTGTTCAAGAAGGGCATAGAAACGTAGAAATTACTGCTTTACTGGTTAAGGCTGATACAGAAGAAGTTGTTAAAACTTATAAATTGAATCCAGACAACTATTGGGTTCAAAAAGATACTGTCCCAGTAGGCAAGTATAGAATTAGAGTCTATGCAGACGGAATAACAGCTCGTTCGATGACAAAAATAAAAGCTACTTATATGGTGAAAGAAGTTATCGCAAATCCTGAAGTCACAGATTACATAGATAAAACTCCTCGTTTCGGAGTTATGGAAGGTGATGAAAAATTCTTATCTGACTTTTATGGGATGGTTGATTTTGCAAGAGCTGATGGAAGCACGATAAAAGGTGAAGTTTCTCGCGAACAGATGGAAACTTATCACAAAGAAGCGGTATTTAGTCAACGAGATTTACTTGTGCCTCAACACGAAGAAGATAGACATTTTGACGAGCATGATGACGTTGCTGGTCCAGGTCAAGATCATGGTTTGAGCAAAAAAGAAATTGAAGATGTAAAATCAGAATACCAAAAAGAACATGAAATTGAAAAATATTCTCCAGACAAGTTCAAAGCGAAAGAAGAAAGTAAGGGAGGATTAAAAAAAATTGTTTTAATTTCTCTTGCAGTAGTAATTGGTTTAGGAGCTACATCTTTCGCAATTTATAAGAAATTCAAGAGATGATTTTTCACAAAATATGAGAGAAAGGGCGCAAAGCGTAAAAGGAAGTTATGTCTGATAAAGAAAAATAAAAAAACTTGTCTGAAATTGGAAAAAGAATTTCAATCTCGTTTAGAAGAAATGCAAAAAGAAGAAGCGAAAAAGAATAATAAAAAGATTCTTCTAAAGGCGAATTAAGTGAGCAATCAGAAAAAAAGAACCAAAGGTTGAAAAACAAAGATGAAAAACTTAGACAAGCCAAATCTCTTTAAGAAAGATGCTGATGATGTTCTTTTAGACGATGAAGAAAAATGAAAAATCCTGATGAAGAACAAGACAAAGAAGATTCTTCCGAAGAATTAGAAAACGAATCTGTCAACGACAAGAAAAAAATCTTCGTCAAGAAGAAGATTTGCTAAAAGACAAAAAGAACCTTCGTGGGTCTGATGACCCTCTTGAATTAACTCTAGAAAATAAATATAATGGAAAACTTCGAGTTTCTAACGGAGAAAATGAAGAGGAAGAAGAAAAGCAGGCTGAAGAAGAAATTTCGGATGAATTAAGCGAAGAAGAAGAGCGTCTTGCTGAGTTACAAGCGAAAAAAGAGCAAGAAGACGCTGAAAGAGAATTTAGGCAAGAGCAGTTTAGAGAATCTAATAGGCGTGCTTTACGTTATCAAGACGCCAATCGTTTAGGTCAAGAAAACTATCGTAGAAATGCTGCTTTTTTAGAACAAGAAGCTTTAGATAGAGAGGCTTCTGAACAAGCAAGGTCAATCTTTGTAGAAAATAACAAAAAAGCTGAACAAGATAAGTTTGCTGAAGAATATTTTGATAAATTAAGAAGCAACAATGATTCTTCGAACAATTCTACTCATGAAGATCGAAACATACGCTTAAAGGAAAGAACGACAGATTTAGATGATAAATCTAAAGAAGATGCTCCGCTAAAATTCAAAAACAAAAACTCTCAAACCCCTGAAACTAAAGATTTGTCTGCACAAGACACTGCTACGACTCTTGCGAATAAAGCTAGTAGCAATGCTACTAGTATGGTTCAAGATGCTGGTCCAAAAATGGGGAATGAATCCTCAGAAGCAGATGAATCTAAAAGAAGTCAGTATGCGAAGAAAGTAGCTCTTGAAACAATAGACATGATGCAGGGGGGCAAACAAATTGAATTGGATGGTGTTGCTGTCCAATTAACAAAAGACTCTCCAGTAAATAACGCTCTTTCCCAATCGCTTCATGGACAGACAGTTAGTGGTTTAATAGGGCAAGTCGCAAATATTAACGACAAAAAATCTGCTGAAGAAAATGCTCAAACAGCTATTCAGACAGGGATTACTCATGCAGCAAGTTCAGCGAAAAAGACTTTTGCAACATCTGCTGACAAATTCTTAGAAAATATTGAAACCAAAGGTTTTGAAACAGGTTCTTCAACAGATAGTTTGCGAGTGGGTGGTAAAGATCGCACTCTAAATACTCGTCCAACAACTGCTCGAACCACAACAAGATTTGGTTCTAAAAAAGCAGGGGTTTTGAATGTCAGAACCGAAAATAATTCAGCTTCAGGCATCTCACGAAACATTAAAGGGCGAACTGTTTTTGAAGGTTCGGCAGGGCGGAGGTTAAGTTCTGCTAGTAATAAACTTGACAGTGGATTAAAACTAGATAGAACCATTGCTTCTCAAAGAGGAATCGTAGGCGCTCATAGAATTACGGCAGGAAGTCTTGCTTCTGTAAAAGCAGGAGTTTTGACTAAAGGCGCTGTTAGCACTGCTATCTCAGAAAACGCTGGAGTAATTGGACAGTTTGCTGGGCAAATGATGAAGCCTAGTGACAAATCAAATGAAAAAGATAATAACCCAGCTAACTTAGCCAAGAGTGGGAAGCAATATCTTGACAAATTAAATGCCAAGGTAAAAGTTAAATCTAATGTTTCAGCTTCAACAAAAGCTTCTTTAAAAGGTAGAACTTCAACTATCGTTGCAAAAGGAGTTGTATCTCCTGCAAATAGTGCAAGTGCCGAAACTTTAGAACAAGCGAAAAATAGTGCCAAAACAGGCAAAGAAATTGCAACTTTTGGTAGAAAAAATGCCGAAAGAACAGTTGTTGATAAAGGGAATGGCGCAATGCGTATTGTTCGTGAAGGACAAGATGCTGGCGTTAAAGACCTTCAAGCTAACAGCCCAGGAGTTCTAAGAAAGAACAAAGAAGAGCAACTTTTAAAAGGTCGTAATCTTGCTGAGAAAGCAAACATCAGAAAAGAAAAATCTGCATCAGACTTATACGAAAATGTTGTTAAGAAAAAACAAAATGGTCTTCGTTTAGAAAAAGGAAAAGTTGTAGAAAATCCAAGCGATACTGCTCCTAAAGATATTCTTGGTAAAATGGAAGCTCGGAAAAAGAGCATTTCTAGCAAGTTTAACGGTAAAATCAATAGCAAAGTAGCTAACGTTAGAGCAGGTGGTCAAGGGTTAGCCCCTAAAGGCGGACCATTGATGGAACAAGCTGAAAACGCTCGTAAACAAGGGGAACTTATCCGTCGTTTTTGGATGAAAAACGGAACAAATTTTGCTGGGCAATCAGCTCAGACAAACGTTGTCGGAAAAGTTGTTCTTAAAAAAGCTATTGCTACTATTGCAACAACAGGAATGTCTGCTGGAGCTATGGTAGGAGGCTCTGCTATTTTTGGTGGTTCAAAAACAGACCCTTCTTTTGAAGTTATTGCAGCAAACGTTTATGACGAATCAGATACAAAATCTCTAACGCAAGAAGCAGTCGAAATGCTTCAAGCACGTCTTAAAGCTTATGATAAAAAAGCTAGGGGAAAAGATTTAACCCCAACTGAATTAGAAAATGCAGGGAATAAATACAAGCCTCTACTAGAGCATATCTATGTCCCTAAAACCATCAATGGCAAACCAGTTCAATCAAGGATTAAATACAAGTTTGTTGATAGAGATGGGAATAACATTAGCAAAGACAAGTTCTTACTAAATGAATATTCTGATCTTGTAATGCCAAAGATGCCGTTAATTCAGGAAATATTAGCGGTCCAAGTGGAGAAATTGGTTCTAATGATACAGGACACCCTCTAAACGTTCCTTACACAATTACTCAAGGGCTTCATAACTTCGCTGCGATTGACTTGGCTGCTCCTGAAGGTTCACCTATCTTTGCTGTTTCTGACGGAACAGTTCTTGAATCAAACTCTCAGCCTGAATACATGAATGTCAATGGTAACTACTTGCGTCACACACTGCCAAATGGTGAAACGATTTACTATGGACACATGAGCCAACCGCCACTTGTAAAAGTTGGAGATCAAGTTAAAAAAGGTCAGCACATTGGTTATGTAGGTCAAACTGGTTTGGCGACAGGTCCACACATTCACTTCGATATTCGTTATCCTGATGCCAGCGTACCTGGTGGGAATCCTTGGAAATTATTGCCAGGAGTTCCTTACGGTTCAGTAGGTATTACGGTTGACCCTGCAACATCAAAAGGAGCTACACCTGACACAGAAAGTAGTGGAGGTTCAAGTAGTTCTCCTAGTCCATCAACTGGAGGCGGAAATTCATCAAATTCTAGCTCTAGCAGTTCAAACAAGACCGCTGGTGGCGAAACTCAGATGGATAAGATGTTGAATATGATCGGTGCGCTTGAGACAGGAGGGCAAGTCTATGGTCAACGTGACTATTCTAACTTTATCAATGCGGAATTAGCAGCCGAAGTAACAGCTACTCTAGGGTGGTCTTCATTCTATGGAGAGCATGGTCGTCAATGGCTTGAACGTTTCAAGAATGAAAACCCTGATTTGTTCAGTAAATTAGATGAAGGCGGACAAGTTGCCCCTGTTATTGGACTAAACTGGGAAGCATCGCGTTGGAACGCAAATGCAACTCAACGTGCTTCTATCGTCAATATGCTGACAACAGACCAAGGTAAAAACTGCAAGACCAAATGACTGCCGAACGTGAGGCAGAGCATTGGAAACATGCGGCATCTAAGTACACCGACAATATGCGTGCAATTGCTTGGTACACAAACATTGCTGAATTGGCAGGGACAAGTACGGCAGAATGGTTGTTTGATACAGCAAATGGAGATTACTCATTAGATAATCTGTATAATATCACTATGTCTCGAACAGGTTATGCAGCTATTGGTAACTCAATGTATCAACGTAGGCACGCGCTTTACAAACAATGGATTGAAGAACATTTCGGTGCAGATGAAAAGGTTGATTTAAACAATATTTCTGTAACAGGTGCAGGAGCAATCAATGCAAGCGGAAGCAATCCAAATAGTGGAAGTGATACTCGTGCTGGACAAAAACTTATCATTAAGGAAGTGTTAGCTTTATCTGCTATCGGTTCACACTACGGTCAACCAAACCAAAAAGAAGATTACCTTAAATACTGTCTTGATGTTATTGACCATGCCTACGAAGGAAAAGACGGTAACGGATTTAAAGTTGATTATATCGAAAACGAACACTCTGTTATCGCAAACGTTCAATTTAAAATCTTATGTGACTTGTATGAACTTGAAAAAATGGAAACAAAATTCCATACATGGGATACAAGTGATTCGACTTACGGAGATAAAAACCCTCAAGCGTACATGGCTCTTCCAGAAAAAGACTTTAATGAAATCTTCAATGTGGAAATTAAACCGATTTCTCTAGACGGAGAAGCTGGAAGTAAGAGTGGCGGAGGTTCAGGTCTCCCTTATGTCAAGTGGGCGTTAGCTATTGCAGATGATGACTCTCACGGATATTCTCAAATTCACCGTAATGGAGATCCAGACTACGACTGTTCATCATTCATTTGGTACGCTTTGAATCAAGCTGGATTCGATGTTGGTTCTTACGCTTTTGCGACACCATCAATGCCGTCTGTTTTACAAGCTGCTGGATTTGAAATGTTCGATATTAACTCTGGTACTCAATTAGAGCCAGGGGATATTCTTCTTAGAGATGGACATACAGAAATCTACATTGGTGATGGTAAAACTGTTGGCGCTCACTGTGATGAAAACTGTGGAATCACTGGGGCGCTTGGAGGAGACCAAGGTGTTTCTGGTCTAGGGTTCGGAGAAATCTCTGTTATTCCTTTAGATATTAGCGCATGGACTTGGGGCTTTAGACCTCCAAAAGAATATGTGTCACAACATGCTAGTAGTGATGCTTCAGGTTCTCAAGGTGCAGTTGAATTTGGTCCAGATGGATTATTGAAAGAACAACCTTCTGAATTAGGTCAAAAAATCATTAACCAATTATATGCAATTCCTGGTCAACAAAATGGTGGACAACAGCATAAAGATTGGGGTATTGATGATAATATTGACAAACTAACAACAGCGGAAGCTGTATGGGTTATTCACCGACTAGAAGGACCAGGATTTGGTCAAACTGGAGATGGATATGCAGGAGCAGATACTCCTGAATCTCACAAAATTTTTGTTCAAAACCAAATCAATAACCGATTCGGTGGTTCGGTACACAATCTATTGAAAAAATGGGGAACTTTCCCATACAATGGATATTAAAGACAGAAAAGATGAAGAATTTTCTTCATCTTTTTTTTGTTTTTTTATAGAAAAAAGCACTAGAAATCATTATTTTTTTGTGGCATACTATAATTACAAGTTTTATAAAAAGGGTGTCATTTGATATGGAACATACAACCAAAGAGACTCCAGTAGTAAGAAAAAAAGTATCTTTTATTAGATGAACAATTTAACAAGCCTTATTTAGATGAAAATAGACGAGCGTTTTTATTTGTAGATGATTTACAAGCAAAGAAAAAGCGAGCTGAATTAAAATCTGTTAAATTGATAGATGTTACAAATAGAAGCCTAAGAGATATTTCTTCTCTTTGTTACGCATCTGGAGCTAGTCATTTATCTATTGTTGGTGAGGATGATGTTGAAGATGAAAAGCTTTTAAGAGAAAATCTTATTCGGAGATATTACAATAGTGATTTAAACGCATATTTAAGACTGCAAGTTCGTTTTAAGAGCCTTGAAGCGAAAAGGAAATTAGCTGACTGCAAATATATCGTCGCTGTAAATATAGACAAAAATAGAGAAGAATATATTGTATATGCTAGTGCCAAGAGCAAATCAGGTTTAAGTGCTTTAGTTGCTTTTAGTGATTTAGCAGAATTTGAACAATGGAAGAATAAATATGGTCAAAAATACAAACCTTTAGAGATTGATTTTTTAGGCTTACAACGACTAGGTGGACGGCACGGTTTTTTGATCAACCCTCTGACTTCCAAATTTTACTTATCTCCTGAGTTAATTGATGAAATAAGGCGATTTTTAGCCGAAAGAAATGAAGAACGTAAAAAAATGTTAGAAAGTGAAAAGAAGGAGCAACAATAATGTTAGGTTTTAAAAATAGAAAAAAATATTACTATGTTCAACGATGCCCTGAATGTAAAAGTAGGGTGACTGGTAGATATATCCCAAGACCAAAATATGAAACAGATGCAAATTATTTAATGAGAAATTCTCTCATTCATGGCGAGTTAATTCGCTTTGCAGATACGGACTTTTTCAATAATTGCTATTGTGAAGACTGTGGTTACGAGTGGAGATATGAAGTAATTGGTCGCTTAATTTCTTTAGAACGCTTTGAAGAAGAAGGACGTGTTAGGAAAGCAAGGGAACGTTTGGCTGAGTATAACGAGATGAACCCTCCAAAGAAAAAGGGTTGGTTAAAATCTGCTCTTAGCTTATTGCCACGGTATTAAGGAGGATTTTTATGAGATGGTATTCTAATTATTTACAAATTTTAAAATCAGCATCTACGATTGCTGAAGAAGAGGCTGGAGGTATTTATCGACTAGCTTTTGAGGCGTTAAAAAAATACGGTATTGCAACTTTAAAGGATGGAGTTTGGAGTATTGAAGATGATGGTCTTATTTACTCTATTCAAGACGATGCTGATGTTGTGGAGTCTAATGTTTTAAATAATGTTGAAAACGAAAGTGTTATCCCAGTTGGTAATACTAGAGAAGGTGTTCCAACAATTGACTTTGAAGCAATTAAAGAAAATCTTGAAGAACCTAAAGAAGAAGCACCTTTGTTTGAAATGAAGGCAGAAACAGATGATTCTGAGGAAGATAATCATAAAGAGGACACTCAAGAGACTTCCATTCAAGAAACTATTACAGAAAGAAACGAGGAAAATGGTTTTTCCTCAAGTGAAGTTCCAACGCTAGAAGAAAGCAATCCTTTTGGAAGCAATCTTTTAGAAACAGACGAAAATAATCCCTTCGCTCTTCCTGGCGGAGAATTGGTTGATGAAAATTTAGATGAAGCTCATAATGATAATCCATTCTATAATGAAGGTGGAATTGAGCAAAACCAATTAGAAATCCCTGAAGAACCTGTCGATGAGATGCCAGATTTCTTAGGAAATAATCCAGATGAACCGTTGAATGAATTATCAACGCAAATTTCTTCAGGCGACACTTCGAATGATGAAGCAATTGAAGATAATGTCTTAGAAGAAGAACTACCTCCACAGCAATTCCCACTTTCTTTACAATCAAAAGATTTCACTTTTGCAATCAGTGGAGTTAATTCAAAAGATTTAAGTCAACAAGCAACTTTTTTGATTGCTCCATTAAGAACAGACATTGAGACTCCTGTATCAGTTGTAAAAGCTATCATTAACGGAAGTGAATTTGTTTATACAACTGATTCAAATGGTAAGATTGAGTTTGAAACAGAAGTATATACTTATACAATCGAATCCATTATGAAAGATGGTAAATTCTCTCCTAATGTCTATGTTAAAAACGAAGACATGGATGACTTCAATCATACCCAGAAAACTTTTGGAGACAAAGGACATATTGCTTTGGTGGATGAAGAAGATGAGATTACTGTTCATATCTTCCCAACTTCATTTAAGCCAAATGAGTATCATACAGCGGACTTTATTTATTGCATCGACACAGGCGATGGAGATTTCTTCTCAGATACAAATCATAAAGAAAAATCTGCTTTTGTAAAAATCAACGGAAACACCTTTGAGATTACTGCTAAATGGAAAGATGGCGTTCTATACGCAAAAATAGAACAAGCGCAATAGGAGGTTTTTGATGACTGTTATTATGTATAACAAAACAAGACCTCTGCTTCATTTAGATATGGAAGGCACAACAGTAACAAAGATAAAAGGCTATGTGAAAGAAAATAAGAAGTATCTTCCAATTTGCTTTCAAAATGGAATCACCCTTGAATCTTTAAACGAATGGATTTCAAAGAGATTGATGTCTAGGTCAAGAGAAGGTTTAGAAGATGCTTTGAGAGAATTTCCTAATTTTGAGCAATACGGTTGTATGTTTTCTTTGTCAGATCAATATTGGTTTAAATCAAGTAAATATCAAACATGGGAATCTTTAAATTTCTTTACAAATGAATACACTGAAGATATTGGGAAAATTTTCTTTTCACCTTGGGAAGTTAATCCTGACCATGTAGGTTCTGTTTCTCCAGATTTATCTACAAATGGAGTTTTGAGAAAAGCTTGGCTAAGAGAAAATGGGAAAAACTATCTTTATAAAGCAGGCAGTGAAAGACATCATCAACAACCGATTAGTGAAGTTTTAGCTACTCTGTTTTTGAAGAAATTAGATTTTTTGCCATTTGTAGAATATGAACTGGATATTTATGGCTTAAAACTGTGTTCAAAGTGCGAAAACTTCATTGATGAAAATACTGAATTTGTCCCAGCTTCACATATCTATAACTTGAAAAGAAGATTAAAAGGGGTATCTATTTACAACCACTTTTTAAATCTTTGCGATGAATTTGGCATTGTTGGTGTTAAAGAATATCTAGATAAGATGATTGCCGCAGACAAGATTATTGGAAACGATGACCGTCACTTTGGGAATTTTGGCTTTATCAGGGATGTAGAAACAGCAACGATTGTTGGCTTTGCCCCATTATTTGATTCAGGCTCTTCTTTTTATGGTGTTCATGATGGTGAAAAGAAAGCAAAACTTTTTGAAGATGAAAGTTATGAAGCTATTAAATCTGTCATGAGAACTCATGATTTAAACTCCGCTTTAGATTGCCAACAAATGTTTGATTTGATTGATAAATACCCAGAAATCTCTTGGCAGAAAAAAGTCGAAATGAAAGAGCGAATCAAAGATACTGTGAAGAACATTAAGAAAGTTACAGACAGTATTACTTTAGAATTAAAAACGAAGAAATGGAGACCCCATCTTTGGATTGAGAAAAGTATAAATAAAGTCTTGACAATAGAGAAGATTATATTTACAATGTGGATAATAAGAATGTCGGATAAGAGACATTAAAAACCTTATCGAATCAATTTTTTTGTGCGGAGGATTTAATCTTTCGCATTTTTTTATTTTTTTGAGAGTTATGACGTTATGTTTCCTAAAAATATCTCTATTTACTTGTTTTTTTATTCTCGCTATATGATATACTCTTTCTTAGGGTACATAACACTATGTTAGCACTATGTTAGAGAGGGGTTATTATGAAGCCAGAAGAAAAGTTAATTTGGAACATTGAAAATAACAGTGAATTAACCGTTAATGACATTATTAACAACTCAGGGGTGATGGAAAATTATCCTTTGGATGAAGTAGTAACTCTTATCAATGCTGTTTCATATTTAAAAGATAGTGTCCCTCTTAATATCCTTGGAAAGATTAGGAGTTCAATCGCAAGTGAATAAAGATAATAAACCACAAGAACCTATTAGTGAATCTGAGAAGACTGCATTAGTAGAAGCTATTTTAGCTCGACAAGAAAGTAAAAAAGAAAAGAAAAAATCTTTATCAAACGATTTGCGAAAAACTATCCAAAAAGCAGCAAATAGTGATGACGAAGAGCTTGTAAAGCTAGGAGCTATGTTAGCTTTTGAAGCCATTGAGGCTTTTTACTCTCAGAAAGCTGTTAGTTTTGCAGAATATGGTAGAACAGAAGTAGAAGACTTGCAATCAGAGTTGTATCTACTAGTCTTAAAACATCTTTATAAATATAACGGAAAAAACTCACTTCTTACTTTTTTTGATCCTCTAGTAACACGCGCTTTTATGAAAACAAGGGATAAAGGTCGTGGTCTAAAATCTTCAAGGTACTTTAGGGATTTAGGTCCGTATATTACTAAAGCTATTGAAGAAATTAAGGGAATGGGTTTGTTAAATCCCACATCAACTGATATTAGTGATTATATTAGGGTTAAGAGAGGCAAAGTCATTGCCGAGAGTACAATTGAACAGTGGATTGCAGTTCATAGGCAACATGCGTCCTTGGATGAGATTAACGATTTATACAATTACGAAGCGGAAGAAACTTTAAATCCTGAAACATCTTTGCTTAAACAAGAGGAAACAAAAGAGTTTTATGACGCTGTTATGAAAACAACCCCTAGAAGCCAAGCTATTTTGCTAATGGAAGTGGAATATATTGAAGAGCATGGTTTAGTACCAACTACGAAAGATTTATTTCCTAAACTCTTAAAAGAGTCTATTGTTCGTAACTTTGAAGATGCTGAAATCTCCATTGCTCACGCTCACCAAGAATTGAAGTCGGTTATCACTGGTAAACGAAAACGGTTGAAAAGACTTCCAATCAATAAAATCAAAGAATCTATCATGAAAGATGAGATTCTTGAAGAAGAAAATAAAGATATTGAAAAGGCTTTGAAAGAATCTATAAATGATTTTTTTGACGATATGAAATTTAAAAAAAGATAGTTTTTTTGGTATAAAACTATCTTTTTTTATTGAAAAAAACTGCATTTTTTTGGTATAATAGTTCAAAGAATGTGATTCAATTTCTAGAAAATGAAAGAGGTTTTACGTTGGATTATTCACTTATTAAAAATTCAATTGCTCACCTATCTCCAATTGAGCAAGAGAAATTACTAAACAAAATTACTGAAAGGGTAAATGCTGGGAAAATTTACGAAGAATCCCACTTGCACTCAAGAGAGCAATTTAAAGCTGATAACCCTCCAAAAGATGTTGTAAAAAGATATAAAGAACTTGGGTTTGACTCTATTCATCTAACTCAACATGGTGTTGCTGCAATTGTTTGGGACTTTAAGCCGATTGCAGAAAAAGAAGGGCTGAAATTAGTACCAGGAGTAGAGACTGCTTACCAAGAAAAAGCTAAAAAAGGGGAAAACGGCTTAATGAAAGCCGATTCATCTTTGCCTCAATCCGAGTTAATTATCCACGCTTTAAATGATGACGGTTGGAAAGCTATCAGCATGGCTATATCTGCCTCACAAACAGTGGATGGGCTATCGTTAATGTCTAATAAAATTCTTTCTGAGTTTTTTGGGGAAGGTTCTATTGGACATAAAAATGTTATTGCAACCACAGCGTCTATCAATGGTCCAATTGCCCAAATATATCGAGAAAACGCAATTGCTGAAATCAGCGCTCAAGAAGTTTTCAAAAAGAGGGACAGTGCTACTGGTGGTGAAATCCCAGAATCTTACTTTAAAAAGCTAACAGATAAAATTGAAGAATTAACTTCAGAATTAAATTCTGTAAAAGACGAAATAAAAGAAGTTAAGAAAGTTGCAAACTTCAACTTTAAACCAAGGGAAAAAGCTTTAGAAAAAAATAAAAATCTGTTAGCGGAGAAACATCACAAGCTTTTGTTGATGCTTATTTGAAACTATCTGAAGATAGAAAAAAATCTCTAAGCAAGCTAAACTAAGTTTACAACCTTTAAAAAGATGAATCTTCAAGGCTTACCAAACGAATTTCAGCATTAAATTCTGAGTTAAAAAGAGTTTTACAAGCTAAATGAAAAAAATGCTCTATATTCTGAAGAAGTATCAGAGATTATGAGCAAAGTCACTCCAAATGAAGAGCTTGACAATAAAGCGAAGAAAACTTTATTAAAACTAGAAAAAATCTTTGGAAAAGGCTTTTTATATGTTGAAATTCAAAACCACGGTTCTGAAGATCAAAAAAGAGTTTTTCCTAAAATTGTTAATTTAGCAAGAGCTAATAAAACTCCTCTTATAGCCTCTAACGACGTTCACATGTTGGATAATTCAGAGTCAGAAATGTTGAAACGTCAAATCCTAAAAGGATTAGAGTTCCCTAAAACTCCTAAATGGTTTGATTTAGCACCTCATGAAGCAGAGATGTATATCAAATCAGGAGAAGAAGTAAAAAACTCTTTATTAGCTATTTTCCCTCAAGATGTCGTAGAAGAAGCGATGTTAAATACATTGGTTTTAACTGAGTTGTCTAATGTTAATTTCACAGTTGCTGACCACCATCCAAAATATAAAGATGAAGAAGGCACTGCATCAGAAGAAATTTTCATGACTTTGATTAACCAAGGTATTAAGAAAAAATTCCCAGACGGCTTAGACACAGAGCATCAAGATAGACTTGATCATGAAGTTCATGTTATGAAATCAATGGGTTATGTTGATTATCATTTGATTGTAAATGACTTCAACCAATATGCTTCTGAATATGATGCGATTCCTTTTGATAAAATTGAAGAAGCTCCTTTAAATCGAAAAGAATTATTAGAGTGGAAAAAAGATAATCAATTTGAAACTCCAGTTGGTTTGACTAATGGAACAGGTAGGGGTTCTGCTGTTGGTTCGTTGGTTTGTGATTTATTAGGAATTACTCACCTTGACCCTATGAAATATGAGTTGCTGTTTGAGCGATTCTTAAACCCTGAACGAGTCTCTATGCCAGATATTGATTCAGATATTAGCCGTACTGTCCGTCCTATTGCTATTGATTATGTTCAAGATAAATACGGAAAAGATTGTGTTGCTGGTATTATGACTCAAAATGCACAAGCTCCAAAAGGTGCAGTGCGTATTGCTGCTAAATCTTATGGTTTATACACAAATCGTAAAAACTATCAAGATAATGGAGCGAAGCTATTTCTATCTCTAGGAGATAAAATTGCTAAGCTATTCCTAACACTCCAGGATTGTCATTTTCATCTTTAATCAATCCTGACGAAGAAGATAGTATGACCATTCTTCAATATCTTCAATCAGAATTTGCACAAGACAAAGATGCTTTAAAAATCATTGAATGGGCGCAAAATATTGAGGGGATTTTCACTTCTTATGGCTCTCATGCTGCTGGAATTGTAATCACAGATGGAACGCCTGTATCTGAAATCGTCCCTCTACGCTGGAATGACAAATTGAAGCTTTACACAACCCAGTGTGACAAAGATGTTGCAGAGCAAAATGGGATGTTGAAGTTTGATATGTTGGGGTTGAAGACAGTTGATATTATCAATGATACTTTGTGGGAAATGAATAAGTCAGGTGTTGTTATTGACACAAACCATTTGCCTTTAGATGATGCAGAAGTTTATAAAGAGATTTTTGCAAAAGGGAAGACAGATTCTGTGTTCCAATTTGAAAGTCAAGGGATGAAGCAAATGTTAAAACGTTTCAAACCTGAAAACTTCGAAGATTTAATCATTCTCGTATCCATGTTTAGACCTGGACCTCTTCAGTATTTAGATGACGTGATTGATGTCAAACATGGCAGAAAACCATTGAAATTCCTCACTCCTGAGCTAGAACCAATTTTAGGTGCGACTTACGGAGCAATTACTTACCAAGAACAAGTAATGCAAATTTTCCAACAGTTGGCAGGCTATACTCTTGGTGGAGCTGACTTAGTTAGACGCTTCATGTCTAAAAAAGATGCAGTTAAACTAGCAAAAGAACGTGAAGCTTTCATTCATGGTGATAAGGACAGAAATATTGTTGGATGTGTCGGAAACGGAATTAGCGAAGAAGCTTCTGCTAAGTTGTTTGACCAGATGACCGACTTTGCAAAATATGCTTTTAACAAATCTCATGCTGCTGCTTATGCCTACAATGCTTATATCACAGGATATTTGAAATATCATTATCCAGCAGAGTTTATGATGTCAGCAATGCGCTGGGCAGAAAAGAAACCAAACCATGACCCAATCCCTGGTCTGATTGTAGAGGCGAAATCATTAGGATTGGAAGTCCTACCACCTGACATTAACCATTCAGGAGAGAACTTTAATGTTGAAAATGGTAAGATTCTTTTCGGTCTAGGTTCAGTAGCTTCTGTCGCAAGTTTTGGTAAAGAGATTGTTGAAGAACGCAAAAATGGGAAGTTCACTAGTTTCTTTGATTACTTCAAACGTACACGCGCTTTGAAAGATGCAACTAAGAATTTAATTTCTGCTGGAGCATTTGATAGTTTCCATAACAATCGTAAAGCGATGCTTGAGATTGTAGATGAAACTCAAGCCTTGGCTAAAAAAATCAAAGATAAAAAACGCACAATTCACGTTTGTGAAGCACTATTGCCTTTTATTGATGATTTAAAGACAGACCAAGAAGTTCTTGATAGACAAGAAGAACTAGGTCTATACAAAGAAATTAAGAAAGTAACAACCTCAGTTAAATTACAAACAAAGTTAAAAACAGCTAATAACAGCCTCAAAGCGTTAGAGGAAGAATTTGATGCTTTAACATTCCCTACCAATGTAAAAGAAGATTTCTCTGAGCGATTGAAAGCTGAACGAAAATTCATCGGTTCATACATCACAGCTCACCCAATGGATGGATACGAGAAAGGTGAAGTTCTTGGTATTGAATCCCTCTCTCATATTACAGAGGATACAACAACTATTTATGGATTGATTAGCTCTGTAACCATTAAAAAAGCGAAAAAAAATGGAAAACCAATGGCATTTTTGACCATTGAAGATGAATTTGGTTCTGTAAAAGTAAATGTTTTTACCAGCGCTTACGAACGGTATAAAAACATTATTGAAGAAGGTGCTGTTGTTATTGCAAAAGGGAACACTAAAGTTTCTGAAGTAGATGAAGATGATAATGTTTACTACGAGTTCACTGCAAACGAGATGACTCTTTCAAAGCGTAAAGAGAAAGGTTTGCTAGTTACTTATTCATCTTTAGCGATTTTTCATTTAGATGAAGAAGAAAACTTTAGAAAAAAATATGAATCTCCAACTGGAGTCCCTGTTTATTTAATGGATAAATCTTTAAAAGAACTTCGTTTGATGAATTACAAAGTTGCTTTAACTGCCTCAAAAGAGGACTATGTTACTAATTTATAAAATAAAAAGAGCTTTTTAGCTCTTTTTTTATTATTTTTTTCAAAAAAATAGCCATTTTTTTACAAGATTTGAGGCATACTATTATTATCGAATATTTTTTTATCGTGATTATCTATTGATCTTGTATTAAAAAAATCTTTTTAAGAAAGGTAAAGCTTAATGAAATTAGGTAAAGTGATTTGGTATAGTCGCAAACGTAGGTACGGCTTTATCAAAGGTGAAGATGGAGTAGATTACTTTGTCTATGCTAAGAGTTTGCTTATGGATGAAAAAAATTGGTTACACGCTGGAGAGAATGTTAATTTTGAAGTTGAAGAAGCTGAAGAAGCCGATTTAAAAAACAATCCAGTGGCAATAAACGTATCGAGTTTAGATATGTAGGGAAATTTTATTTAGGAAGGTATTTTTTTAATGGCTAGAGAAAATCATCTAAGGTTAAGAGCAATTGTAGATAAAGAACCTAGAATTACCAAAAACCCTGATGGAACATACGCATACGCAATTGTTGTTTTGGCAATCGCAAGACCAAACCGTGACACAGGTGATAAGTTGAGTTATGCTCAAATTTCAAAACCTCGTTTGATGACCCAAAATCCTGAAATGATAAAGGAAATTGAAACGTGGAAATTGAATGATGTTGTTGATGTAAAAGGAGTGTTAGCTACTCGTTCTATTTTGAAAGCATCTTATTGTCCAAAATGTCATACCAAGAACACAAACAATGGTTCATTCGCATACATCGTACCTTTGTATGCTGAAAAGATTATGCCTATGCCTGACGCAAAACTTGCTATGCAATATCTATTGGAAAAACGAGAAATCTCTAATTCTTTGCGTGCTTTTGGGACATTGTTGACAAATCCTAAGATGTTGACGACATTTGCTGGATTAGATTTTACTCAATATAAACTTGCGTTAAACAGGAAATTTTTGATTAAAGAAGATGACCCTTCAAGAAAAGTTGATTATCCTTGGGTGAAAACTTATGGCGACAGAGCTAGGCTTGATAGATTCCGTCTTCAAAAAGGTTCAGAAATTTATATTGATGGATGCTTGCAAGAACGTGAAATTAGACGTAAAGCTTTTTGTGGTCAGCTTATGGATGATTTTGGGCAACCTCAAGTGTCTATGTCTGGAGAACCTATTTTAAGAAAAGACGGAAATGGCAATTCAATCGGTTGTGGTCAAGAATACTATTGGAAAGATAGAACTATCGAAATTGTTCCTTTTTCTGTTGAGTACGTCTCAAATGTTTTAACTGAAGAACAAGCTGAAGAACGTCAACGTATGCGTATTTTACAGCACGAAAAAGATAACGGAAGTTCTGCTTTATTTAATCGTACTTTATATGATACATTAACAGATAAAGACTACGAAGATGGCATTGACGATGAAGATTCTGATTACAAATACACAAGTGAAACAGATGATGAATATCAAGAAGATAACGAATAATAGAAAGGCGTTGTTAAATGAAAGAGTTGTTCTCGAAATTGCCTCTTAATTCAGTTGAAGATATTTTATCGAACGTGTATGGCGATGAAGGAAAATCTTCTATTCCAGAGTTGGAAGAAGTTATCGAAAATCTAGGTTCGCCTTCTGATATTTTAGATAGCTTGGTCAAATCCGATTCTTTGACTGATAAAGTTTACAAAAAAGATGATAAAGACTCCTATATTTTTCCAAATGTTGCTGAAAAAACTGAAAAAACGAAATTTTGGTCAGATAAAAACAAGAGTAAAACAGCGGAACATATTGGAGAAATCGGTGATTTAACAAGTGTTTATCACAAGGAGAATTTAAAGCAACATACTGCCCTTGTCATAAAAAATCTCAGCAAGCAAGAGATTGATAATAAAAAGAAAGGCTTACAGCTTTTAACAGGGTTACTTCATGATGTTGGAAGAAAATACCTGACTCAAACTAGCGAAAAGGAAAAATCTTCAACGGATAAAGGTTTTAAAGCAGGAGATAAAGTTACTGGACAATTAGTCGCTCCTGAACAAGAAAAATTATCCGCTTATATTACAGCTCGTTACTTTAAGAATTTAGGAATTTCTCAGGAAGAAGCCACTCCTTTTGTTGCAACAACTTTTTACCAAAATAGGCTAAAAACAGATTGGTCTAAAGTCATCGAAGGTATTGAGGATAAAGACAATGTTGAGCTTCCAAACGAATTTGACCATTTCATGAATGAATATGGTGATGAAGCTTATAATTTGTTACGTTCATTATCTGCTGCTGACAAAGGAATTTTAAGTTATAAATCTCTTACAAATGCCCATTCTTATTTAGAACAAGGGGAAAAAATTGTTCACCAACAGTTAAATCCTTTTGTTTTAAACATTACTGCTCGCAAACCTAAAACAACTCAAGAAATCAGCGAGAAGTTTTTTGCAAATAGTCAAATGGATGAATTTGAAAAAGATGCAAGGGAAGAGTCTTTGCGTCGCTTGCAAAAAGAACAAAACGATAAACAGCGAAAAATCAATCAACAAACCTATGAAGAAATCATTGAAAATGAACGGATTCTGGTTGAAGAGCAAAGACGAATAGAGGCGGAACTTATCGGTGGGCTTACAGCAGGAATCGGTGGGGTTGCTGGCGTAATTGCTGGGGCAAAATTGGCTCAAGAATTTGACGCAGAACGTAAGGCAGATGACCGTCGTAAAAAGAAATGTTAAATGTTACCGAGCAAGATATGATTGATTTAGATGGTGATGGCATTGATGACCGATTAGAAACTGATAAAGGTCTTGATCTTAGTTTGTGATTGAGGAGGAACTATGTTAAAAAGTGATATTTCAGAAGTTAAAAGAGCTTTGAAGCCTAAATTCGGAAATGTTAAAGAGATTTGGGCTACATACGCAAACATGGAGAAAACCATTTTATTCTCTTCTAAGAAGGAAATGTTATCATTAAGCGAAGAAGAGCAGTTGGTTTATAGCAATTTGTTTTCTAAAGTATTAAGTGGGAAGAGAGATAAGAATCTATTCATTTTCCCAACAGATAGTTCAAAAGATGTAGAAAACACTCTATACTCCATTAGTAAAGATAGTAAAGATGAAGCTGTAAAAACTCTAACTAACAAAATCATTACTGAATATAAGGCAAGCGATAGTTTTGCAGTTTTGGTAGCGACGGTAACTTATGATATTCCTTCTTATGCCAGTGATGGCACTAAATTAGAAGGAAGTGATGGCTTATATCAGTTTATGATTGGAGCTATTTGCCCAACAAAATTGGAAAAACCAAATCTTATTTATAAGCGTGACAAAAACTTCTTTGAGAAGGCTCACAGGGATTTTGTATTGCAAACCCCAGAAATTGGATTGCTTTACCCAATTTTTGAAAATAGAGAACCTAACGCTAATAAATTACTGTATTTTGCTAAAAAATCTAAAAAAGATTCAGATTTGCACCCTGAATTATTAAGCAATATTTTTGAAGCAGACCTCCCTGTAACTAGTGAAGTTCAAATGGTTGATTTTGCTGAAAAAATTAACGAATCATTTGAAGGGAAAAAAGATGTTCGTAAGCTGTTCGATGTTAAAAGTAGCATCGAAGAAAGGCAGTTTATGTTAGAAATGTCAGGAGAAGAACCTGTCTTATCTAAAGATGACATCAATGACATTTTTGTAAAAACGGTGGAAAAGAAGTTGAATTTGAAGAAGATGTTTCTTTAGCAGCAGTTTCCTCTGATAAATTAGTCATTTCAGGGGCTAATGGTCTTAAAATCAATTTGACAGCAGAGGATGTAAAAACAATCCTTCAAAAGAATATTGATGGAAAAAACTACTTGCTAATTCCAACCGAGGATTTAAACTTTAACGGTGTTCCGTTGAAGTAAAACCCTCTTTACAAAAACATAGTGTTATGTTATAATAAAAAGAAAGGATAAGGAATCAATCTGCCGATTCTTATATTTCGAAAGAAAGGTTCTAGTATGACATCAAAAAAAGATATTATTGAAGCAAATCGGAAGTATAATGAAAAAAATTATGACCGAATTACTTTAAATGTTTCGAAAGGGGATAGAGAACTAATTCGTCAATATGTGGACGAAACTTATCCTGGTTTATCAGTCAATCAATTTATCAAAGCAAAAATTAGAGAAGAAATTCCTAGTTTGCGATGATTTTGCTATTCAAGTGTGTCATCACTTGATTTTTTTGAAGAAAAAGGAGGACGAAATTGAGTCTAAAGGAATTAGGGGATGTTAGTTACTTTTTACTAAATAACGAAATTAACAGACCAGTAAATGGAGTAATCCCACTTCACAAGGATAAAGAAGCTATCAAGGCTTTCATGGAGGAGAATGTTAAACCTAATTTAATGACCTTCCCAACCTATGCTGAAAGATTGGAATATCTGATTGAGAACGATTATATCGAAGAAGATTTCATCAGGAAATATTCAATGAGTTTTATCGAAGAACTTCATGATTGGGTAGTATCGCAAAAATTCGAATTTCAGTCATTCATGGGAGCGTATAAATTCTACAATCAATACGCTCTAAAAACAAACGATGGGAAATATTACCTTGAAACAGTAGAAGACAGAGCTTTAATGAACGCACTTTACTTCGCTGAAGGGAATCAAGACCTTGCAAAAGATATGGCTGATGAGTTAATCCACATGCGATACCAACCTGCAACACCAACATATCTAAATGCTGGAAGGAAGCGTCGTGGAGAACTGGTTTCTTGCTTCTTGTTAGATATGACGGATAACATGAACTCAATTGGACGAGCAATTAACTCAGCTCTTCAACTTTCTCGGATTGGTGGAGGAGTTGGAATTAACTTGTCAAACTTGAGAGAAGCAGGCGCTCCAATCAAAGGAATTGAAGGTGCAGCTTCAGGCGTTGTTCCTGTTATGAAACTATTCGAAGACAGCTTTTCTTATTCAAATCAACTGGGACAACGAAACGGTGCAGGTGCAGTTTATCTGAATGTATTCCACCCAGATATTATCGCTTTCTTATCTACCAAAAAAGAAAATGCTGATGAGAAAATCCGTGTTAAAACATTGTCTCTTGGATTAACAGTTCCAGATAAATTCTATGAACTTGTTAAAAATAATGAAGAAATGTACTTATTCAGCCCTTACTCAGTAGAGCGTGAATACGGAGTTCCATTTAGTTACATCAACATTACTGAAGAGTACGATAATCTAGTTGCAAACCCTAATATCAGCAAAATCAAAATTAAGGCGCGTGACCTAGAAGAAGAAATTTCTAAACTACAACAAGAATCAGGTTATCCTTACGTTGTAAATATTGATACAGCTAATCGCTCTTCAGCATTTGACCGAAAAATTATCATGAGTAATCTTTGTTCAGAGATTTTACAACCTCAAACTCCTAGCGTCTTAAATGATGGTCAAGATTACGAAGTTTTAGGGACAGATATTTCTTGTAATTTAGGTTCTCTAAACATGGTTAATTTAATGGAAGCTGAAGACATCGGTAAAACTATCCGTACAGCTACGAGAGCATTGACATGGGTTTCAGATCATTCAAATATCGAGGCTGTTCCTAGCGTAAAAAATGGTAATGCGAAAGCTCACTCTATCGGACTCGGCTTGATGGGACTTGCAAGTTTCTTTGCGATGAATCATATCGAGTACGGTTCTCCAGAATCGCTTGAAATTACTTCTACAATCTTTGAGTTAATGAATTACTGGACTTTATCAGAGTCTAACATGATTGCGAAAGAGCGTGGAATTACTTTTGACGGATTTAAAGAATCAACTTATGCAAGTGGTACTTACTTCGACAAATATACGGACGGTCAATTTGACCAGCGTTCGCAATTAGTGAAAGATTTGTTTGCTGGTCAATTCTTACCAACAAAAGAGGATTGGGCTGAACTCAAAGACAAAGTAATGGAATACGGAGTTTATTCTGAGTCTCGTATGGCAGTTGCTCCGAATGGTTCAATCTCATACATCAACGATTGTTCTTCATCTATTCACCCAATTATCAATCGTATCGAAGAACGCCAGGAGAAGAAAATCGGTAAGATTTACTATCCTGCTCGTGGACTAGCAACAGACACTATTCCTTATTACAAATCAGCTTATGACACAGATATGCGTAAAGTTATTGATGTGTATGCTGAAGCAACAAAACACGTTGACCAAGGGTTATCATTAACATTATTTATCCGTTCAGAAATTCCAGTTGGATTGTATGAATGGAAGGGCGAAAAAACAAAACAAACAACAAGGGATTTATCAATCTTGCGTAACTATGCTTACAATAAAGGTATTAAATCAATTTACTACATCCGTACCTTCACAGATGACGGTGCAGAAGTAGGTTCAAACAGTTGCGAAAGCTGTTCAATCTAAAAACAAAAAGTTCATCACTCCTCTGAATATCCATAGTTTGATATTTAGAGGAAGTGAAACCTTTTAAAAAAAGGAGCAAAAAATATGGAAATCATTAAACGTAACCACACAGTCGTTGACTACAACCCTGATAAAATTTATAAAGCGGTCATTGCTGCTTATAAAGAGACCACTCCAGTCATGAGTGACCAAGATTTTGAAAGCTGTAAAGCTGTAACTAATAAGGTTGACTACGATATTAAAGATATGGAAAGTAACGGTCTTAAACGTATTCCTATTGGCGTTATTCAATCTTTAGTTGAAAACCGCTTGTTGGATTTGGGATTGTTCTCTGTATTTGAACGTTATGTTGAATATCGTATCCAACGTGACATTGAACGTTACGGATATGGTGAACAATACTTTGCTAAATTCAAAGTTGGGCGCGTGTAAGAAAGTAGGTTATTTTAAAAACAATGAGTTTAAATACATATTACAAAGCGATTAACTGGAACGCTATCGAGGATGTGATTGACAAATCGACTTGGGAAAAATTAACTGAGCAATTTTGGCTTGATACTCGTATCCCTTTGTCAAATGACTTAGATGATTGGCGTAAGTTATCAGATGTTGAAAAAGATTTGGTAGGAAAAGTATTCGGAGGTCTAACACTTCTTGATACCATGCAGTCAGAAACAGGAGTTGAGGCTATCCGTGCAGACGTGCGAACTCCACATGAAGAAGCAGTGTTGAATAACATTCAATTCATGGAATCTGTCCATGCAAAATCTTATTCTTCAATTTTTTCAACTTTAAACACTAAGTCTGAGATCGAAGAAATCTTTGAGTGGACAAATACAAATCCATACCTTCAGAAAAAAGCAGAAATTATTAACGAAATTTATCTGAACGGAAATCATCTTCAGAAAAAAATCGCCAGTGTTTTTCTTGAGACTTTCCTATTTTATTCAGGTTTCTTTACTCCGCTTTACTATCTTGGAAACAACAAGTTGCCAAATGTGGCAGAAATCATTAAGTTAATTATCCGTGATGAATCAGTTCATGGAACTTATATTGGTTACAAATTCCAGCTTGGCTTTAATGAACTGTCGGAAAAAGAGCAGGAAGAACTTAAAGACTGGATGTATGATTTGTTATTAACTCTTTACGAGAACGAAGAAGGATATACAGAAACTTTGTATGATAACGTTGGCTGGACTGAAGAAGTGAAAACTTTCCTTCGTTACAATGCTAATAAAGCTCTTATGAATCTAGGACAAGACCCTCTTTTCCCAGATTCAGCAGAAGATGTCAATCCAATTGTCATGAATGGTATTTCAACTGGAACATCTAATCATGATTTCTTCTCTCAAGTAGGGAATGGTTATCTCCTTGGAGCAGTAGAAGCGATGCAGGATGAAGATTACCATTACGGATTATAAACAAAAATAAAAACAGCTAGAAATAGCTGTTTTTTTATTATTATAGATTATAAAAAAATCCGTCTTCATCATCTAATTCAAAGTTGATATTTGAATTTTCATGAGTGATATTAAAACCTGCACAAACACCTAAATGTTTAGAGATTTGGTCATCAACTAAGTTGATGTTTCGACTAGCTGGAGCAGCCGCATTACGGATATAAGTTGTTCCCTCTGAATCATTTTTTACAGCAGCAGTCCAAAAGAATGGGATTCTGTGAATACTACAAAGTAGAGTGAGTTCGTCTAACAATCTTTCACATTCCCTTTTGAAAATTTCGGTTTTATCAAATACGTCATTTGGATGGATTTTTTCTTCTGACATTATTAACCTCTCTTATCTTTTTCTTGTATTCTAATAATTGTTGATCATACTTTCAAACCCTCTCCTTAGTGAATCTTCTTCATCACTATTGTCTTCCACAACATTAACATCTTCCAAGACCAACTCTGATTCTTGTGGGTCTTTTTCTTCTTCCAATTTAAACTCAGTTTCATGAGCAGGAGGAGTAGGTGTTTGTTGCGTAGGTTTAACAACGATTCCGAATTTATCTTCTAACGGTTGAGTTTGAGGTTTTTTCTCTTTTTTTCTTTTTCTTTTTATTTTTTTTGTGAATATTTTTTTCTTGTTCTTGAGAATTTTGTTCTTGTGGTGGAGTTGGAGCGTCTGTCGATTTTTCTAAATCACTTTTAATATGAACTTCAGAAGGTTTTTCTTGACTAACTTGAGGTTTGCTATCAACAAGTTTTTCGTTATTAACAACGCTTGTTTGAACTTCACTTCCTTTTAGCTCATCAACTAATTTTTGTTGCTTTTCTTTCTTCTCTTCATCTTTAGGTCTAGGAGGTGCATCATAAATCCTTCGAGGATTTTGAGATACTGTTAATTCTTTTAAATTTGGTAGAGTTTCAAACTCAGTAAATTTAATCATTTTAGTATCTTTGCGATTTGATTCTTCATTACTCAAGAAAGCTCCTAATTGTGGAGTTGTAAAACTCCCCCTTAATAAACTTTTCAAAAACGCTGTGCGATACCTTGGCTTAATATTCTTTTTCAAAAAAGCGATAGATTTAGGATCAGTAATATCCATAGCCAAATGGACGCTACGTTTTTTCAATGAGAAATCATAGATTAAGCTTTTGGGGATATGAAAGTGGACATATTCCCCTCTGACATAATGCTCAAGCGCCTCCTTCATTAAGTTTGTGACTTTAATTCCGTAAGCGCTCATTGCGTATAAGTCAGGGTCGAAAATTTTATAAATTTTAATTTCAACTTTCATTATTTATTATACCCTATTTCACATAACATCACAACTTATAAAGTTAAGTGACGTTATTCTTCCTTTTTAGATTTTGTTTTGCGTGCATTTTGTTGGTAAAGATACATATAGTAGCCACGCGCATTTGCAAAGTCAAATGGTAAGGTCTCATCGTTTTGATTTCCATCAATAAACTTCAATCCTTCGATTTGAGACAATTTTTCTTTAATCATTTTCTCCCAGGCGTAACCAGTTCCTCCAGTAATAACAATATAGTCATAGCTAGAAAAATCTTGTGTTTCAGCTAAACGGTTAATCATTGCTTCAAACATGAGGTTATTTTGTTCTTCTAAGATGTCAGCAAAAGGAACTTTCTTACTAGAGAATTTTCCGCCCTTTTGTGAGAAAACGCCTGTTTCAAGACATTTTTGAATTGCAACTGGAGAAATAACTGTTCCGTATTCATTTTCAATAACTTCAATAGTTTTCTCAAGCACTCGACGCATTGAAAATTCGTCGAATGTCTTCTTCGCAACTACGCGGTTATTGGCGATTTCAAAGGTATCCCATGTTCCATGTCCGCCATCAAGGATTAAGATACTTGAGTTGAGATAATTCCCAGCTTCTTTAATAAATCTATGATCACTATCAATCGAGATAGACATAAGAGTTCCCATCGGCTGTTCCATAACATTGACATCATCAGCAGTCAATGTGATGTGAAATTCTTGAACAGGCTGAGTCCCAACTTGTAGGCTAAAATGGTGTTCTCCTACAAAAGCTTGTTTGAGAGCAGGAGCATCTTGTCTGAGGTAGTTAGATGGCAAACCTGTTTGAACCTTGATAGGTAAATCTCCTACTTCCCCATATTCATTTTTTGTAGTCGCAAGCCCTAAAGCTACATCAACGAGAACTGCAAACATAGGGGTGTCGTAACGCTCACGTTGATATAAACTTCCGTCAGAATAGCTTGTGCTAGATTGTTGGATAGAGTTTTGAGCAGATGCTCCAACAATCCAGCGTTCTTTCGTTTTTAGGTTGGTATATTTGATGTGATTTGGACCAACAACTCCAATTTCTTCGGTGTAGTCAATTTCTGCGAAACTAGGGAATTGAATGTCAGCATTTGGTGCAAATACCTTGACAGAAGAATAGCCAATATCAATACCAACTTCCCAAGCATTTTCTGTGTGTCCATTTGGACGAGGGATGAAGCTTGTTTTTACCCTGTAATCTTGTGTGTTAATAGTCATTTTAATAGCATAACCCTTTCTATTTTTTATCTTTCCAAAAAGATAAGAGATTTCCTTTAACGATATTTGTAACGTCCTTGATTTTCACAAGTCCTATTTTTCGGCTATCGTAAGAATTGTTTCGATTGTCGCCTAAAACAAATAATTCTCCGTGCTTTACTATAATTGGCTCTTTGCAATACCTGCATTTTTCATTTCTTCAAATCCGTCGTTAACTTCATCATTATTTCGATAAAGTCTTCCTTCTTTGATTTGAATAACATCTCCTTCAACACCAACAACTCTTTTGATTAAACGATGGTCGTGTCCGTCTTCTCCAGCAGGAGAACCTTTTAATTGTTCAGATGTTACATTAAACACTACAATATCATCAATATGAATATCCGAGACATTTGTAGTCGTTCTAAGTAGCTCATTGGGTGTGTAAGTAGGAAACATAGACATGCCACTAACTCTTACAACGTGTAGAAGTTGAGCCGATACAATAATGCTTAAACAGATAATTAAAGTTAAAGAATACTCATTTAGAATAAATTTTTTCCAACCTTTAATGGTCTTTTTGTTGTTTTTTTGCATAGTTCGCCCTCTTATTAGTAATTCCTAAATAAAGTTCATCATTGCTATCTTGATGCAAGACAATTACATCAATTAACCCAACAGAAAATTTGAAATCTGTTAAATCAACGATAAATTCTCCACTAGCTATTTGTCTTTCATATTCTTTTTCTAGGTAAGTGATGATTCTTTTGTAATCGTTAAAGCCTATATTATTCAGACATTGTTTTTCATCTTCATGATGTCCAAAAGGGTGTTGTTCGTCAATTTCCCAGTATTTAGGGCAGGTATAGAATTTGCTTATTCCTTGTTGTTCAGCAAATTCAATAGGTTGGTTTACTTCTTGTCCATCTTCATCTGTGGTTGTATGTCCATTATTGCAGTAAAGGTGGAATCGGTCTCCCCAAAAAAATTAGTTGTTGCCATAAGAATCCTTTCTATTAAAAATGGACATCTACTTTATCCATTTTTTTCTTGATATTTATAGTATGCCTTAAAATTTATCAAAAAAATGAGCATTTTTTTGTAAAAAAATTTTTTATTTTTAACGAATTTTTTTATTTTTTTATTATTTGTGGCATACTATAAATATCAGCGATAATCGTTGTAAAAAACAAAACTAGAAAAGGGTGAAAACACCCAGGAGGAAACATTATGGTTGAAAACCAGAATATGATTCGCAACTTAGTCAAAGCTCGTGGTCGAGTTGTTGGCTTCGGTAAAGATTTCCAAGGTCGCAATGAAATTTATATTTTTATGCGTCAAGAATACCAAGCACGTCCTGTCCAAGTAGCTTTCTTATTCCGCAACATTGATCCTGAAATTCGGATTGGGGACTTTGTTGAAATCGAAGGTTATGTGACAGCTTATTACAGGCAGGCAGCTAATTTCGAGCAGACAGGCAAGCGTACTTACGCCCAAGCTTTTGTAGCAACTTCAATTCAATTCTGCAAAACAGAAATCGAAGAAATTTTTGGTGTTGAAGGTGGATTTTCTCGCAAACCTATGATTCGCTGCTATTACAGCGGAGAGGTTACACGCATCAATTACACAAAAGGTAAGGTTAGGGACGCTAGGGATAGAAGAAAAGTTCGTGAAGTTACTTTTGTAAACTTGTTGGTTAAAGTTCCTAGCAATAGTGTTACTAGACGTTTGAACATCATCACAGCTCAATACACTGAGCGTATGCGTACAAATGACATTAACGTTGAAGTAGGGGACACAGTTGCTATCGTAGCAAATGTAACAAGTACCAAAAAAGAATTTTCAAATCAAGAAAAACCAGTATTTTTCACAAACTTGCAGATTGATGACATGGTAATTGTTGAAAAAGGAACAAAACCTCAAGAAGCTAAAGAAGTTACAACTGAAGAAGTTGCAACTGAAGCTCCTAAAGAAGTTAGCGAATCAGCTAAAGAAGAAAAAGTCGATAAACGTTCCTGCACAAGAACCTAAAGCAAAAGAAGAGGATGCAACTCCAAAGGAGGAACAGCCTGAAAAAAAGAATCAAGATTTCACATTAGAAGAAGAAGCTGAGGACAGCTTGTCAACTTCTGATAGTTCTTCGAACGAAGGTGCAGATTCTTCAGACCCAATTTTTAAAGAATTTCTACAAAAATAGCAGTTTAAAAATTAAAAGACATTAGAAATAATGTCTTTTTCTATTGATTTTTAACTTTTTTTGTGCTATACTAATTGTACTAACAAGAATACGAATAAGGGGTAAAATAATGTTTGTTAAGACGATAAATACATTTAATTTTCAAGGTTTAAAGGGGCTTCAGTCGTTTGAACTTGATAAAATTACAGCTTTAGCTCAACCGAATGGTTCAGGGAAAACTTCCTTGATAAATGCGTTGCGCTTTGGTTTAACAGGTAATTCTCCAAAAGGGAATATGATTAACATTGGGGAACAATCGGCTGCCGTAAAGCTTATTTTAGAAAATGGAAGTAACTTTTCTAGACAGGTTTTTGCAACAAAAGGTAAGAGTGCTAAGTATTACATCTCTGACAAACCGACTAACGCAACAGAACTTTCTCGCTTCATCTCTTCTGAAATGGGTGGAGTTGATAAAAAAGTAGCTAAATTTGTTTCTTCAGGAGAACTACTAACCAGCATGACTTCTCAAGAGTTTGGGGAATTGCTACTTAGTTATCTGCCAGAAACAATGACGGCTGAAACTGTTATTAGTCATTATCCTAGCGCCAATGAAGAACAAAAAAAGATTATTAGAGAATACTTTTTGGATAAAGAGTTTGAAATTAGCGAACTAAAGGAATTTCAAAAGTTTATCAAAGGTCGTAGAGACCGTATCAATGAAGCTATTAGCAATTGTAGAGGTGCTTTAAACCTATTAGGAGATACTGCTCCTAAATTTACAAAAGAAGAGCTAGAAGAAAAAATTGCTGTTAAAACGAAAGAGCGTGATGATTTACTAGCAATCCAAGCGAATCTTAATAACTATAATCAATTGTTGCGTCAAGAGCAATTTCGACAACAGGAATTAGAACGTTTAGATAAAGAGCTTGCAAATCTTAATGGTGTAGCACACACAGAAGAAGAATTGCGTTTAGCAAATGAACTAGTGACTACAACCAGAACTTCAGCAATGCAAACAAGGGGTGCTATCGAAGCCTTAGTGTCTGCTAAACAAGATTTGGACACAGCTATCGAAAACATCTCAAAAACCTATATGTCCTCTATCTGATAAGATTGTTTGTACGGTTGATAAAAGACCAGTCACTAAAGAACTAGAGGAAAAAAACGTGATAAGTTAATTGAAGACTACAAAACACAACGAAGCTTTTTACGAGCAAACTCTAGCTAACATTAAAGAATATGAAAATAGATATGCGCAAATGGCTTTTGAGAATCAACAGTTCATCTTGATGCAAGAAAAACAACAAGAAAAAGAACGTTTATTGGCTCAGAAGATTGAAATTCCTGAAAAACCAGAAGAAACAAATTCTCTAGAAAGAATTACGCAAGAACTTCAATATTTGCAATCACAAATGCCAATTGTTGAAAATTACAGCAAAAAGGATACTTATCTAAACAATATTGAAAAACTCACAAAAAAACTCGAAGATTACCAAGCTTTGTATGTTGCATTTTCTCCAAAAGGAGAGGTTAAAGAAAAAATTACATCTTATTACTTGGAAGAGTTTGCTGAACCTTGTAATGAAAAAGCTGGGAAACTATTCCCTGGCATGAAGTTAAAATTCATCACACAGGATGGTGTTAAAGTTCTGACTGACCCAAATGGTTCAGGAGAATATCTTGAATTTAATTCTTTATCAGGTGGAGAACAAGCTAGTGTTATGTTCTTGCTTGTTAGCATGCTTTCTTCTTTATCAGGTATGGGGATTATTATCCTAGACGAATTGAGCGTATTGGATGATAACACATTTGAAAACTTGATCCGTATTCTAAAAGAAAACTCTAACGAGTACGATATGTGTCTAATTGCTTTAGTTGACCATGCGGATATGATTAAGACTTTAAATAAACATGAAATCCCTATTTTGTCCGTGAATAAAACAGAAAAAACTTCTGAAAACGAAGAAAAGACAGATGAAGAACTACAAAATCAAGACTCATCTATGGAAGTAGTTGCTTCGGTTGAAGATGTTGAAAAGCCCCTAGTTGATGAAGTTAAAGGTGATTTAGCTGAAGAAGCTGAAGAAACAGTATCTACTGAGCCTGTAATCAGCGATAAAACTTCTCAAATAGAAAACTTACGAAACATGATGAATAAAACGCTTGAAGAAAATGCTGAAACAAGATTCGTCCCAACAGACGACTTTGATGAAAGTGAGTTTGATGAAGATGGAGATGAAACACCTAAAGAAGAAGTAGTTTCTGAAGAAAAAGTCGATGACCATGAAGCAAGTGTTAAAGACAAAGAAGAAAAAAGCTTAGAATCCATTGGCTTATCTAAAGGAAAATCTCGTGCTATTGTGCAATATATGATTGACAACAGTGATGAAGAACACTTCTTTTATGGCACGGCAAAAGAAATCTCAGAAGCTATCAACATCAGCCAACCAACAATCAGCAAAGTTGTTAAAAACTACAAGAAGAAGAATTTGTAACCTTGCTGAAGCGAGGCGTTTGGAAATTGTCAGATGTAATGTTTGGGTGATTTATGAAAGAAGAAATTAGCGTAAGTGGTTTCTTAAAAAAGGTGATTTATCGAGATGAAAAGACTGGATATTCCACCTTTTTATTAACCACCGAAGATGAAAGATTTGCAAAGCGACATATAGGTGAAAAAAACACTGACATTACAGTTTCAGGGATTATTCCTTTATTCCCACATAAAACTCCATTGTTAGTAACAGGTGTCTATCGTGAAGATAACAAGCCTTTGTTTTTTGCTTCAAAGTGCGAACAACGAAGTAGCAATGACGCTTTTACAATTGAATTTTTAAATCAAAAATATTTCGCTGGTATTGGTCCAAAAACGATTGAGCGAATTATTAAAGTAGTTGATGGAGATATTTTTGCTTTTTGCGCACAAGAAGATGCTGCTAAAATTTTAACGGCTACTGACAATAAAATTAAAATAGGAATTGCTCAGTTGTTAGTAAGCAAAATTCGAGAATTAAAAAATGTCGAAAGCTTATTGCATTACTTAGTTAAATACGGTGGATATTTTTTAAGCGCTAAAGAAATTTATGAACAATATGGCGAGGATAGTATTCGTGTCATAGAAGAGAATCCTTATCTGTTAAGCTACACAGGTTTATCTTATGAAGCTAGGGAAGCTATTGCTAAAAAACGAGGTTTTAAAGCACATGATGACAGACGAATAAAGGCTTTGCTGGAAGAATGTTTTTCACTAGTAGAATCAAGAGGTAACACTTGTATTTCGCTTAAAAACTTATTGAAGCTGGTAGAGTTTGTAGAAAAACGAGCAAATATGGGTTATCAAACTAATCCTGTTGTGTTGGTCGCCAATCTCTTTCAATTAAAATCCGAGTTCGTTTTTAGAGAAGAAGAGGAAGAATTATTCTTTTATACAAGACGAACTTACGAAATTGAAGAGCGTGCGGCTAGACATATCGTTCGCTTGTCTCGTTCTAAAATTCCATTTCCTACAACAAGAGCTAGTATCAGCCAGATTGAAGGAGAATCAAACATTGCTTATGGTGATGAACAAAAAACTGCTTTTAAACTATTTGAGTCTAGTGGGGTTAAAATCCTAACTGGAGGACCAGGGACAGGGAAATCAACAGTTATTGATGGCTTGTTGCAATACTATCGCCAAATGTTTCCAGATAATGCGGTTGCCTTGTGCGCTCCAACAGGTGCGGCTGCTAAAAAGCTCCGAGAAGTTACTAAAAATGAGGCAAGAACTATTCACAAATTATTGGATGTTAAGCCTTTTGGTAAAGATGAAATGCAGTACAAGGACGAGTATGACCAACTTCCTTATGATTTGATTATTGTTGACGAATCTTCAATGATTGATATTGAGCTATTTATGATGCTTTTGTCAGGTGTTAAATCAGGTGCTTTAGTTTTATTCGTTGGCGATGAAGATCAGTTGTCATCAGTAGGACCAGGGAATGTCCTTCACGACATGATTGATAGTGGGTATATTCCTTCTTGTCAACTTCGCAAAGTTTACCGACAAAAAGGTGACTCCTCTATTGTAGAGAACAGTATTCGTATGCGTGAAGGGAATACCAACCTAATCGAAGACGAAGCGTTTGAGATTATCAGAGTCTCTAATCAAATGGAGTTAGAAGAAAAAGCTATTGAAGTGATTCAGCGAGAGAGTGGTGGACATAGAAAACAAGATATGAAGCTGTATTCTCCTGTAAGAAATCCTAAGTACATTGTCAGCACTTATTTCATGAATAAGCGATTGCACAATTTATTTGGACTTCAGGGTGAAAAGCAAGTTTCTTATGATGGAGTTACCTTTACTGTCGGAGACCCCCATTATTATGAGAAATAACAACTATGAATTAGATTACTTAAACGGTGATGAAGGAGTTATTTCTGATATTGTGGAAGAAGAGGATGGTTCAATGGTCATGATGCTTACTATGTCAGATGGAACTTTCCTTGAAATTTCAGGTAAAAATATGGGAGATGTTGAACTTGCTTATGCAATTACAGTTCACAAATCTCAAGGTGCAGAATGTGATACTGCAATTTTACTCCTTCCAATGACTCCTAGAAACATGTTGGAACGTAGTTTGATTTACGTTGGTGCAACTCGTGCTAAAAGGAAAAATATTATCATTACCGAAAATAACGCATTAGAGTATGCTATTAGCAATACACAAAAACAAAATCGTTTTAGTGGGCTTAATGCTCAAGTAAGAAAAATCGCAAAATAGGAAAATACAAAAAAATGGAATTACAAAAAATAAATAATTCTACCAGAACAACTAATGCTCTTAAAAAGAAACATATTCATACAGTATCGGACTTGCTAGAATTTTCTCCTAGCAAGTACCGTTTTTACGGAAACCCTGTATCTGTTAATCAATGTGTTCCAGAGCAATATGTTGCTATTCAAGCAACCCAGTTGTTTGTGAAAAAAAATAAACTTAGCAAAAGAAGACAATTTTTTTCTTAGTTTTTCGTTTCAGAGACCAATTTGGCGTAGAGTTTGATGTCACTTTATTCGAAGGAGCATTTAACTTTGAAAAATACTTGGAAAATAATAATAAAGTTTTAGTTATTTGTGGTAGATTTAAGGTAAATGAATATGGAGCATCTTTAGATGATGTTTCAGGCTTTTACCCTATCGAAAATTATCGTCCTCATATCTACCCAATTTATCCTTACATCAAAGGTGTTGGGGCTGAAAACTTAGCAAACATGCGTTCTCACTATCTAGAAATGCAACCTGAAATCTTAGAAAAAAAGGCTTTAGACGAGGCAGGGATAGATTTAGTGAGTTATCCTGAAGCTTTAAAGTTTCTCCATTATCCAACTAATTATCAGGATATTACTAGGGCTAAAAATAGAATTTTATTCAATGATTTGTTATATTTTAGTCTGTCCTTAAAAGAAGGAATGGTTGAAACTCCTAAGATTACGGAAAAGCGATTTTTATCATGGTCAAAAACTCAGCAATTCATTGCATCGCTACCTTTCTCCTTGACTAGTGGTGATGGTGGACAAAAGGGAGTATTAAACGACATCTTTAGAAAAATTAGAGATGGAGAGCGTGTAAATATGCTTCTTCAAGGGGATGTTGGTTGCGGGAAAACTATTGTAGCAGCAGCTCTCATGATGTATTCAGCAGAAAATAGCTACCAATCTGTCTTGATTGCTCCTCGTGATGTACTCGCTAAACAACACTATGAAGAAATTAAAGGTTATGCTGAAAAAATGGGGTTCACCTGCGTCTTTCTTGGTGGTGGACTAAAAGTTTCAGAAAAGAAAAAGGTTTTGAAAGAAATCGAATCAGGGAATGTGGATTTTATCGTAGGCACTCATGCTTGTATTGCAGATAGCGTAAAGTATCATAATCTAGGTGTTGTAATTACAGACGAAGAACATTTGTTCGGTGTAGAGCAAAAAGAAGCTTTAATCAAGAAAGCTAAAGACGGTGTTCATAGCTTATCTATGTCTGCAACTCCAATCCCAAGAACAATGGCATCTGTTATCTATGGAGATCAGAAAGAGATTCGAATTATCAGTCAAAAGCCAGCAGGGCGATTGCCAATCATCACAACTGGTGAGCAACAAAGAGAGAAAGCTTTTGCTAGAATGGAAGAGCAAATTTCTCTAGGACATCAATGTTATGTGGTTTGCCCAGCCATTGAAGAAAATGAGAAATCAGATTTGACTAGTATTGAAGCTGTTGAAGTCCTATATCGTTCTTATTTCGAACCTAAAGGAATTGAAATTGGGATTGTCAATGGTAAGATGAAGAAGGAGGAAGTGGAAGCTAACATTTCTGACTTTGTAGCCAATAAAAAACAAATACTGATTTCAACAACTGTTATTGAAGTCGGAGTTAATGTCCCAAACTCGACAGTAATGGTAATCGAACAGGCAGACCGATTTGGTTTAGCAACCCTTCATCAACTGCGTGGACGTGTAGGACGAAACGCCTTGCAAAGTTACTGTATCCTAATTTGTGAAGACGAGAATAATTCTCGCGTACAAGTAATGTGTGATACTAACGACGGTTTTAAAATTGCAGAAGCAGACTTAGAACAACGTGGTTCAGGAGACTTATTAGGGACTGCTCAATCAGGTTCTAACAAGTATGTAGAAAAAATGCTGAACAACCCTCAGTTATTCGCTATAACAAGCAGAGTAGCAGATTATTGCAAAGAAAATGGCTTTGGAAACTTTTTAGTTCAACAATATAGAGAGCATCTAGAGTTGGATGAGAAAGTTAAGGACAAATAAAACAAACTTTAAAAAAACAATAGTTTTTTTATAAAAATCTATTGTTTTTTTATTGACAAAATCCTTTTGTTAATGCTATAATAAGGTATAGTAGAAAAAAGGATGAAATGAAATATGAAACTGATTGATATTGAAAAAAATAAACAAGAATATATTAAACGTTTTAATGAAATTCTAGGTCATAGAGAAGGTTCGAAAGAATTATTGAACTATCTTTCATCTCGCACTGACTTCTTTACTTCTCCAGCAAGCGCTTCTGATTTTCTATCTGTTTACGGTGGTTTATGTCAGTATGCTTTATTGCTTCACGATGAGTTAAATCGCATGTTCTCTGCTGGAGTCTTTGCTCAAACTTTCAACTTAAAAGATGCACAAGGAAAACCTCTCGTTACTAAAGAGATGATTGGAACAGTTGCTTTATTAGCTCCGCTGGATAATATGCTTCTTTACACAACTGAACAAAAAAATAGAAAGTCGTATGACCCAGAAGTAGTTGCTCGCTTGCAACAACAAGGAGAAACTGTTCGTGTAGATGGAAATGGGAAATTCGTTTGGGAAAGCTATACTGCCTATACTTATGACGATTCTATGCCGATTGGAGAAGGTATCCGAGCTATTTCATTTATCCAACCGTTCATGCGTCTTAAAAAAGAAGAGATGTTAGCAATTCGCTGGGCGAAAGGAAGCGCCTCTTCAGGGCATGACCGTGGGGCAATGTGGGCAACCTTTAATCAAAGTGTTTTAACAATTGCAGTCCAAAATGCTTACACAACGATTCGATTTATCGTAGCAAATGACAACTATTTTGACTATTTCAATGCAGGAAATCAATCTTACGTTCAGCAAAATCTTTCTCAGCCTGCACAAATCCAGCAAATTCAGCAACTTAATCATCAACCTCAAGTTGCACAGGTACAACCTACGCAACAACAAATTGGAGACAACAGCAATTACAATACCCAGCAGCATGTTGTTCAAACACGATCTGCCCCAGTAATTCCAAGTCCTAATCCATCTCCACAACCTATTAGTGAAGACATTCAACGAGAATTAGAAGATTTTGATAAGGTAATGATGCAATAATAAAAAGCGCCCTGTGGCGTTTTTTTATTTTGTTTTTTGTGGCATACTAATATTACAAACATAATTGATAGAATAGAGTTGTAAAAACAGGAACGACTCTATTTTTATTATTTATGTAACTTTATAAAAGTTTGTCGTTTCTTAAAAGGAGGAAAAAAATAAAAACGTCCAAAAAAATAAAAAAATAAAAAAATAAGTAAAAACCTCAAAAGAGGTATAGGAGGAAAATATGTTGATTTTGATTATGGCTTTGGCTTTAGGCTTATTGCTGGTGAAGTATTTCTTGCTTTTTGATGCTATTGTAAAAGAAAGTAAAGAATTAAATGAAATTGAACACTTTTAAAAGGCGAAAAGGAGGAAAAAATGGCAGAAACAATAAATACCAATGTGGTTTTTATCGGAGAAAAAGAAAACTTGTTGAAATTGAAAAATTTTATTGTTCAACTTCAAGAAGATTCAGGGATTAAAACTTCTTTCGAAGAAGCATGGATTGGGCATATTGCCTACAACCTATGTCTAAAGAAAGGGATGTCTCCTTCGAAAAGTGCTGAAGCTGTTGTGGTAAACGCTTTGGAATTTAGTGGTTGTCGAGGTCGTGTAGAATCCATCACTGATTGTTCTCATCTATCACCTTCTCATCTTCTTGTAAGATTAGAAACTAAAGGTGAGTCGGCGGCAAATATCTTTGAGGAAGTTTTGAAGTTGAGTGGAATAGAAGGTATCGACTTTTATTGGTTAAACTTCTATGAGGACTGTTCGGCAGAAACGAACGACTCTGAAAAAGTGTTCTTTAAATGGTCTTATTATTTAGATCACGATAGTGATTTTGATTCAGAGTTTACAAAAGAAACTTCTGATTGCGGATGCTATACAGAAGAAGAAACTAAAGATATTTTTATAAAGCTTCTAACGTCTAAATTTGTGTCAGAAGATGAACGATTAAGCAAAGAAGATGCCGAAAGTATGGATATTTTAGAATTGCTTAATTGCGTTGATTCTGCTGAATTTTACGATGAGGATGAAGAAACTTATCTATCTGTAAAACCAGTTTCTTATGTGTAAAAAAATAAAAGGAGGAAAAAAATGAAATTTGGTTTATTGGACAAAAGAGAAGGGAACAAATCACTTCTCTATGGTTTTGTGGCAGAAGGAGTAGCTGAACTCCTTCCAATGGTTTCTGAAGAAGATAAAGAAGCTGTCGAAAAAGGATGGTTTGGAGAAGAGAAAGCTTTAGAAATTCTAGATCGTCTAGGATATAGTGTCGCTCGGATTCCAGATTATGTTGCTGAGTTAATCTCTGCAACAGACCCTTGGCTTCCAAAGTTCTATCGAGGTTCTTATTTGGGGATTTCTGTTTTTACAACAGATTTTTCTGTGAAGAACTTTGAAGAAAAACTTCGAAGAGCTAAAGAAGCGGTTAATTCTCAATTTGTAACAGAAGCTCTAGATGATTGGGTTTCTGATATGGAAAACACCGATTGGGGTGTTTATGAAGTGCATCCTGAAAATTGGATGCGAACTATTTACAACATGTCAGATGAAGATGTTGTAAAACAGTTACTTCTATTCAAGAAGGAGGAAGAACCTACTGCTTTAGCAGAAGGTTATGTGCCTAATTCTTCAGAAGTGGAAATTAGAACTTGGAGTGAATTTCTCATTCACTATCTTGGTTAAAAGAAAAAACGAAAACAGACTTTTTTATGAAGTCTGTTTTTTTATTTTGTTTTTTGTGGCATACTAATATTATAAAACGATTGAATAGATAGAGAAGAAAAATAAGGAGGAAAAAAATAATCTGTTCTATTGTTATTAAAAAAGGCTTCGAAAGAAGCAAGGAGGAAAAATAAAAATGAAAGTGAATAAAAAACTGCTTCAGGCAGTTAAAGAATTTCCTTTGCTCTATGTTTTTGCGACAGCATCAAGGACTTACCCTGATGCTTTAGCATCTGATGTTTTATCAGAACTAGCAAATGGAAAAGAAGAAGCTTTTGGGAAATATGATCTCATGGAGCTTCACAAATCAGGTAGAAAAAATCTTATTGATTATTCAGAGTATTATCTACTTGGTTCAAAAGGAAATTTTACAACTATTTGCCCTTTTCACGCAGATAGTAGTGAAGGGTCACTGGTTGTGACTTCTCAGTTCAGCAACAAAAACATGTTTAAATGTTTTGCTTGTGGAGCTGGTGGAGACACTATTGGCTTTGAGCAGAAGTATTTTAATTTAAGCTTTAAAGATGCTGTTTATCATCTAGCTTATAGATTAGGCTTAATTGATGAAAAAGCGATGAAGCAAAAATTTACTTCAGAAAGCTCACTTGCAAAAGCTATCGAGAAAACAAATACTCCAAGAAAAGTATTTGTTGAAGAGGTAGTTGCAGACAAAGAAGTTGTAGATGCTGTTTATAGAGCTATGGTTAAACAATATCGCTTAACAAAAGCTCATAAAGAACATTTAATTCAAAAAAGAAACATTCTTGAAGGTGACTTCAAAGAGTATTTTAGCTTTCCAGATCGCAATACTGATGTTGCATCAGATGTGAGAAAACACATTGCTATGGAAGGTGCTGAAAAAATGTTTGGAAAAAGCATCACTCACCTCTCTAAAGAGGAAATGAGTTCTTTGATGAACTCCCCTTTTATCAATAAAATAAGAGAACAACTCCAATATGTACCTGGATTTTATCTAAACAAAAGAACTGGTAAAATCGAATGGATATACAAACAAGGGATTGGTCTTTTAGCTATTGATGAAGATGGCTTTGCAAGAGGGGTTCAGGTTCAAAACCTTGACCCAACATCAACTGCTGCAAAGTATGTTTGGTGGTCTTCGAGAGCAAAACTTGGTGAAACAGGCTTTGCAGGAGGATCATCTCCAGGTTCGCCTGGGGGGGTTATTTTCCCCAAGAATAACTGTGATGATAATTATATGGAGACAGCTCCAATTGTTATTACAGAAGGGAAATATAAAGCCGAGGCTCTTGCTTATCAAGGTAATATTGCAATCTATGTTTCAGGTGTTGGAACATGGAAAAACATTATTCCTATGATTGAAAAACTCCGTGGGAATAGAGAAAAAATCTATGTCGCTTTTGATGCAGATGCTATGGGTAAAATCTCAGTATTTAAACCTTTAAAAGCTATCTGTAAAGAATTAAAAGGCATGGGTTTCAAACCGATTATGTTGGTTTGGTCTATCGAAAACGGAAAAGGATTTGATGATTTAGTTCATTCAAAAGGTGTCGCTCATTACAAATCATGTTTGAAAGCGATTCGTTCTGAAGAATTTGTTCAAATCTTTACAGCAATAGTCAAAGCTTTGCTCGCAGAAATGGGTGTTTCATCTATTTCTGCATTTCAAAATAACAAAGAAATGAATAATAAATTCACAACTTTGTTGCAAAAAGAATGGAAGAAGTTTTATCACTATAAGCTAAATTGTCGTAAAAACTTCTTCTTTAAAAATTGTAAAAAATGTAAAAAAATACCCCTAGAAGGGGCAGGAGGAAAAAAATAAATGAAAACAAAAAAATATGTAAATAAAAAAACGGCAACGTTATCGTCATCAAACAGGATGCTACTGGGTTCTCTCCAATGTATGAGAATCAAACGACTCTCAATTATTTCACATGGGAGAAAGATATTTCATCTTTGCAAGAAACCTATGTTGACACTTTGCCAGAATGGTTTGAAAACGCCACTCAGTATCAATACAAATTTGATAAATTGGCAAAAGGGGCTATTGAAAATGGAATCTCTACTGATAGCTTAGAATTTTACGAAATTTTATGTAAAAAACTATCTGAAAGCAAAATTTTTGCTTTGCCAATTATGAAGGTAAAAAACGCTGTTTATCCTTATGTAATTGCGACTTCTCCTTCTACATTAGAAGGTAATATGGTTGGAATTGCATGGGAAACGGAAGACTTTTTAGCTCAATTCGGTCTATTGGGTAACAAAAAAGAAATTTTGAAAAAAGTTGCTTTAGACCTAAAACTTCAGAATCTCTACTTAAATGGAGAAGTTTATCAATTCACTCTGTATAAGGATGATTCCTTAGAAGAAGAATTGATGAATATTGGAGGATTTATCAATTACGATTCTGACGAGGAATTATTTGAGGAAATTCTTTCATATATCTCTGATAAAACGGAAGATTTGGAGTTTGAGAGAGTTTATGAACCAGCCGAAGTTGATAAAGAATATATTGAAAAATATATTAACAACGATGGCGAAACATTACTTTTGCTTGACGATAGTGACCCAATGAATCCAATGGAAGATTGGGATACTCTCATGAATTACTATACATGGGAAAGTCGTTATATTCCAATGCAAGAAGGTGCAAAAAACTTCTCTAGTATGGAAGAATGGTATGATTCTATCATGGGAGAAGGTGCTTTCGATAGACAAATGGAAAAATCCAAAGAAAACGAACGAAGTTCTGTTGGTTTTGTATATGATTTGTGTGCGAATCTTGAGAAAAAGGGTATTTATGCTCTACCTATCCTAAAATATGAACACGGATTAGTAAACTACTATATCGGTGACTCTGTTGATCGCTGGGATGGTGGAGTTGTAGGTTTTGCATGGCGAGATAAAAAAGAACTTTGTAAAGAATACAATGTTAAAAAACTATCGCCAAAAATCAAAAAAACAATCAACAAATGTATCGAAGGGGAATTGAAAGCCTACACCAACTACGCCAATGGCGAGGCTTATGGTTTTGAGCTTTATAGCCGTGAAGACGGTGATGACCCAATTGATAGTTGTTATGGTTTCATTGGTTATGATTCTACCGATGAGTTGCTTAAAGATGTTATGGATAATATTCCAGGACAACACAAAGAATTTTTTAAAGTTGATTAAAAAATAAGAAAAAACGAGGAAACAAAAAAATGAAAAAAGAAAACATTCTAATTCAAAATCTTAAAAGCTCAATTAGCTTTTTGAAACGCCACTCGCAATTTGCAGGAGACCTAGCTGAAGGTCAATTGCAATTACTGCTTGATACTGGTGCTTCAGATGCTCAGTTGCGAGCTTTCGGAAAAAGACCTTGATGCAGCCAACGATGCTTGGCGTTAATTGAGAGGTCATAAGGAGGAAAAAAATGAAGAAAGTGAACTTTTTATTGATATGGATGGTGTTTTAGCTAAATGGCGACAAGCAGATCTCTATCAGAGGTAGGGACAGAAGGGGTACTTCTAAATCTAGAGGTTGAATTAACCCTAGTAGAAGTAGTCCTAGAGCTGGTTCGCCAAGGCTACTCAGTTTCAATTCTTTCTCATATTGTTGGAGAAAGTCTGCTAGTGAGAAAGCTAGTTGGTTGAAAAAAACTGCGGTCTTGGTCATATTCATAGGACTTTTTGTTCCTTATGGAGAACCAAAAATCAGACTATGTAAATAACAATCATGGTCAGAAAAACATTTTGCTAGATGATTACACAAAGAACCTAGTAAAATGGGAAGAGGAAGGCAACGTTGGCGTTAAGTTATATAACGGTGTCAACGGTAACAATGGTACTTGGAAAGGTCACTCTATTAGTTTAGAGATGAGTTTCGAGGACATTATTGCTACTTTAGTAGCTATTGCCGAATCCTAATTAAAAGAAAAAAAGAAAAGCTCCACTCCGTGTGGGGCTTTTTTTGTCTTAAAACAATAGTTTTTATATAAAAAACTATTGAAAAGAACATTGTGTTATGTTATAATGAATAAAAATATAATAAAGAAAGTATTTCGTATGAGTAAAGATTTTTTTAATCAAACAGAGGATAATCGTACAGAAATTATCTTTTGTGTAAAGTTTAATCGAAAAATTTTTGCAGATCAACGATTGAAAGATTTCTTGCAAAGTGCATTTGTTGAGATTGAGCAAGAATTTGGGAAAACTTCGGATGGAGTCAACTTTTTTATCGAAGATTTGGAAATTTTCAATAGTTATGTCAAGATGGTTGTTTGCTGTGACCCTCTTTTTGGAGTTCAAAATGCTGTTAGAAAACTCAAACGTCAATCTGCAAAAAGGTTGAAGGAGTTTGACCCTAGTTTGACATCAAGGCTTCCTGCTATTTGGACAAATCAAACTAAATTTAAAACAATTGGGATGAGAAACACTGAAGAAGAAATTAAAGAGTATGTTGAATCTCAAACAGTGTAAATACAAGTGAAGGTTTAACAATGTTTAAAAAAAATAAGTATAGTAAAAAAGAGTTAAAAAAAGTAAAACCCATTCTTGATAAAGTTGAAAACTTGAAAGAACAAATGAGAGCTTTATCAGATGAGGAGTTAAGAAATCTAACTCCTTCTTTTCAACTGCGCTTGCTTGCAGGAGAAACGTTAGATGACATCTTGCCTGAAGCTTATGCAGCTATCCGTGAGGCTGACAGACGTGTATTAGGTAAAGAACCTTATAAAGTGCAGGTGATTGGTGCAATCATTCTTCACCAAGGTAAGGTTGCGGAATTGAAAACTGGTGAAGGGAAGACGCTTCTCAGCACTATGCCAGCTTACTTAAACGCTTTGACAAGAAGAGGAGTCCACATTGTTACTGTCAACGAGTACCTGGCAAAACGTGATGCTGATGAAATGGGACAGGTTCACCAACTCATGGGTTTATCAGTTGGATGCGTAACTGCTGACATGACAAAAGACCAAAGGCGAGCAGAATACGCTTGTGATATTACTTATGTAACCAATACCGAAGTAGGTTTTGATTATTTAAGAGATAACATGGTTCAAAAAAAGACTGATAGAGTCCAGCGAGGATTAACTTACGCAATTATCGACGAAGTTGATTCTGTTCTGATTGATGAAGCTAGAACTCCATTGATTATCTCAGGGGTTGTTAATAAAAACAACTTACTTTATGGAACTTGTGATATTCTAGCTAAAAGCATGGAAAAAGGAATGGCAGATGCTAAGTTCAACAAGACTGATGCTATAATGGGAAAAGTCATTACCGAGACAGGAGACTTTATTGTTGACGAAAAAGATAAAGTTATCACCCTAACTGCTCAGGGAATTGAAAAAGCTGAAAAATTCTTGCACCTTTCCAATTTATCAGGTCAGGAGCATCTAGAAGAATACCACGGTCTTATCACGGCATTGAAAGCTAATTATTTAATGCGAAAAAACAAGGATTATATTGTTAAAGACGGTGAGGTTTTGATTGTAGATGAATCAACTGGTCGAGTTTTAGAGGGCAGAAGATACTCTGATGGTCTTCATCAAGCAATTGAGGCTAAAGAACGTGTTGAAATTAAAAAAGAAACTCAAACTTTAGCAACCATTACTTATCAAAACTTTTTCAATAAATACAAGAAAAAATCAGGAATGACTGGTACTGGAAAAACAGAAGAGGAAGAATTTAAAGATATTTATTCAATGGATGTTGTAGTTGTTCCGACTAATAAACCAGTGATTCGCTTAGACTTGCCAGACCTTGTATTTAAAACAAAAGAAGAAAAGCTAAATGCTGTTTGTGAAGAAGTTTTAAGTTCTTATATGAAACATCAACCAGTTTTAGTTGGTGTTCCTAGTGTTAAAGACTCAGAAATTCTTAGTGATTTATTGAGTAAGATGGGTATCCCTCACAATGTATTAAACGCTAAAAACGACGAATTAGAAGCCAACATTATTGCTAAGGCTGGGGAAGCTGGGGCTGTCACTGTCGCAACAAACATGGCAGGGCGAGGAACAGATATAAAATTGGATGAAGAATCTTTGGCATTAGGCGGTCTAAAAGTCATCGGAACAGAAAGGCACGATAGCCGAAGGGTTGATAATCAATTGAGGGGGCGTTCAGGTCGCCAAGGAGACCCAGGAGTTTCACAATTCTTTATTTCGTTAGAAGATGATGTATTACAATTTTTCTCAAAAGAAAACTGGATACATGCTTTAAAAAACACTTCAACCGATTTTGGTCAACCAATTAGCCATAGAAAATTAACAAAAGCTGTTGAATATGCTCAAAAACATATTGAAGAAAATAATTATGGGGTTCGTAAACAAGTCTTCGAATATGATTCTGTAAATAATGAACACAGAGAGTTTATTTACAGAGAAAGAAATCGAGTCTTAGATGGCGAAGATGTAGAAGATGTATATAGACGCGCTATAAACAACATTGTTAATGAAGCGTTTAAACAAACAGTCGTAGGGAAGCACCCTTCTTCATGGGATATTGTCGGATTAAACGAACAATTAAAATTGATTGTTCCAATAGATGATTTAACTTCAGATGAAACATCAGGGATGACAAGAGATGACTTTAAAAAAGTTGTTCTCAAGAAGGTCTTTGATAAATTTGAAGCTCAATCTTTATTATTTAATAAGGCAGAGTTAAGCAGGTATGAACGACAAGTTTTAATTTTTTCTATTGATAAACATTGGAAAGACCATTTAGAAAATCTTGATTATTTAAAACAGTGGGTGGGCGTTCATGCTTACGGACAAAAAGACCCTCGTTATGAATATAAAAGGATTAGTAGCAAGATGCTAGATGATATGATCACACATATCTATAAAGATATTTTGCAAGCATTTTTTAGATAGGAAATAGAAAGGAATATTTCATGACAAATTATATTAGTTCCATCAATGGTTTAAGTTCATTGCAAGATGTTAAAGGAGATGACAACCTCTTCTTGGTTATTCATGAGGATGATTTGAAAAACATCTCTTTAGATACCTTTGAAAAAATCCTTGATTTGAAGGGTGTTTTCTCTCAATTTGAATTACGAAAATATACTGTTTTATCAGAGCGTGATTTAGCTATTGCATCTCCAATCTTTAAAGATGACAAATCTGATTTTGTGCTTGTTGACGAAGATTTCCCAGAGTTCCATTACTTTGGAGACCGTGTTTCAAAACTTAGCAAAAACAAGGCTGTTAAAAAAACTGCATCAAAATCCAAGAAAAATATAAAAGGGATAGAGGATGGTGTTAAAATTTCAGGAGAGCCAATAAAAATCCCAACTCAAGTAGAAAAACCAAGCAAGCCAGTTAAATTTGAACTTGATAAAAAAGATTCAGTTGTTACTGCTACATTTGATAATTCTTCAACAGCAACAACAGAAACCCCAGATGAAAATTCTGTCCATGAACGTGTTCAATTGGCTAAAAACATGGGAAAGCTTTTAAAATTAAATCCTGAAGAGTACGGATGCAATATGGGAGCTGACGTGTTTAACCTTATGATTGCGCAAGTGTTTAAAAACGCAAATAACGATGAAGAAATCAAAAATGGGATTTTAGCATTGGACTACGGAGAAATGCTGTGGGATAAGGTATCTCCTCATGTAGAAGAGATTAAGAAGCTGATTTAAAAAAACGTCCTTTGTGGCGTTTTTTTATTTTGCTTTTTGTGGCATACTAATATTATGGATTAAATTGATTAAGTAGAGTGTTTAATAAAGGAGGAAACATATAAATCTTTTTTAATTCCAAAAAATAATTAAAAATAGTAGCATTGCTACAAAAAGGAGGAAAAAAATGACTAACGAAATGTTAGAAGTAAAAATGGACTTAAATGGAAGTCTATTTACAATTCAATCTGAAAATAAAGAAGGGTCTCTCTGGGAACAGGTAGGCTCTTTAGTATATCAAGCTGGATTTCCAATTCCAGCGGACATTACCTTGTCTTCTGAAGGGAAGACTGCCAAGGTATCTATCACAAAGCCAGAAGTTCAGTTGGCGAAGGAAGATAAAGTGTTAATTCAATTGGTTGAAGACACTTTTTATTTGCCAAAAAGCCGATATGAGAAACGGTTATTGCGTCGTATTGATAAAGAACGTGACATTCGTTCACGTTATGATATGCGTCCTAATAGTATGGGCAATATCACTATCAATATCGGTGCTTTAGCTGGGGAAATCGGACGAAAAGGTTTTGATCGCCTTGAAGATGGTAATGTCCATCATCCGTTTCCAAGCCAATTGTTCTGGTTGCGTTATTATGAAAAAATCGCTTCTGGATACAAAGACTATACGGAAGATTTGATTGATGACGAAGAAGAAGACAAGATCACTCGTTTCTTTACAGAACCGTCTGAAGAAGAATTAACAGACGATGATGTTCAAGAGCTGTATATGCTTTTGACTGGGGCTGCAAAGGATAACTTGTTAAAATCAGGGATTGAACTTGATTTTTATAGTGATGAATGTCCTTATAATGCACGTCAAGTTAAATCTGCTCGCAAGCTATACTTGCAGATGTGTGGAGTGAATTTTGCTTCAGAAATGAATGAATTGCTCGAAGACTTTGTTGCCATCGCTGCTCCTAAGTATCAAAAGGGTACAACTGTTAGTGATTTTATGGTTAAAATCGTTAAAGACCCTGATAAACAATTTGAGCTGATGGGAGAAAAGTTGGAATGGGTTAATTCAATCGTTTCGTCTATGGAAACTATCGTTTCTATGAAATCTTCATCTAGCAAGAAAGATACTTCTATCGAATCTCCATTTGGAGATGTGAAGATGCGTAAGTTATCAGACGAAGAAATGAAAACTTATATTGCTGAAAAGAACCCTGAAATTGATAGCCGTCAACGAGGTAATATTATTTCGATTTATGACGTTAAGCCGACTTCTCAACTAGAGAAGTACGAAAAGTATCTAAACGAGGAATCTTTTGGCAAGAAAGAAACTTTACTGTTCCACGGCTCTCCTACATGTAACTGGGTGTCTATTATTCTTAATAGTTTAATGTTGAACCCTAATGCACAAATTTGTGGGAAAGCTTTTGGTAACGGAGTTTACTTCGCTCCTTCATCTGATAAGTCTGCTGGGTATATGTCTAACCGTGGCTCTCGTTGGAGAAGTGGTGGTGATGAAGTTGTTGTTATGGGTGTTTACCGTGTTGCAACTGGGAATCCATATCACGGAACAGACATTATCGGTGGAGCGCCTGAAAAAACAAAAGAATTGATTGAAATGTTCCAGAAGAAACAGTATGACTGTTTTTGGTATAGGCAAATTCAGGTTCTTTTGTTCGTGACGAAGTTATCGTCTACAATGAAGCTGCTTGCGTATTAGATAAACTAATCGTGATGAAAGCTTAATAAAGGAGGAAAAACTAATGGAATTTTGGCAAACTGTATCAGGGGATAGATTTTTAAACGTCACATTCCCTAAACTAGTCAATGAAATTAACTCTTTGACTAATGAGTTGAAGAAGTTAAATCAAGAGGTTGAAACAAAAGTTGTTACTACAAATGAGATGCAACTGGCTTCAACTATCAATAAATATTGTTCTGAAGGATGGCAATTAAAACATTATATCCCAGAACATGTTGAGTTATCAGCAGGACAGATTGTTGATACTGTCTTGGTATTTGAACGAAAAGCTAAATCGAAATAGATTTAGCAAGGAGAAAAAAATGAGTTTAAAAAAATACAACTTGACTGCAATCCATACGGATTGTGGTCCAATCTTTATAAAAACTGGGCAAGACCTTTTTCAGTCTTTGTTGTTAATGACTTCTCAGTTAGTGGATTTCGATGAAGAATCTCTTGTTCTTTTGGGAGAAAAAATCAAATCTATCTATGGGTTAGATGTTAATGACAAAGATTCTCTTGAAGAAGAAGGTCTTGTTACTAAATATGAAGATACGCATAGATTTAGAGTTTGGTCAGATGGTATTAGACAATACCTTAGTTCAAACGATAAAGAAAAGGCGTATATTTTTGCTCGTGTTTTGGAGCATTTGGTTAGCAAAAATGGTTCATTCAAATATTCATCTAAAGAAATTTCTTTGAATATTTTAGGACCAGAAGTGAATGATTTTGATATTGTGTTAGGTACAGAAAATAACTTGTACTTTTTACGCAAAAACAAAAATTTAAAATGCTAACGAAAAAAATAAAAAGGAGGAAAAAAACAATGAATGAAAAAAACTTATAAACTTGCTGGATGCACTCAGTTCGAAGGGATTATGATGCTCGAAAAACAAACTTTATTTCAAAGTTTATTTTTAATTTTATCTCAATTGGAAGAATTGGATGAAGATAATTATCAAATTTTCAAAGAAACCATAGAAGATACTATTGGCGCAACTGTTGACGAAGAAGAAAAAAACTTCGAGGAGAATTGAATTTAGAAATTGACTATGATGAAAGTGATGAATTTTCAGAATGGGAATCAGAATATATTCAATTTGTAAGTGGAAAACAATCCACTTACGTCCTCGCTAAAATGCTGGAACGACTCGTTCTTGAGGATAATGGAGAAATTTGGTTTGATTTAGATACTCTTAGTTTTTTAACTTCAAACACTTTAGATTTTAACATTAACTTCTATACTTCAGAAGGACTTCGCTTTTTTGCTAAGTTTGAAGATGGAGGTGAAATTTAATGACAGATGTTATTAAATCAACTCCGTTAGCTCAATTGTCTGAAGCAGGGATGTGTAAAACATCTCGAATGGTGGAAGCTAAACTTGGAGGTATCCTTAAAAAAGGAGAATCTAAATCACCTAACTTCTTCCGCGCCTATATTTGTCGTGACATCATTCAAAACGCCTTGCGATACAAAATCAAAAAAGGTAAAGATGTCATGGAATATATGAACGGACGGTATGTTGAGGCAGGATTCATCAATCCCCAACAGAAAAAACAAGTTCTTCTAGACGACTGGCGTAAAATCATGCGTTATCTTCGTGAAGAAAAACGTGAGCCTAAGTTTGTAAAAACAGGTTATCCAGTTTTAAAAGAAGGCGAGTTACCTATCGAGGTAAGACCAACTGTTCTTTTTCCAGTAGGTGACAAGGTTGATATTGTCTTGATCAAGATTGGTCGTCCAAATGTCACTAAAAAAGGAGATAAAGGGAAGCTGGCTCGTTCTTTGCAACTTTACGCTATGATTAAATATGCTCGTATGTTAGGGTATAAAAATATCACAGCATCATTCTACTTCTTGACAAAAAGTAATGATACAAACAATTGGTTGACGAATGACCCTCTGTTCTTTACAGGGGATTCAAACATTGTTTCTATGAGTGATTTATGGGATGGTACAGACACCCCTAATGACCTCGATAAAGAAATGCAACCTTTGATTGATTTGTATTACCAAGGAGCAGATGAATGTATTGCAGAAGAACATGGACAGACATGTGCCTATCCTGAGCTTTGTCGTTATAAAAAAGCTCCTATCAAAGTAGAAGTAGAGGAGGATGAATAATGAATGATAAGTTATTTATCAGCCTTGAAACAACTTTAAATGGGCAGGTAGAAAAAACTTGCATCAACATTGACCATATACTGTGGTTTTCAAAAGATGCAAAGGTGTTAAAAACTTCAGATGGAACACTTTATGTTTTAACTGAAGATGCTGTTAAAAAGCTGGAAGATGTTCTTCAACCAGTTTAATAAAAAAATGTGAACGCCTCAAAAGAGGCAAAAGGAGGAAAAAATGAGTTGGTTTGCTCAAGCTACAACTAAAATTTGCGGTTCATACGGAGAGCCATTGTTTGAAGTCGTCGAAGCATTGATGAAGATTGATGTTATTGAATCTCTTTATTTACAAAATAAAGGTTCTTCAATCGAAGTTCAATATTTTGATCACATTTGTGAATTAAATACTGTTCACGACATGATAGAGAATGTGCTGGTTGATTTAAGCAAGGATACTGATCATGTTTTTGTTATGTTTTCAGTAGCTCGTGATACTTTGGAAGAATCGCCAACTTCACTTCGTCGAGGAGTAATTACAGTCATAAAGAATGGAGAACGTAGTTGGTCCTCTGACTTTTATGATGTCGATGATGAAGAAACAGGTGGTATTTTTGTAGATACAGCTATGGCACTTGCTGAAAAACTCGATTCTCTTTTATCACCATCGGTATGGGAATCAAACATTGACAACTTCAACGAACAATTTGGCAAAGGAGACTTTGCTAACGCATTTACACTAAAAAATAAAAACAATTTAGAAAAATAAATTAAAGGTAGGAACTATCTTTAATTAAGGAGGAAAAAAGAAAATGTCAAAAGTCAATTACAACCCAGCTCAACAAGAAGCGATTGTTTCTGATAAGAAATATATTCGTGTAATTGCAGGAGCAGGGGCAGGTAAAACTCAGGTAAACTCTGAAGTTATTGCTCACAAGCTTAATGCTTTGGGAGCTAAACCTGAAGAAATTTTAGCTATTACATTCTCAAAGAATGGGGCAACCGAAATTAAAGACCGTGCAGCGCGTACTGCTGGACATGTCCTTCCTGGACTAACAGCAACTACCTTTAACGCGCTTGAAAACGAAATTACCCTAGATAACTGGGAAAAATTTGGTTTTCGTCACCGTCCAAGCGTTATTGATGATGTGCAGGACTTGCCTATGTGCGATATTTTGTTACGTCGTCACCCAATCTTGGAATGGACTGGTTCTAGTTTCAAGAACTACACTATGACTAGTGGGTTGGAACAAATGGTGCGCTTCGTATCGTTTCAGATATTATGCACCACTGCTCTAAGCTTTTGATGCGGAAGAATTTTTCAGCAATCACCTATCGTGATATGATAGACGATGAAATTGTTCCTCCAGCGTCAAAAGAGCTGACTCCAGCTATCATCGACAAAATCATTTCTTTTTACCCAGAGTATGAAGAAATGAAAAAAGGTAATGACCCTGAGTTCAATACTCCTGTTATCACTTTTGATGAACAAATCAGCTTTTGTATGCGAGTTTTAGAGGATGACCCAAATTATTTGGATGATCACTATGATTTCGCTTATATCATTGTTGACGAGGCTCAAGATACATCTGAAGACCAGATTGAATTTTTGAACCATATCATCAACATGAAGAAATTCAAAAGCTTGATTGTTGTAGGTGATGACAGCCAAGCGATTTATGAATCTTTGATGGGAACAAGTCCAGATTACTTAATCAATCTACAAAATTTCTTGTATGAATGGGATAAAGAAACTGATATTAAAACTCCTATTAAAATTCATGACATCGTTATGGATACCAATTATCGTTCAGTTGGTAGTGTTATCGAAATGGCAAACCGTGTCATTGATAAAAACACTAACAAGTTTGACAAACAATTGGTAGCTTTCCGTGAATATGGGGAAAAACCAACAGTTGAAGGGTTTTATCGTAAAGAAGATCAAAAGCCAACTAAGACGCAACTAAAAAGTAAAAAACCATTTACTTTACAAGAAGGGCAGTATGATAAGATGGCACGAGATATTAAATCTCTCATTGATTCAGACCCAACTATCAATTTAAACGACATTGCAGTTCTTGCTTATTCTAAAAATGAGCTACTGGCTGTTGCGGATAAATTGACAGAACTTGGTATTCCTTCGAAGTTTGGTGCGCCTGAAAAGCTTGTTGACAACAATCGTGTTCAAGCGGTTCTGAAGTTTGCACATTTGGTCTATAAAGACCCTGATTCATTTTCAGATGATACATTAGTGGTTGCTAATGCACTTGCTGATGGAAATTTGATTGAAGAAGATGTCGATAAATTGATTGAAAAATTAACAGAGGTAAACGAATACATTAAAGCGATTCGTGAATCTCACGAGTTAAAAAGAAAGAACTTTTCATTAAAATGCTGCGAATGATTGCCCACGGTGATGAAGCAGTTTTGAATTTTGAAGAAAAGTTCAAAGACATGGATTTTGAAGAAATCATAAAATATTGTGATGATTTTGAAATCTATGGGGACAACATGCAGTACAAACGTTCCCAACTAGGGGAAGGAGTTATGTTGATTACAGCTCACTCTTCAAAAGGTTTGGAATGGAAGTATGTATTTGGCTCTATTACTGGGTTTCATAAACTTGGTAAAAAATCCATCTCTCGTCGCAAACAAGAAGAATTGCGTCGCCTACTCTTTGTTTTGATTACAAGAGCAAGAGATGTCCTCAAATTGTATGGTTTGTATGCTGTTACAGGTAATGCAAAAAGATGGTTATGTTTATAACATGTTCTTAAAAGAATGTTTTGATGCTTTGGACAAGACTTTTGCACCAAACTTTACAAAATAAAGAAAAAACGAAAACAGACTTTTTTATAAAGTCTGTTTTTTTATTTTATTTTTTGTGGCATACTATAACTGTATTTGATTGATGAAGTAGAGATAAAAAAATAGGAGGAAAAAAATATAGAAATCATTTCTATAACATTGCGTTGAATACAAAAATAAAAACGTAGCACTTTTAGCTACAAAAGGAGGAAACATACATGGGATTAGACATGTACTTAGAAAAAACCGAACGAGTGTTGCCTGAAAACTCAGAACACTCAGAAAATCAGCTATTGCTATTGGATTTGGCAAAACAATGGCTTTCTTACACTTTAGATGAAGAAACTTGCACTTTTGAAGAATATTGCGGAGCAAGTGAAGATATTCTTAGGAAAGTTGGTGGACTAGATGCTGTTAAAGATGCAGCAGAACTGGCAAGACCTAATCTAGTAATTCTTGCTGAATGGGTTGAAGAAACAGAAAATGGTAAAAAACATGTGATTTTCCGTTCTATTTGGGAAGAAATTGGATATTGGCGTAAAGCTAACCATATTCACAAATGGTTTGTGGATCACGTTCAAGGCGGAGAGGATAATTGTGAAAAATATGAAGTCACAAAATCCAATCTTTTGGACTTAAAAGCTGTCTGTGAAGAAGTTCTAAACTTAAAAGGAAAAGATGAAGGAAGGATTGAAGAGATTCTTCCAACAACAAGTGGTTTCTTTTTCGGTGGAACAGAGTATGATGAATACTATTTCTCAGATGTTGAAAGAACTATTGAAATTATCAATGACGTTTTGGAAACAACTGATTTTGAAAAAGAATTGGTAGCTTATCAATCATCTTGGTAATTTTGACACCATTTTAAAAAAACTAAAAAAAATAAAACAAAAATTAAAAAAGGAAGCCCTCAAAAGAGGGTATGAGGAAAAACAAATGACTAAAGCTAACACAACTACAACAACTACTGCAAAATTCTCAGGAATCCACAAAGGATTTGTCTATAAAGACTTTGTAGGCGGAGAACTTCTCACTGTCGAGAAAGTTACTGACAACTCAATTGTTTTTGATAATGGGTTAGAAGTGACTAATCTTGATGCTTTTGAGCTAGTTGAGAAAGATTACGACAAAATCGAACTTTCTCTGAAGAAGTTTGAAGCAAAAGATGGAGAACTCTTTATGGATGGAGTTCGTGTAGAAACAGGAACTCTATATGTTGAAGAAGTTCTTTATACCACTGCTCCTTATGTGGGCTTGAAGGTTCGTTCTCTCGAAAAAGGAAAGTATGATTTGTTTATCTACAACTTCCTAAAAGATCACTTTGAAAAAACTAAGTTTACTTTTGATAAAGTGCTAGAGAACGAAGAAAAGATTGAAAATCTTCGTGTTCTTCGTCTTTATTTTGAGGACGAATTTGTTCTTCCTGCTAAGGAAGTTGACGAAGAGGATTTGAATGAAGCCGTTCGTCATTTAGTGGATGAAGATAAGTATGTGTTCAGCTATAAATGCGAATTTCTTGTCATTCTGTTGAATGGACAGGTAATTGAAGACCTGATCTTAAATCCATCTAAAAAATCAGAGCTAGTAGTCTTTGATGAAAACTTGATTTTGGTACAACAGTCAGATGTTATGAAAGACATTTTGTATCAAGATGGAAAATCTATCTACACTTCAATTGACAGTGATAAAACTACTGTTACTGAGGTTATCATCATTCCAGAATTTGATGGATTTGATGGAGAAGATTTAATTGATGTTCGCCTTTATAAAGAAGACGTTGTGCTTCGTAAAGGAGATGTTATTGAAAATATCTCTATCACAAACAGCAACAACAATTCTCTTCTTATTGTGACAGAAAATGGATTTATCTATTCAAATAATGGCTACCATCCTCGCCACGCTGAAGGAAAAGTTGCTAAAGATGCGGTTAAAGATTATCCATACTTTATCCGCCTAGAAGCTGGTACTCAGCGCAATGTCTTCACGCTTGCTAATGATAAGCGTGAAACTGTCAAGGTGGAAGTTGTGAAAACACAAGACCGTGGATACACAACTAACATTATTTAAAAATAAAAACAAAAAGGTCTAGAGTTAAAAAACTCTAGGCTTTTTTATTTTTTTATCACTTTTTTTAATTATTTGTGGCATACTATAATTACAAAATAATAAAAGAAAAAGGATGTATTATGAGATTAGAAAAAAATAATGATACAAACGAAGTGTTAGAAGACAATGTGGCAGAAGTCACACAATCTACTCCAGAATCTAAGGTCACTATGTCAGATGCAAAAATTTTGCTAAACAGCGGAAGAATGGGCTTGATTTTCATTGGAGTGGTAGTTGGATTTTTTGTACTTTCTCTCCTCCTGACATTCTTCCATTTCCCTACATGGTTTTATGTTGTTATTGGGCTTGTTTCAGCACCTTTGTTATTGTTCTACTATCTTAAAATTCACGAAAATGATGAAGATAAGTTAGATTAAGTGCGCTATTGACATAGTGAAATAAAAAAGGTACTATGTTATAAGGATTGCGTTATAGATTGTTAGAGACTATAACTAATGACTCTTGAATTTTATTCAGGAGTCATTTTTGTTTTTAGCAAAGGTATAATTGACAAAAAATGTGTTTTTTGGTATAATGATGTTATCAATAAATAGAAATTTAAAAAAATGAAGAGGCTCAAATGAAAAACAAAAAAACTTTTTATGATGGCAATCGCTTAGTGTTTGTTATTGAAGATTGCTCTGATGAAGTTAAAGATAGTTTATTTGCTCTATTGCAACCTGAAGTAGTAGAAAATGTAGATGCTCAACAAGTGCAAAATACTCCTCAGCCAACTCCTCAACAAACACCTCAACAGCCTGCACAAAACCCTCAACAAGAACTAGACAATCTAGACAAAGCTTTAGCAGCTATTCAGCAAGGACAACCAAATAATGCTACCGATAAGATGTTTAAATATGTTTCTAAGTTATTCCAAGCTGGTCAAATCCCTGCAAGTAAAGGTGATGTTCGCTCTATTTTGAACAATTATGTTGGGAATCGTTTCAAGGGGAAAAATCCTGATGAATTAGTCCCTAAATTGACAGCAGCACACTGTGTAAGTTTTGTGGATACATTTGATTTAGTTTTTGCAAGAATTTGGGAACAATTTAGCGACTTGAACCCTGCGGAGTTCAGTTCTTACGATTTGCCAGTTCAACAATCTGTTGTAAAAGCAGGTATTGAACAATGTATCCGAATTGGAGAAATCCTTGATAAGAAAAAAATAAAAGTAAGTCTATTTTTTTATAAATAATAAAAAAATGGCATACTATTATTATGGAAATAATTGAAAAAGATAGAGTTGTGATGTAAAAGCAGTCTATCTTTTTTTATTTTTAAAAGAAAAACTGCTTTTGCAGAAGGAGGAAAAAAATGAAATTAAGCGAAAAAATTGCTGGGAAGGCTTCTAGACTTCCTAAATTTAATGCTGACGACACGTTTCGTCAGAAGTTTGTAAAGTATGCTCGTTGGCTTGGGAAGTCTTTCCCTGATGATGTGTCAGACGTTAATGGAATAGATTTTTGCTACGACAGATTAGAAACACTTCTCCCAACTTTGAGAAATTTTGCTTCAGATGAATTTTCTTTTTATAGAGGAGAATCTTTTTTGGAAGCAAAACTGGAGTTTGACGTTGATTCAAATATAGCCGTTAAGCATATATTAAATAATCTCTCAGGAGCTTCTTTTTATAATGATGCTGCCGTATTTTATAATCCTGACACTATTCAATCAGGAAGAGAAATTATTGTGATACTTTCTAGCTGTTCAGCGGTAAATGATGGGGGTTCATATAACATAAGCAATCGTAATCGAACGGTTCGCTTTATGTCTATTGGATATTTAATTTTAGCCTCAGAGTTAGCAGAAAGAGTAATCTCTGCACACCCTGAACAAGTTGGAGAAAAAACAGTATTTGATTGGCAGAATAAATACTGGGATGCTTGTCCCCCAGTAGAGCTTTATGATGAAGAGTTAAAAAATCTTTTGGATGAAGAGCTAGAATCTGTTGTGTCTTTTAATAAACATGTTAAAAAGCGCAGTATTCCAGCAGCATGCAAAGACAAGAAAGTTCAAGATGTGAAAATGAATCAATCAACTCTTTTTAATCAACTAGGATTTAAAAAAGTTGAAGTAGATACAGAAACTTATAAAGGAAAAGCATTTGATTATGCAACTTTCTCTAAAATGGAAAAAGATTTCCAATGTATCTATGGAAAACTCCCTCAACCTGAAGAAAAAGTCGATTTGCGATTTAGAAACTTAAAGGGAAAGGGTGGAGTTTTTTTACAATTCGCTCAATACGATTGTTATTGATCTTGAATATTTCAACTCTTTTATCCACGAATATGGTCATTATGTAGATTATAAACATAGTGAAGAAAGATATTCTTCTAAAAAAAGAGTTCTCACATATTGCTTCTAATTATAAAGAAGCTTATGTAAAAGAACTAGAAAAAGAAGAGGATTTTTTTTACTAGAGCTTTATATAAACAGAAAAAAAGACTATTATGTGGATGAAGTAGAAGTATTTGCGCGTGCGTTTGAATTATGGGTGTCAAACACCATTATGTCTGATACTCCATTGTTAAAAACAGTTGACGAATACAAAAAAGAACTTCCTTACAGAATTTTCGATAGTTTTTTAGAGGATGTTCTTTGTTATTTCAATCAATTGTTTGGAAATAGCGATGCTCAAATAATCGAAAACAAACCTGTTCAATTGGCGTTGTTTTAAAAAAGAAAGGGGAAAAATGAATACATCTCAGCAAAACAAAATCGCTCAAACTATTGCATCCATTGGTTATTACCCAATGGAGCGAGTTTGGTTTATTGACAAGGAGATTAACGGAGTTCGTTTCCGTTTTTTCTCTATTTATAAAGCCAAAGTAGAAAAATATGTTCGTGGAAAAATGAAGCGAATGTATAGAGGCTGGCTATAAAGAAAGAATAAAAAGACCTTGCTCTAGTAGTAGGGTCTTTTTTGTTGTTTTAAAACATTAGTTTTTTGCCTAAAATCTATTGACAAATATTGACTTTTATTGTATAATACGGTTAAATGCAAAGAGTAAATATATATCTATATTTGGTAAGATAGATATGATTCTTTTTGCGTTTGTTTCCATCCACACTCCAATCTGTTATTAAACATTTTCAAGAATTTCCTAAAAACGACTCCAGATTTCCTATTTAGAGTCTGTTTGTCATACAACTATATCAGCAAACAAAGCAGACAAGTAATATACAAAGACTAGTATTCTTAAATTAACCAGAGTAACCAATTCATATTATAAACAAAGTAAATTATTAAAGTAAAATCACCAAAGTAAAAGAAAGAAAGTAACAATATGAAAACATACGATATTAAAAACTCAAGGGAGAGTGTATTCCCTGGGACATACGGTTATAAACTGTATGAAAAAGCAGCAGAAAAATTAAATAAAACTATCCGTCATCAGATCAACTTTGATAACCAAGTTTTAGAAGAAGTTCAAAAAGCTCTGGTTAAAGAGGCTACTAAAAATTTGTTCTCTCTCTATCATTTATATGCTATGATACCTTCTTGTATCGAAAGGGAGGCTCTTTTAAAAGAATCTATTTTAAAAAATCAAAGTGATTATTCAGCAAGCACAAGTAAAATCGCAACAATGGTTGCTATCTCAAAAAATGCTCAAAACCTATATTTAAACCTACTTGATTTGCGATTAGTAAATTATTTAATCAATAAGGAAGAAAAATTATCTTGGTTATGACATTATTAACGCTGGGGATTTTTACTACGCCAGTGTTTATCAAGAATTTAAAAAGACTGGATTTGATTTAGCAGAAGATACTATTCCTCAAGATATGCCGAAATTTATCAAAGGAGCTATTTTTGCTGTGCAGTTTGCAAAAGAAGATCGCCCAGTTCAATTAGGAGATAAAGAAGAGGACTTATCCATTCGTTATCACGAAATTTTAAAAGCTACTGTTGATGTCTTATCTCTACTCTTTAAAGAGGATTATTATTTAGACATTTTAGATGCGGAAAAAAACTGCTCTTTCAACGCTTGCTAACAACCAAGATTCTAAAAAAATAAATCTTTAGCTAAACAGGGGTTTCTTTCAAAAATTTTACAAAAATGTTCAAATAATCTTGCATGAAAAAGTTTTTTTGTGTTATAATTTTGTTAGGGATTTTAAAAGAACTCCTTTCTATACTTTATAAGAAACACTGCTATTTAATTTTAGTAGTGTTTTTTTATTTTTTTATCTTTTGAAGTTTGTGGCATACTAATAAATGAACATAACTTTTTAAAAAGAAGGTGGTATTATGAAACCAGATATGCTTACAGAAGAAAAACCTAAATCCCCTGCGTCAGCAAAAGAAGAAGTCCGTCGTTTAGAAGACGCTTTTGCAGATGCAGCTAAAGAAGGTGCTGACACCAAAACTTTAGCCTCTATTGTTTACGATTGGAAGAAGGAATATAATTACCTTCGCACATTGGAAACAAATTTGTTTGATGGACGTTCATCTGATGAACAGCCTGATGCTTTTCAGGATTATGTGCGTCATTCCAAAACAAATCTTTCTAAGAGCGTAGGTTCTCTAGCAGATAAAACGAAGAAGTTTATTGAGCAGAAAAAAGAAGGAATCATTCCAAACGGTCATTCTTTAACAGAAAAAATCAGTCAAGCTCATCAAAAGATTATGTCGATTTTCCATAAGAAACAAGCAGAACTTGGGCAAAAATTAGGGAATTTCATTGATAATATCAAAGATAAAATCCGTGGAAAAGCTGATATGGTTCGCTTGAGCGCTTGGGTGAAAGCTACTGAAAAAGCAGAAGATTACCGACTCAAAAGCGAAATTAACAAGGATGATTACATTAAAAATGCTCAAGACAAGTTGATTTCTCAAGTTGAAGGTAAATTAGAGAAAAACTCTGAAAAATTCCAAAAAACAGTTGATAACATTGCTAACGGTGTTCCATCTTTTAAAGAACGAGTGGCGATGGGAAGTAAAATTATTCGTGACGCTGTTCAAGGGAAAGAGTTTAAAGAATACAAGTTAGATAAGAACTCTCAAGAAGCAGCAGATGAACTTAAAAAAGCTCAGGAAGCTTTGAAAAAATCTGATGCAAGAACCATTGTAGCTGGTAAGATGAAATGGGGTGTTATTAAAGCTTGGACTAATTTAACAATTGCTTTTAACAGCTTTAAAGCAACTCAATTCGAGAAATTGGCTGACAAAGCGAAAGATGGTCTTGACAAGATTGAACGTCCAGAAAGCAAAGATTACCTCAACGAGCTTAAATCTGCTATGGGTAAAGGTATGAGCATGAAAGAGGCTGTTGCCCATGTTGACAATCTCAGAAATGGAACTTCAGATAAACCTCAAGAAAAAACTGCCCCAACTCAATCAGCAGATATTGGTGGTCGATAATTATAGAAAAACAAAAAGCACTTTTAAAAAGTGCTTTTCTTATTTGGTAAAATCATAGTGTTATGATATAATTTAGGTAAAATATTTTTTTATAAACAGAAGGATTTTTAAAATGTTCAAATATCATTTGTCAAAAAAATTTTTAATGAAGATATGGGCTTTGTTTTTATCAGCAGGTGTACTTGCTATCTTAATGGGGCTTAGAGGATGGTTTATTCTGTACGACATGAAACGATTAAATCCTATTTTGACCAAAGGAGATGTTTTAAATCTAAGTATCGTTACAATTATTATTGGCGTTGTAGCAATTGTTATTTGTGTCTTTACTAGGAAATATATTGCTCAAATGCGTGTCAAAGGTCTTGAGTCAGCAAGATTTGATGAATATGGTCGTTTGAAAGGTCAGGATGATTATTATGAACTTTCCCTTGAAGCTCAACGAAAAATGGACGAGGAAAGACGAAGAAAAATCAACGCCATCTTACCTATTTCAGAAGTTAAGCAACTAACTCACAAAGGTTCTGAAAACCCAACAAAAGATATGGATAATCTAGTTGGATTAGAAGATGTGAAAGAAAAAATGGAAGAAATGGTTGCTCAAATGGAATTTGAGACAAAGCATAAGATGGAAAGACGCAATTCTTCTAACCACATGAACATGTATGGACCTCCAGGGACAGGTAAAACGACTGCTGCTCGAATCATGGCTGGGTTCTTAAAAGAGTATGGATACATCAAAAGGAATGAAGTTATCGAAGTGAACGGAACGTTCTTGACTGGAGCAGACTCAGCCGTAAAAGCAGAAGGCTTGTGTCAACACGCTTATGGAGCAGTTTTGTTCATTGATGAAGCTTATTCAATGACAGAAAGTCAAGATGGTCAAGAAGCAATCGCCACTCTTTTAAAAGAGATGGAAGATGCTAAGGATAAACTTGTTTTGATTTTTGCTGGGTATGAGGATGAAATGAAGATTTTCTTAAACTCAAACCCAGGTCTCTTATCTCGTATTAAAGATCACTTTTATTTCAAGAGTTATTCTTTAGATGAATTAGAAGAGATTTTTGTAAAAATGGCAAAAGAAGCTGGTTATGAACTAACAGATAATGCTATTATTAAAGTAAGAGACATTTTATCAGATTTGAAAGAAACGATAAAAACTTTTGGTAACGCAAGGACTTGTCGCAACATTTTAGATAAGACAATTACAAAGCACGCGCTTCATGTCAAACGACAAACTGCTACATCTGATTTTGTGTTAGACGAAAATGATGTTAGTTATAACAATTCAATTTAGTAAAAAAAGCACCTTATGTGCTTTTTCATTTTTTTTTCATTTTTTTTATTTTTTTATTTTTGGATTTTTGTGGCATACTTATATTATAAAAAGTTATTGAAACAGCTAGAGGTCTTAAATGTCTATCTAGCTATTTTTTTGCTAAATAGACAAAAAGGAGGAAAAAAATATATCAGCAAAATAATAACTTTTTTTAAAATAAAAAAACAAAAATATATAAAAATTAGCAAGCGATAAATGATTGCTATAAAGGAGGAAAAAAATATGGACAAAATGTCTTATCTAAAGATGATGGAAGAAGGTTCTTCTGTTATTTTTAAAAATGTAAATAGCGGAAAATCCGTTATTAAAGTTGAAAAAGTGAGTGATTGCGTTTATGTAATTACTCAAGGTGGACGAAAAGCAGACTTCTTACTACGAGAGGCTGTGGTCTGGCTGGACTTTTATGAGTCTAAGCGAGGACCAATTGCTTTAGTCCAAACTCAAACAGTAGTAACACCAGCAGTTGAAGTGGTAACACCAGTTGAAGCTGTTCAATTAACACTGTTCTAGTAGTAAAAAGAAAGAGGAAAAAATGGTAGAAAAAATTAAATACCCAAAAGAGGTATTTAGTGCCTTGACCAAAGACAAGGTATTGTCAATCACAGCTCACTTCATTCCTGTCCAACAGGATAGTGGAGTATCGCCTTATAAAATTTATCAGCCTAAAACGTCACGCTTTGTCGTTTCGATTGTGAATACGGCTGATAAATCTTACCCAGCAGGAAACATTAGAATGGACGAAGTTGCAGGGATTATCGCAAATACAAAATCTGCTCATCAAGTAGATACATTTGCTCGTATCCCTGTATTCCATCAGATTTTTTCTGCGCTCAAGCAGGCTAACAAAGGTTTGAAAGAAGTGACTCGTTTACTTCATGGGTTACAAGATGCTTTTCGTATCTTATACAACTTTGTACGAACTGGACAAGTTCCAAGTAAGAACAAAGCTGTTCAAGAAGAAACTGAAAGTGCAACTCTTTCAAAAACTGTCCTGATTGGGAACGGAAAGATGAAAGGTAAAACTCCGTTCCAAGTATTGGCAGAAAACCCACAAGCTATTGTGGATTTGAATAGTCAATACGAATGGCTGAAGAAAAACTTGGAGAAACACCCTAATAATCAATTGCAAATGGATGCTATTTCTGAAGCAATTGGATTGTTTAATGAAGGGAAGATTTCTCTAGGTGACGTGGCTGTTGGTGATAACCTCACCTTTGGTACAATTCCACTTTATGAACCAGCACCACGCGCTTTATTGCGTCATGCTGATGATGCAGGTCTATGTCCTGTTTATGAAGTAGGAATCAATTGGCATGTCGGAGAACGCTCTCCGATTGAAATTCGTGTTAAACGATATAAAGCCCCAGTAATCACAAGTGAAACTGGAGCGATCAATCCACAACGTTCAGAAGCTCAAGAGATTGAAGAAAATACCTTCCGTCTTACTTCTAACCAGTGGTTTGAATGTATTCATCTCATGGAAGCTAATATGCAACGCTTTGAATATATCATGGCAGCAAAACAATTCCGTGAGGCTGAAGAAGCAGATGAATACAATCGTGCAAATGCGAATGTGAACAATTAAAATGAAAAATGAGGAAAAAAATGAAATTAAATTTTGTAGTGATTACCTTAAACGGTTACGTTATTGAACGCATCCAAATCGGAGATTACTCAAAAGAGTCTGTTCAGGATATTTGGATAAACTCTACGGAGATGAGTTTACGTCTAAGCATATCGGAGAGTTCGTCTATATTGACGATGTTGCTGGTAATGCAGATGATATAGATTCTTTTGTTCAAAATCGGAACAATAGGAATTGTGAATATCGAAACGAAACACTTCCTTTTAGTGTTAGTGATCGTTTCTATTTTGAAACATTCCATACAGACGTTGTTGGTTATTATTCAGACTTCTATGTAGGTCTAGAAATAAAAACTGTTTAAAAAAATAAATATAAAAAAATAAAAAGAGGAAAAAAATAATGAAAAAAAGTGAATTTAAAATTAAATATTGAAGTATCTGAAGAACTTGCTGAAAAAATGGCAAACTTGACTGCTATGAATGGCGAAACTAATCAAAGCGTATTAGCTCAATTGTTCGATTATAAGAACAAGCCAGACAATTTGTCCGACTTGGACAATTCGTTTTGGTATTTTTTGAAGCGCTTCTCTGAAGATAGCTTCGCTCACGTCCTTGCTCAAGATTCATGGAACTCTTTCTTACGAGATGTTCTTGTTGAAGAACTAGATGGGCATGGATGAAGATGAAATGATGAGTTTCATTTATCAGCAAGACTGGAGCAGTCTTGTCTTCAGAGCGTTAGAAACTCATAGTGTCAACGGAAGCTATACATGCAACTCCTACAAATCAAAGAAAATTCTCTTTGATTATTGGGGTGATATTGACGCTGACGAAGTTTCAACAAATGCTTTTGAAAATCCAGAAGCATTTTTGGTAGAAGTGATGATTCTTAATTCAATCTACCTATTGAATAGTTCTGAGCTGGACTTGGATTCAGAAGAGTTCGAAGATATGGACGAGTTCCTTAATTATTTAAAGGAAGCTCGATTGTAAAAAAACAAAAATACAAAAGGTCTGCGCATTACATAGCGTTAGACTTTTTGTATAATGGTTAAGGAGGAAAAAATGACTATTTTAGAAACTACCGTACCTGTGCTTAGATACGATGACGATGCTACACTCTTTTTGCGTAGAGTCCTGCACAACTATCTAGGTAAGGAACTTGCTTTAGAAGTTCTGAAAATCAAGAATGATTCTAGAGTTTGTTATTTGGACAGAAAAAACAAAATTGTTTATCACTATGACACTATTGTTTCTCCCATGAGTACCAAATTAGTATTCAATGGAAGAAAAGCCTTTGTAGCCAAGGAAACTGAAGGTTTTTATCTCTCTTCCAAGTCTCTTTTTTATTTGGAACTTGAATTAGGGTACAGAGGCTTGTTCCATGCGGATAAGACTTTAATGTCTGAAATTAAAGATTTTCTTGATGAAAATATCGAAAAATCAAAGACTTTGAAAAATGATAGTGACTATATGTATATTGATAAATTATATGTAGTCACACCATTTGAGGAAAGGTAAGGTAGGTTTTATGATTATTATCATTGGAAAATCTGGCAGTGGTAAATCAACTGTTGTTGACGAATTGACAAAGTTAGGCTATAAAAAAGTCCTAACAGACACCACGCGCCCTATGCGCCCTGGTGAAGTTCAAGGCGTGGATTACAATTTTCTTAGTCAAGAAGAATTTGACTTGAACAAAGAAAATGGGGTCTATGCTGAAGATGTCGTTTATAACGCATCTTTCGGACGAGTCAGTTACGGCAGCCGAAAGGAAGACTATTTAAACAGTGACGACAAATCTGTTATCATTTTAAATCCGTATGGATTATTGATGGCAGATGAAAACGATTGTTTAAACCATGTCTTCAAAGTTTATTTACGTTTGACTGATGAATTGATTCTTGAGCGCTTATCTAAGCGTGGAGACTCGATGAAAGAGGTTCAACGTAGATTGCTAACAGATGAGGTAGATTTTGCAAATATGGAGTCACATTGTGATTTAGTAATTGATATTACTAAAGATATGACTCCTGAATGTGTCGCAAAACTCATCTTGGAGAAAAAATAGAAGAAAAATAGAAAGAAGGGAACTATGAAAATAGTTTTTGTGCTTGACCAAAAAAATGGGATGATGTTCAATCATCGTCGCCAAAGCTTTGATCAGGCAATTATCAAAAAAATTGTTGAAGACGTAAAAGAAACTAATGGTCGTTTATGGTTATCCGATTATTCTAAAGAATTATTTGCATCTTATGATGTAAATATGATGCCTTTAGAAGAATTTGGTTCGACAAAGGTAAATGACAACGATGTTGTTTATGTCGAAAACGTTGATGTGGATTTAGAAGCAATGATTGCTGATAAAGAAGTATCAATTGAACTAGAATTTTATCGTTGGGACAAGGTTTATCCATCTGATAAAAAGATGATTTTTACAAAAAGAATTGCTTGATGCGTTTTTTTGTAAAAGATTCTTATGAGTTATCAGGGGATATTCATGACGTTATCAGCGTAGAAATTTGGAACAAAAAAAGAAAGAAAGATAAAAAAATGGTTAAAAAAATAAAAAAATATAGGAAAAAAATAAATTTTTTTAAAAAAATAGCAATTATTGCTATTTTGATAGGAGCATTTATGCTAAAAAAACTCAGAAGAAATTAAAAAAAGGTTACTAAGTGAACCTACAATAAAAAAAGAAAGCAGTTAAAGAAACTGTTACTCAAAAAGTTAAAGAGACAGAAACGGTTAACCCTAACGAAAGGAACAAAATGTCTCAAGCTGAAAATCACTCTGTCAACTCTGTTGATTTGAATCAAATCCCAGATTTTGATGGAGAGACAACATTTGTTGCCATCAACAACAATGTGCCTACGTTTACCGAAGAAGACAAGGCTAAAGCAAGGTCAGGTAGTTTTGAGTATTACTCTGAACTTGATAGTCTTGGTCGTGTCGGAATCGCTCATGCCAATCTTGGCAAGGAAACGATGCCCCAAAAAGGGGAGAAACGAGGTCCTATTGGACATGTCAAGCCTTCAGGTTGGCAATCGCTCAAGTTTGACAATGTAGATGGGAAATACCTCTACAATCGCAGTCACTTGATTGGTTGGCAGCTAAGTGCAGAAAATGACAATGAGAAGAATCTAGCCACTGGCACAAGGTTCTTCAATGTTGATGGGATGCTACCATTTGAAAACTTGGTCGCTGACTACATCAAAAACACTGGTAATCATGTATTGTACCGTGTAACTCCAATTTTTGAGGGTGATGAGTTGGTGATGCGAGGTCTTCAGATGGAAGCATATTCAGTCGAGGATGACGGAGCAGGCGTATCGTACAATGTGTTTGTATATAACGCCCAGCCTGGTATCTATATTGATTACTTGACTGGAATGGCAACGTCAACGGACTAGAAAGGACAAGCAAAAACAGAGAAAACCTAAGAGAAATCTTAGGTTTTTTCTTTGTCAAAATTTGCTTTTTATCTTGACAAAACAATAGTTTTTTGATATAATTCTAACATAGTAAAATTAGTTTTAGTCCTGCCTTTAGAAATGAGGATAGTATGTTTACTAAAGCTAAAATAAATTTTAAAGGAGTTTTACTATGTTAAACAACGTAGTCCTTATTGGACGCACCACTCGTGACGCAGAATTGCGCTACACTCCAAATAACAAAGCAGTCGCAACTGTTACTTTAGCTGTCAATCGTACTCAAAAAAATGAAGATGGCTCTTATAAAGCTGACTTCATCAATCTTGTGCTTTGGGGACAAACAGCAGAAAACTTCTCCAACTGGATTAAAAAAGGAGGATTAGTTTCTGTTGTGGGTCGTATTGAAACTCGAAACTACGATAACCAACAAACTGGACAAAAAGTTTATGTTACAGAAGTTGTAGTTCATCAGTTTGTTAATTTATCACCTCGCAACAGCAACGGAGATGCCCAACAAGCTGGACAATTCCAACAACAAAACCAAGCTCCAGCAAACAACTTTGCACAAGGTCAGGCTACTCCTGATTTTTCAAGGCAAGATGCAAATCCTTTCGGTCAAACAAATCCGATGGACATTTCGGATGATGATCTTCCGTTCTAATAAGAAAAACACAAAAAATCACTCAAAAACAATTGGGTGATTTTTCTTGGTTGACATAGTGAAAAAGTGTAATAAAATAATGATATTTAGGCGAAAGTTAGGCTAAAAAAACCTTGATATTATAACCTTTCTAAGCTTTTGTCTATAAACTTGATGATTCTAAAAAGACTAAAAAAATATTATAATTTTTTTATTTTTTTAACTGGATTTTTGTCGAAAAAAATCGCTATTTTTTTATGAAAAAAATTATTTTTTTAAAATTATTTTTTTGTGACATACTACAAGTATAATGTAATTGAAAGAATAGAGACGTAAGTTTAAAGGCGTATCTATTCTTTTTTTATTAAAAAAAAATAAGAAAAAAAGAAAATGCGTCTTTGGACGCAGGAGGAAAAAAATATGAAAAACACAAACACAAAAACTTTGGTAGTTAATAACAGCTTTGATTTTAAAGTCACAACTGTCTATAAAGCTGCTCGTAAGCAGCAGAAAACAGCTCAACGTAAAACATTTTACGTTGATGAATTTGCAGTAAGTCCATCAGAATGGGCTACTGCGAAGATGAGCGGCTATGACACTGCTGTGTCTAATGCCTCTGTTAAGGGTAATATTCCACGTTTGGTTCGCAAACGTGGGGTTGATAAAAAAAGTTTTTCTTACCTTTTAGGTAAGAACTACACCATCAAACCTATTGATGATGTAGAAGAAGTTGTTACTTTAGACGAAATTTTGGAGATAGTTCCAGAATTAGTCTAAATGGTCTATATTTAAACTATATTTAAAAGTCTCAAGAGAGACATAGGAGGAAAAAATGAAAAAATCAACATTCACATTTGCAACATCTGATTTGTATAAGGCTGCTCGTAAGCAGCAAGGTACAGGAAGTAAAAAACGCTTCTTCGTTAATCTCGAAGAAGTTTCTATCGAGGAGTTCGCAACAGAACTCCATGACGGTTTTTTGCCATCAAGTTCATTTGCAATTTCTTGGTCTAGCGTAAAAGGAGACATCTTTGATGTCCTCCCTCGCCTTCAAAACAAACCTCATTTTGCAAAAAATGGGTTTAAGAAGATTCTTGACAAGAACAAGCTCTTTTCAAGAACAGCTTTGCGTCGTTCTCAAGCAAAAACCGTAATTGCTCCAGTGAGCGATTACGCGTTTCTTGCTTTGGGGCAAGAAGTAGTTGTTGAATCTTTTGAGGATGGTTCAAAAATCATCCTCGTTGATGTGGACGGAGTTTTTGCCAAAACTTGTGACCGCCAAGACGGAAATCAAGAATTGTGCAACCCAACTGGTCGCATGCTCGTTGAACCAGACGGAGATTGCTGGTACGAGTATGAAGACGCTCTTGGAGGGTTGCATTATGGCAGATAATCATCGTAAGTTAAAAATGTATATTATGTCACTGGTTTTATTCAGTGACGCTATGTACTTAGGGTCGTATATCATGACCCTTTTAGCAATTCTGCAATTTGCGTATGGAGACTACTCCTATGCACAAAATGCTCTAGTTGGTACAGTGCTTTTTAAGGTGCTGTATGTGGTAGCTAGAAGAGTTGCTACTTTCTTAAATAACATACTGAGAGAAAAAACTTCTCAGTATATTGTGTTTTAAATGAAACCCTTAAAAGGGTAGGAGGAAAAAATATGGAAACAAATGAACTAAAAAAAGGTGATCTACTAGAAGTAGTAAATCCAGACGGAAGTGTTGCAATCGAAGAAGTGCTAGAGGTGGAAACAGAGATTCCTATCTTTGTCTACACAGCACCAGCTTGCGCTCAATGCAAAATGGTGAAGAGATTCCTTGATAAAGCTGGAAAGTCTTATCAAGAAATTGACGGCACTATCAAAGAGATTCGAGATGCCTTAAAAGAAGAAGGCTTTGGCTCATTCCCTGTTGTTAAACAGGGGGCGATAGCCTTCGCTGGCTTCCGTCCAGACGAATTAAGAAAGTTGGTCTGACACATGAGAGAAGCTAAGACAATGTTAATTGAATTGTGGTTTTCTATAAATAATTACAATTCAATAAAGAAAATAAAAGAAATCAGCTTTTTGACGTATAATAAAGAGCAGATTTCTCTAAAGATGTCTAACGTAAAAACTCGCAAGTTCAATAACTTTGTGAGAGTTACAATTGACACTTTAATTGAAGGTGTATCTCCAACTTCGTTAAAAGAGTTAGCTACTCTTGAGGCGACAAGTGAAGATATATCTTTCAATATCGTTAAATCCGTCGTGTATGGGGATGACCAATACGGTAGCCCTGTTGCAAACGAAACGGATATTTCTCATGAATTTAGTTCTCATGAGCCTAAAGTGCGACATCTAGTCGTGACTGGGGTTCATGGGAACTTCAAAGATGCTCGCGAAGCTTTAAAACGAGCATCTAAATTTAAAGGTTCTAAAGTTATTAAGCTCAGAGCCTAAAATAAAAAGAATCAAACAAGGAAGAGTAGGGAAACCTGCTCTTTTTTGTTTGTTTTGTTTGACTTTTATTTTTTTCATTATATACTGGAATTGTCTTTAAAAATGATGTTGTTATATCGTTTGAGAGACAGCTTTTTCTTTTTCAAAATCCCAAAGAAAACACTTGCTTTTTTAGCAGTGTTTTTTTGCTCTTTTTTTGTCCATAACACTATGTTTGTGTTACAATAGAATAAGACTAGATAGAAAGGTGGTTTATAATGATGGAAAAAAGAGTGGTTGACAAGCAAGTAGAAGTCGTGCATCAAGCTCAATTTTTAATGAATGAAAACAGTAAAATCACTATCAAAACAAAAGAAGAAACTTTTATTCCAATGGTGATTGCAAACGTTCATAAAGATAAAGACTCAAAAAACGAAAAATCACTTTACGATGTTATTACAGAGATTTTGCTTGAATTTGTCACAAAAGAAAACAGAAGACCCACAATAGATGATCCAATCCGAATCAATTTTCAAGTTTTTGATAAAGATGGAATTAAAGATTATACTATTTTTGGATTCTTCACTTACTCAGTGGCAGAGTTCTTAGATATAGCTTTCTTTGATGAGGAAGTTTTGGAACTTGAAGATGATTACAAAAAAAGAAATTTTTAGGTATTTAAGTATTTTTTTAACTTTTTCAATGTAAAATAATTGATTTTTTTGAAATAATTTTGTTACATTATATTGTATAAAAAAGAAAAGGAGTTTTTCAGAAAAATGAAAAAAACAAGATGTCAAAGTCCAAGGTCACGGATTTCTCCGTAAGACTAAGGTCGGTCTAGCTAGTGGTATCGTTCTTGGTACTGTTCTCTTCTTCGGTGCAAATATTGCATCTGCTGATGAAGTGAACCCAGGAAATACTGCTAACAATGCTAACGTTGCAGCCGTAGCTCCCAAGCCTGCTGAAGCGCAACCTGCTGAAGTCACTAAGATTGAGAACACTCAAAAGCCTAGTGATAAAGCAGATGCAGACGGAACTTACAACAGTCAAGTTAAAAGCGTTGAAGCTACAAATGTTGACGAAGCTGCTAACAAAGTTCGTTACCGCGTAGAGTTCCACGACAATCACTCAATTCCAAAAGATGGAACTGTTAAATTTGACGTGACTGGTGCGTTTCAATTTGCAGAAGCTAACGATTTGTATATTGAGAAAACAAAAGTTGGTACAATTACAACTTATGTAGATAAGCCTGCTGACAAAGAGTTTGCACAAGATTTGGCAAACACAGAAACTTTAAAAGCATTTAAAGAAAAATTAAACAGCGCTTCTAGCGAAACTGTTCTTGGTACTCATAAAGCTGAGTTGAAATTCAACGAAGAATTTGCAAAAATGAACAAGAATCGTGCTGTTGAATTTACTCTTGGAACTTTTAATCATCCTGTTAAATCAGAAGTTTTGCCAACTCTTTATGTTAAAGAAGGTGAAAAAGCAAACGTTTTTGCTGGGGATAAAGATACAAAAGATTATAAAAATACTCTTTCTTTGCCATCAGTAAAAGGAAAAGCAGTCACAGCTCCTACAAATAAAATTTACTACCCAACAAAGGCATTGGAAACAAAACCTTCTGATGTTAAGTATCTTGGAACTTCTTTCTATTCTTTAGCCCCAGCTAAACCAGCAAAAGACTTGAACTTACCAATTTATTTGCAAGGTATCGGCTATAACTCTGTTCTATCATTCCGTTCAGTTGATGGACCTGCTGATGACAGTAAAGTTATTCTTCGCAACCAAACAAATGGGGATACTTATTACGTTAAAAAGGGAGATGTTTTAACTCTTAAAACTCAAGACCCTTCAAAACAACTATATGATTTTGAAATTCCTTATAAAGTTGGCGATGTTGTTGAAGGCGCAGAAGTTGTAACAACAAAAACTGGCTCATCAAAAGATAATCGCTTTACAGATTCAACTCTTTATGCAAAAAATGATGAAACAAATGTTACTAGAACTCCTGTAAAACTAAAAGTTGTTGAAGTAAATAAAAGTGGTATTCGTTTTGAAGTTCAGGATAATGTTAAACTTGAAAACGGAACTTTCAGTCGATTCAATTTTGGTGTTCCTGCTCAAAAATTTGCTTTAAGACTTTCTGAAAACTGGTTAGACCGTTTTGGTGAAGATAACCTAAAAAGCTTCTTGTCTGGCAAAGAATCTCGTTTACGCTTATACCACGATAAAGGACACGGAATTGATGTAACTATTACTCGTAACGGACAAACTATTGCTAATGACGAAGGTTACACAGTTCTTGACAAAAACACTAACTTGACTTTTGGTGAGTCAACAAAAGGTACTGTTAAAGTTCGTTATGTTGATGAAAACATGAAAGAAATTCCTGGTTATCCAACAGAAACAGTTCTTGACAACAAACCTTGGTACACTTCTGTAACAATTACTCCTAAATCAATTAAGAATTATGAGTATCAGTATGCGACTGCACCTCTTTCAACAATTGCTGGTTCAGGTGAACAAGTAATTTCATTGGTGTATAAAGCACCTGCTCCAAACGAAGATATTCCTGTCAAAGAAGAAGTGACTAAGATTTATGAGCCAGATCCAAATCTTGACCCAGGAGTTCAAAAAGTTGATAAACAAGGTAAACCTAAGAAAACTAAAGGGGACAAAGTTGTAGACCCAGGTGAACCTCAAGTTATAAAAGTTGGTAACAAACCAAAAGTAGTTGAAGAAGAAATTCCATTCAACAAGACTACTAAAGAAAACCCTAACCTTCCAGAAGGTGAATCTAAGGTTATCCAAGTAGGTAAGAACGGTAAGAAGAAAACAACTACTACTTACACAGTTGATCCTAAAACTGGTAAGGTAACTCCTAACGAGCCTACTGTTGAAACAGTTCCTCCAGTAGATGAAATCACTGAAGTTGGTAAAGGTAAGGACAAGGATGGAGACCTTAAAATCACTTACATTCCAGACCCAGAGTCTCCAGAAGGAACTCAAACTATCGTAGAACAAGGTAAGAAACCTAAATACGATGTTACTGGTAAGGAAAAAGACCCAGGTAAACCAAAAGTTATCAAAGTTGGTAACAAACCAAAAGTAGTGGTAGAAGAAATCCCATTCAAGGAAGTTACTGTTGAGAACCCTTCTAAACCAGAAGGATACCGTGCGGTTCTTAAAGAAGGTAAAGTTGGTAAGAAGACCACTACAACTACTTACACAGTTGACCCTAAAACTGGTAAAGTGACTCCTAACGAACCTACTGTAACAATCGTTAAAGCAGAAGACGCTTTGATTGAAGTTGGTACTGGTAAGAACTTTGTAGGTGAAATCGAAACTCGCTACGTTCCTGACATTGAACTTGAGTTTGGTAAAACTAAGATTGTTCAAAACGGAACTCCTGAAGTGAAAGACGTTACAGGTAAAGTTTTAACTCCAGGTACTCCAACTATCATCCACATCGGTATCAAACCAAAAGTGGAAGAAGAAGATGTTGACTTCAAAGTTGTAAAACGTGACAATCCTGAATTGCCAAAAGGACAAGAAAAAGTTGTTCAAGAAGGCGAAAAAGGTAAGAAAACAACTACAACAACTTACACAGTTGACCCTAAAACTGGTAAAGTAACTTCTAATGTAACAGTTGAAACTAAAGACCCACAAGATAAGATTATCGAAGTAGGTACTAAAGAAGAAGCTAAAGTTACTCCAGCTCCACAAACGCCTAAGACACCACAAGCTCCAGCACCTCAAGTTGCTAAAGCTGAATTACCAAACACTGGTGAAAAAGCAAGTTCAGCACTTATGGTAGCAGGTCTTGCGATGGTCGCTTTGACAGCAGGTTTTTGTAGCAAAAGGTCGTAAAGAAGAAAACT